>ENA-OQHP01000294-OQHP01000294.1-human-gut-metagenome-genome-assembly--contig:-NODE-294-length-16515-cov-1.935319_pt1 | contig 16515 bp, 24 predicted proteins | sample MGYA00242563_ERZ504717 | MGnify/ENA primary metagenome ERZ504717 (study PRJEB26092, sample SAMD00036212) | human gut metagenome | host: Homo sapiens | study: EMG produced TPA metagenomics assembly of... | reverse complement strand
TGAACCTACAAAAATGGGAAAAAGTTTTTGGAAAAACTGCCTAAGCTCTCCGGCTATCTTCAAACCGGCTGGAACTACAACTCAGTAGGTGACGGATCATCATCATTCCAAGCAAAACGTCTCCGTTTGATTATGGATGGAAATGTAGTTAAAAACGTGTCTTTCCGTTTACAAATTGAGGCTTTTAACGGCATTGCGGGTTCTACCAATGGAAATGGACAGAAGAACTTACAAGTAATGGATGCTTTTGTCACTGCTAAAATTTCAAAAGCATTCCAAGTACGTGTCGGCCAGTACTATCTGCCACTCGGTTATGAAAATTACGATCTCTCCCCTTCAACATTGGAAACTGTCGACTTCTCAAACATCTGCTATCGCATGGTTTGCCGCAATGCTATAGGTTATGACTTTGTAGATTATGGACGTGACCTTGGTATAATGGCATTCGGCGACTTGTTTACAGACGAAGCAAGAGGATTCAGCCGTTTAAGTTATAACCTGTCATTATCCAACGGACATCTGCCTATGAAAGACGATAACAATAAGTCTAAAGACATCGTAGCTGCTCTGACTTTCCGTCCTACAAAATTCTTCAATATAAAAGCTTCCTACAATTGGGGAGAATACAAAGGAACAGTCAATGATGAATCATTTAATTACCAACCTATGAATCGTGTCATCGTAGGTGCTTGGTACAACGACCCCAAAGGGCTCGACCTGCGTGCGGAATACGGGCACATAGGAAGTAGCAAAGACGGACGCGACATAATCAAAGAAGATGGTTTCTACGCTTTGGCAGGTTGGCATGCAGGTAAGTTCCTGCCGGTAGTACGTTATGATTTCTATCGTGATAAGGTAAACGACAGCAGCCTGAACAATTATGACCGTATTCTTTTGGGGCTCACTTACAATCCTTGCAATCATGTGAAGATACAAGCTAACTATTGTCACTCTTTCTATACCGACAAAGCAAAAGAAATAAGCAACAACGGTAAGCGAGGCTCCGATCAAATTCAACTAATGGGCGTTTTCTATTTTTAAACATATAAAAATCATACTATCATGAAAAGTTATTTGTTTTATTGGCACTCGTTATGGGTGCAATGTCTGTAAATGCACAGCATTTAGGCAGTGAATACCGTTTGAAGAAAGTGATTCCTGTAGCCGGACGCCAAGGAATTGCCGTAGACAAGGACTACTATTACGTATCGGATACTAAAGTCCTTTACAAGTACGATAAAGAAGGCAATATGTTGATGAAGAATGACCAGCCGTTTCAGCACCCGGAAATAGCCAATCACTTCGGTGATATTGACGTCTATAATGGTGAAATCTACTGCGGTGTAGAAAAATTCGAATATGGCCGCGGTTACAATATTGCAGTATCGGTATACGATGCTGAAACATTGAAATGGAAAAGAGACCTACCCTGGTGTCCTGAATCAGGTCAGGTAGAAGTTTCCGGTCTGGCAGTAGACCGTGACAAGAACATGGTATGGATGTCCGACTGGGTAGACAGCCGTTATGTATATTGCTACAGCCTTGAAACCGGCAAGTACTACACCAAAATGCAATGTCGTCCCACTCCTTATTGGTGTCAGGGTATCTTCATTGCCGACGGTAAAATGCTTTTCACATCAGATGACGGTGAATCACTTTATCAGATACCCGATAATATTTATATCGCTGACATCACCGAAGTACCCTATACTGGACTGAAAGAAGGAGTAGAACCTGTACGAGACACTCCTTTCAGCGTAAAACTGGACAAAAGCGGAAAAGTAGTGACACGCAAGGGTAGTATTGCAGCCGGTGCTAAAGCCGGAAAGGTTGAACTGTTCCGGGAAATGAGTGACTTCCGTCGTGCCGGTGAGATAGAAGGTCTCTCCATTGACCCTGTGAACGATGACCTCGTTGTATTGAACAACCGCGGCACTCAAATTATTTTGGGTATGTCTCAAGGTCCATTCACCGAAGAAGGCTATAAGGGAGAAATTCACGAACTCTACATCTACGAAAAGATTAAATAAATATCCTAAGGGCACGAATTATACCGAATGACTTACAAAATCAATTCTTCTGTTCGTAAAATCCTGTACAATCCGTGCCCTATCCTCACAATTTACATTATCTTTGCTGCACACTATACTCTTAGCGTCAGAAAGATTGTATGAAACAAAAACTACCTTCCACTCCCGGCCCTATCGGTGTATTCGATTCAGGATACGGCGGACTTACTATTTTAAGTAAAATACGGGAAGCCTTACCGAAATACGACTATATCTATTTGGGCGATAATGCCCGTGCCCCTTACGGAACGCGTTCTTTTGAAGTCGTCTACGAGTTTACATTGCAGGCAGTTACCAAACTGTTCGAGATGGGTTGCCACCTTGTAATCCTTGCCTGCAATACAGCATCCGCCAAAGCTCTGCGCAGCATACAGATAAACGACCTGCCGCACCTTGACCCGGCACGCCGTGTATTAGGCGTTATCCGCCCTACCGTGGAATGCATCGGCAATATAACCCGCAGCCGCCACGTCGGAGTCCTTGCTACAGGCGGAACCATCAAGTCCGAATCCTATCCGTTGGAGATACATAAACTGTTCCCCGACATCAAAGTCAGCGGAGAAGCCTGTCCGCTATGGGTGTCACTTGTAGAGAACAATGAAGCACAAGGCGACGGAACGGATTACTTCGTCCGCAAATACATAAATGAACTCCTTGCCAAAGACCGGGAGATAGACACCGCCATCTTGGGTTGTACGCACTATCCGATACTGCTACCCAAATCCGGAAATATATGCCGGAGAGTATCACAATAGTATCACAAGGCAAATTAGTGGCGGACAGTTTGAAAGACTATCTCCACCCGCCATCCCGAAATAGACGCCCAATGTACCCGGAACGGCAAATGCAGTTACTATACCACCGAAGCGGAAGACAAATTCACCGAATCCGCCTCTATCTTCCTGAATGAAGCGGTAACGGTGCAGCGCATCGAGCTATAGGCATAAATTGTCCGGCATTAAACATTAAATCGAAAAAACTTGTTATATTTGTAGGACAAGAACTCTAAATTCATACCGCTATGAAAGAAGAAGATAAAAGCAAGCTCGTCGAAGTATTCAACGGATCGCTTTGGGAAGCCGAACTTGTAAAAAGTTTGCTGGAAAACAATGGCATCGATCAACTTGAAAGACGGGATGGTAGTAAACATTGTCCTGCCCGAGACAGCAGTCGATGTAGCAGTACTCGTCAATGAAGCGAATTATGAAGCAGCCATGGAAGTGGTTCGCTCATACGAAAAGAAAGAAGACGGAGATTAAATCTTCCGCATCGGGAAACACACAAATATGGAACAACAACTAACGAGAATTGCTGTCAAAATAGGCAGTAATGTATTGACACGCCGTGACGGCACATTGGACGTAACCCGCATGTCCGCCCTTGTAGACCAAGTGGCGGAGCTGCATAAAGCAGGCGTGGAAATCATTCTCGTTTCTTCCGGAGCCGTTGCTTCGGGACGAAGCGAGATACACCCCGCCAAAAAGCTGGATAGCGTAGACCAGCGCCAACTGTTCTCTGCCGTGGGGCAAGCCAAACTCATCAACCGTTATTACGAACTATTCCGTGAACACGGCATCCCTGTGGGCAGGTGCTCACCATGAAAGAGAACTTCGCTACCCGCCGCCACTATCTCAACCAGAAAAACTGCATGACCGTAATGCTGGAAAACGGAGTGATTCCCATTGTCAACGAGAACGATACCATTTCCGTCAGCGACTGATGTTCACCGATAATGACGAGCTCTCCGGACTGATAGCTTCCATGATGGATGCGCAAGTCCTGATTATCCTCAGCAACATCGACGGCATCTACAACGGCTCGCCTGCCGACCCTGCATCGGAAGTCATCCGTAAGATAGAGCACGGCAAAGACCTATCCTCTTACATACAGACTTCCAAATCCAGTTTCGGACGCGGAGGCATGCTCACCAAAACCAATATTGCCCGTAAAGTGCCGATGAGGGAATTACCGTTATCATCGCCAACGGCAAGCGCGACAATATCCTGGTAGACCTGCTGCATCAGGAGCTCCCCGCCCTGTTCCCCGATGTTCAATCCCCTGCTCTCGATTCTCAACTAACTTACACCCGCTTCATTCCCGCTCCCCAGCCTGTATCCAGCGTAAAGAAGTGGATAGCCCACAGTGAAGGGTTTGCCAAAGGCGAACTGCATATCGACGATTGCGCCACAAAAGTACTTGCATCCGACAAGGCAGTCAGCATCCTTCCCATAGGCATCACCGATGTGCGGGGTGAGTTCGAGAAGGACGACATTGTGCGCATCATAGACTTTGAAGGAAATCCGATAGGCGTAGGCAAAGCCAATTGCAGTTCGGAGCAGGCTCGCGAGGCTATGGGAAAGCACGGCAAGAAACCTGTGGTGCACTATGACTATCTTTATATAGAATAAGTCCGGTTAATACCGATTATAATCACTACATTTGCAGAAGTATCAATTAATAAATCACTGAAAATGGATTTAAACAAGACCTTTTCCGCCGTACAGTATGCCAGTCGCAAGCTATTGGCGCTGAACGACGAAAAGATTAACCAGATATTACTGGCCGTTGCAGATGCAGCCGAGAACCGGAAAGACTTTATCCTTGCCGAGAACCGGAAAGACCTGGACCGCATGGATATCTCTAATCCGAAGTACGACCGCTTGAAGCTGACGGCAGACCGCCTGAAGGGAATTGCAGACGATATCCGCAAGGTAGCCAAGCTACCCTCACCGGTAGGGCGCGTACAAAGCAGGCAGTAATGCCCAACGGACTGAAGATAAAACGTGTAAGCGTTCCTTTCGGAGTAATCGGCATCATCTACGAAGCACGCCCCAACGTCAGTTTCGATGTATTCTCGCTCTGCCTAAAGAGCGGCAATGCCTGCATACTAAAAGGCGGAAGTGATGCAGACGCTTCCAACCGCGCCATTATCAGCGTGATACACGACGTTCTGAAACAGTTTGAAGTAGACCTGCACGTTGTGGAGCTGCTTCCTTCCGACCGTGAAGCCACCGCAGCATTACTGCATGCCAACGGTTATGTCGATTTGATTATCCCGCGCGGCAGCAGCAACCTCATTAACTTTGTCCGTCAGAATGCCACCATCCCGGTGATAGAAACCGGTGCAGGCATATGCCACACCTTCTTCGACCGTTACGGAGATGTAAAGAAAGGAGCCGCCATCGTCAACAACGCCAAGACGCGCCGCGTCAGCGTATGCAATGCTTTGGACTGCCTGCTCGTAGACGGCGACCGCATGAAAGACCTGCCCACCCTTTGCGCACCGCTGCAGGAAAGCAATGTGATTATCTACGCAGATACGCTTGCATACGCCTCCTTGCAAGGCCACTATCCGGCGGAACTGCTGAAAGAAGCCACGGAAGAGGATTTCGGTACGGAATTTCTGGACTACAAACTGGCTGTGAAGTCGTTGAAGGCATAGACAGCGCCATAGCACACATACAGCAGTATGGTTCCAAACACAGCGAATGTATCGTAACCGAAGACAAAGAACATGCCGACTGGTTCTGCCGCGAAGTAGATGCCGCCTGCGTCTACGTCAACGCCCCGACTTCCTTTACAGACGGCGCACAGTTCGGACTGGGTGCGGAAATCGGCATCAGCACACAGAAGTTGCATGCCCGCGGTCCTATGGCTTTAGAGGAAATCACCACGTACAAGTGGATTATTGAAGGAGAAGGACAGATAAGAAAGTAAATTAACGCTTAATCGCTAATCACTAATCGCTAAAAAAATATGAAGAACTTTACTTGTGTGCAGGATATCGGCAATCTGAAAACTGCACTGGACGAAGCATTCGAAATCAAAAAAGACCGTTTCAAATATGTAGAGCTGGGACGTAATAAGACACTGATGATGATATTCTTCAACTCAAGTCTGCGTACCGCCTCAGCACTCAAAAAGCCGCTCTGAACCTGGGCATGAATGTCATTGTATTGGACATCAACCAGGGAGCATGGAAGCTGGAAACCGAACGCGGCGTCATCATGGATGGCGACAAGCCTGAACATCTGCTGGAAGCTATCCCGTAATGGTTGCTACTGCGACGTAATCGGTGTGCGTTCCTTCGCCCGCTTCGAAGACCGCGAATACGATTACAACGAAGTAATACTGAACCAGTTTATCAAATACTCCGGCCGGCCGGTATTCTCCATGGAAGCCGCCACGCGCCATCCGCTGCAAAGTTTTGCAGACCTCATTACTATTGAGGAATATAAGAAAACGGCACGTCCCAAAGTCGTCATGACATGGGCTCCGCATCCCCGTCCGTTGCCGCAGGCTGTTCCCAATTCCTTCGCGGAATGGATGAACGCCACGGATTATGACTTTGTCATTACCCACCCTGAAGGTTATGAGCTCGACCCGAAATTCGTAGGCAATGCCCGTGTGGAATACGACCAGATGAAAGCCTTTGAAGGTGCGGACTTCGTATATGCCAAGAACTGGGCTGCCTATACCGGCGACAACTACGGACAAATACTGAGCAAAGACCGCGACTGGACCGTGAGCGACCGCCAAATGGCCGTAACCAACAATGCCTATTTCATGCACTGCCTGCCGGTACGACGCAACATGATTGTAACGGACGACGTGATTGAAAGCCCGCAATCCATCGTAATACCGGAAGCTGCCAACCGAGAGATTTCTGCGACAGTCGTGTTGAAACGCCTGATAGAAGGGTTATAAATACCATTTTATCGTAATCTCCGTATCTCTCATAGATAATACGCTTATATACGATACAAAACCTTAGTATGCCTTATGTTTTTTCGTCCCGCAATTGCGGACGAATAGTTTCCAGCTGCGGGCTGTCGGGCCCGCAATTGCAACCGGGCAGCCCGCAACTGCAAACGAGGTTTACTATAAGCATAACGACATTTTACATGTGCCCGAAGAATAAAACACAGCATACCGGCCAAGGATTTGCCAGCACTGTTCTTTATATTTGCCAGCACTCACGCAAGCTCCTTTCTGCAAAACGACAGCTCGGTCAGTGCTACGTGTCGGCAAGGGGAATAGAATCAGAATTAAAAGAAACTATTTCTCCGTTTCCTTTCCGGCCTCTTTCCACCCGATAAAGCCCTTGTCGAGCTCATAAACCTTATACCCTTTCCGGCTCAAAATAGCGGCGGCTTTCTTACTACGCTTTCCGCTGCGGCAATAAAGAGCTATCGGTTTATCTTTTTGAAGTGTAGAATCCGCAATGGCAGCAAACTGTTCGTCCAGCACATTGATATTGATACTGCCCGGAATATGCTCTTCCGAATATTCGGCAACCGTACGTACATCCAATCGCTGAATGTCGGAATCTGCTATCAATGTGGCAAACTCGTCCGCCGAGACGGATTCGAAATCCTCTCCTTTCTGCTGACATGAGAAGAGAGTGGAGAAGAACAGGCAAATGCCCGCAAAGAATACTTTCATAAGTCTACTTATTTTAGTCTGAATTAAAAATGCAATCAAAGTTATAACTTTTCGTTTATTATGCCGCCCATACCGGGAAATATCTGCACCTACACCTCTGTACAACAAAAAAGAGGATGCTTTTCACTGCATCCCCTTTCTTGTTTTTACCCCATTACAGAGGCTCACTAACCATTATTATAAACAAATGCACACAATCAGAATTGGAACATCAGACGGGCCTGGAGCACGTGGAAGTTCTTGTCATATTGGAACTTGTCACGGTCAAGACGATTGTAAGTGTAGCTCAACATTACTTGGGCAAACTTGTTGAAAGAGTAGTTTACGCCCAAAGTAGCGGAGTGCATGTTACCGCCACCGACACTTAATGATGTAGCCGGATAGTCTGCCAATATACCGTTGGGATAGTATTGGTCGCGTCCGGGAATATATTTCTCGCCTTCAACGAGGTCATTCAGACCGGTATAACTATAACGAGCAACCACTTCAAGCGCTCTTCCGTTCAAGCCTTTCAACAAAGCATCGGAATTGCTGTATTGATACGGATCGCCGAAGATTTTGTAACCGGCTTCGATATAAGCTCCGTGGAAAGAGTTCTCACCGAGCGGATTACCTTTCTGCCATGCTTCGAGTGAACCCCAGGAGTCGATAGAACCCAGATTAGCTTCGAACAATGCCTGGTCGTCACGTTCTTTAGTAACATGTTTGTACATATATTCACCACGGGTAAAGAAGTTATCTGTCTTGTATAAGAATTCAGCACCTACATCAAATACATTCTTCGCCCACGGCAGTTTGGCAGACAGGAAGTCCTGAGTAGCATCTACGTAGGTTTCCAATGAAGAACCGAGATCCAGTTCTGTTTTCAGCACGTTGTTCTCCACCACACCCGTAGCGATATTGGCATAACGGAAAGCTGCTCCTACGTGGAATGTTCTGTCTTCGTTATTAATGGGACGCCATACCCAACGGCCGCCGAATGACATGCCCTGATATCCCGACGCTGGTCGTTGTACTTGTTCTCGGCAAATACACCCTGATTGGCGAAGAAGTGGTTGTTGTAGAAAATATAACTCAAACCCAGCTCACGTGACGGTGAGAAAGCATTGGCTGCCGCCGAGCGGGAAATGAAGTGCAGGCTTCCGCGGCTGGTATTGTTTGCCATGGATGCCGGGTTGTTGTAGTAACCGGCTTTAAAGCGATGAGTACCTTTTGCACCTTCCAGCGAGTATTGCAGGAAGATGTTCTTCTGTGAGAACTTGCCTTTGGAAAAGTCGAAATCGGCATAGAAGTACCAGTCTTCATAGCTCATAGAGGTACGGATGCGCGCATCGGTAATAGCAGCTCCCGATTTCACCGGAGTGAAATCCGAATGATAGTATGCACCGTCCATCATAAAACGTGCGCCAATCGTAAAGTTCAGATTCTCCTTGGAGTTGCTTACATTAACAACCGGCTTATTATCAAAGTCCTGGGCTTGGGCAACCGATCCTGACAGTGACAATGCAGCCAATACCGGCATTAAAATATACTTTTTCATATAATATAATCTGTATTAGTGTTAATAAATTAATTAGTAACCAAGTCTCTTAAGTGTTTCAACAGCATCCGGCACTGTCTGAGGAGCCGGAGCCTTACGCAGACCGTTGTCAATTAAGTATTTCAAGCTCATTTCAGAACGGTTGGTAAACAGACCGTCGCCATAGATGCCATGCAGGAGCTCATCATATTGTACTGTATTTCCCCAGTTGTACTGACCGAAATATTTTCCCATTTGCGCATAAGAATCGAATGAGTACGGATGGTTGAGCATACCGGATTTCTTGATAAGATAGGCCTGCCACGGAGCATTCATTTCCGGATAGTCGTTGGGAGCGCCTGCGATGCAAGGACCGATGATATGAGCCTTGTATTCCAAACCGAGATTAATGAAAGAAGCATAACCCTGAGGAGTATCGTGTTTCAGGTCGGTAGCGCCGTTACCTTCCCACAACAGGAAGCACATAGGAATTTGCCTTTGAATTCTTCTGCCGTACGGCGAAGGCTTTCGAGAGAGAATGTCTGGAGAATGACCTTACCGTTGGTATTACCGACATTTACTTTATTATTCTTATAGAACGGTTCGCCGTCGCAAGGTTTGGTAATGATGTTCCAACCAAGTTCGTCAAGTTTATTGTAAACGCGCTTTCAAAGTCCGAAGGGTTCAGCCAAGACTCTTTGAATTCAATATAGACACCCGGACGGTTGCCTGTATCCTGCGGATCATCCACATATTCAAATTTATATGTCAGACAGTCGCGGGGTTTATCCGGATTCCAAGTACCGGTAACAGTGTATATGCGTTCACCGTTAACATCACGCTTCAGCATTTTTCCTTCGGCGTAACGGATTTGGTCTTCAAGAGCGAGATATACTGGTGTTGTTCGGAAAACGACTCACGAGCCTGCTCAATGCTTGTTTCGTTAAACCAACTGCCGGCATCGAGTGCAAGCAACTCCTCATACATGTAAGACATTGCATAGTAAGGACGGAAACTTGCTTTATCGGCTTCTACAAGTTTTTCAGCTTCCGCCTCACTCATTCCATGACGCATATAGAACGCCTTACGGGTTGCCGGAACCAGTTCACTATATACATTTTCAATATTAGTGGTACGCTTCAGGTTGTCATCGTGATTGGCAAGGATAACACCGTCCTTCGTACACTGAAGGTCGGATTCGAGGTAGTCCGCACCCATTTCGCGTGCCCAGCGCCAGGCCGATTCCGTTTCTTCCGGAGCCCAGAAAGTAGAACCGCGGTGAGCCATTACAGCATAAGGGGGTACGTAGTCGCGCACTTTTGCCATTTCGGCAGAGATTGTGTTTACTTCAACACGTGTTGCATCGTTATTCACATCTGTAAAATCTTGATCTTCACAGGAAGTGAAAGCTACTAAGGCCATACCTAACAAGGTTGCACTTAATTTGATTGGATTCTTCGACATAGTTCAATTTTTAAGGTAAATACTGGTTTAATGTCATTCTATATTATCTTAAAAAGATTATTTTTTGTTTCTTTCTGCAAGCAATGCCTTTTCGTCCTTATAGGTAAAGGACATCAGAATAATTGACAGGGCGCAAGCTATAAGCAGCAGTATGAACGTCCAATCCCAGCCTGCCATTCGGCTACGTAACCGAGAACGACGTTGGCAAGAATGGCGGTTCCGAAGAAGTACCCGAAGAACTTGGTACAAAATAAGAGGAGCAGAGGGGATATAAAAAGGTTAAGCCGTTGATGGCTTAACCTTTTCGATGAATTCCTCGTTTAGAGGTATGCGGTTTGTTTGATACCGGTGTTATTTAATGCCGAGTTGCGTTTTAACTTTGGCAGTTACATCTACACTCTGTGCACCTACATAAGGTATCGGAGTACGGGCCAGGTCGAAGATATATACTACACCCTCAGCCTTACCTACAGCCTGGATAGCTTCGTCCAGCTTTTTATAGATAGGAGTCATGGCATCCTGCTGTGCCTTTTGCATAGACTGATATGCTTCCTGCTGGAACTGTTCCTGGCGTTGTGCCATGTCCTGCAGTTCTTTCTGACGTCTTTCTGCAATGTTTTTCGGAAGTGAGTCGGCTTGTGCAAGAATTCCTGATATTTCTTATTGAACTCTTCCTGGGTACGTTGCATTTCTGTTTGGTACTCTTTAGACATAGCATCCAGGTCGGCTTGTGCTTTTGTGTATTCCGGCATGGTGACAATTACTTCTTGAGAGTTCATGTGAGCGAATTTAGTTGCGCCATAGCTCCAGGGGGAGGGCAAACATAACTACGAGCAGTGCGATTTTTTAAGCATAATATTTACTATTTATTTTGAATGATAATTCTTTGTATAGGCTGCAAATGTATGAAATTAATTTGAATATCCTAATTTTGCAAGCACTTCATTACTTATGTCAATACTCGGAGAGGCAAAGATGATGCTTGATGCGGATGCGCGATCCACTACTACCGCGTAACCTTTCTGTGTGGAGATTTCCTTTACAGCTTCATAGATTTCATCTTGGATGGGCTGCATCAGCGCTTCACGCTTTTTGAAAAGTTCGCCTTCCGGACCGAAGTATTTACGGCGCAGTTCGGCTGCGGATTTCTCTTTGGCAACAATCTCTTCTTCTTTCTTTGTCTTTTGTGCATCGGAAAGAGTTTTGACGGATGCCTGGTAGCTGTCGTACAAGCTCTTGGCTTCTTTGCCCAACTTCTCGACTTCGTTTTGCCACTGTTTGGACACTTGGTTCAATTCATTGCTCGCACTTTGATAGGCAGGGATATTCTTTAGGATATATTCCATGTCGATCAGGGCGAATTTCTGTGCATTGGCTGTAATGCCTGCGGCAAACAGCAGAAACATGATTAATAAACTCTTTCTCATAATGTTCTGGTTTTAGTTAAACAAATTAGAACTCTTGTCCCAGGATGAAGTGGAACTGGCTGCCGCCGAATTGCTTGGAACCGAGTACCTTGTCGAAACCGTAGGCCCAGTCGATACCCATCATACCAATCATAGGCAGGAAGATGCGGACACCGACACCGGCAGAACGTTTCAAATCAAACGGGTTGAACTTGTTTACGTCTTGCCAGGCGTTACCGGCTTCAACGAAAGTTAACGCATAAATACTGGTACTTGTTTCCAGCATCAGCGGATATCTTAATTCCAAACCGAGACGTGCGTATGCATAACCTTCGTAGCCATAAGGAGTAAGAGAGCTGTTCTCATATCCACGCAAGGCGACACTTTCGGTTGCATAGCTGGAATATCCTGTCATACCGTCGCCACCTACGTCAAAGGTTCAAACGGAGATTTCTTGTATTTGTTGTAGTGTCCCAGCAGACCGAATTCTACGCGTCCCATCAACACCGGAGTGCGTTTTACGGCGATAGGTCCATCAACGGGATGTATACTTTGGATTTGAATTTCCACTTGTGGTATTCTATCCATTTGTGCATCTTGTTCATATCATCCTGATTGCTGGTACTGTACTTGCTGTAATCTGTACCGTCGAACAGGGAGTAGGGCGGTGTCAGTTGTGCCGACAGCGAGAATTCGGAACCCTGGCGCGGATAGATAGGATTGTCGATAGAACTGCGCGACAAGGTGAGGTTTATGCTCAGGTTGTTACACTTACCGTTGGTAACGGGGAAGTATTGCCAGTCGCTCAGAATATAACGCTGGTAGGACAATTCTGCCGTAAATTGGAAGTAGTCATCCGGCCATTTCAAACGCTTACCGAACATTACAGCCAATCCCCACATCTGGATGGACTTGTCGGGGTCGTAATAGTTTTCATAATTGTTATAGTTGCCATAGTTGTACATACCATAACCGTACATGCCGCTATAGTAGCTGTTGTAATAACTGTTCATGTACGCATCGTTATAGTAACGGCTGCTGATATCCGTCTGGCGGGAGTAGAATGCAGATACGGAGAACGCATTCGGACGTTTGCCGCCGAACCACGGATCGTAGAACGATACACTGTATGACTGATAGTATTTGGCATTGGTCTGGCCGCTGATAGTCAGTGTCTGGCCGTCACCCTGCGGCAGGATACCGCGGTAGTTCTCACCCGGATGCAACAGGTTGGCAACGGAGAAGTTGGTGAACTTCAGGCTCAGTTTACCGATAATACCTGTCTGTCCCCAACCGGCAGAGAACTCTACCTGGTCGTTCGCTTTGGAGACGAGGTCATAACCTATATCCACCGTACCGTCTTCCGGTTTGGGCTGGATATCCGGTTGGATTTGTTCGGGGTCAAAGTGTCCCATTTGCTGGATTTCACGCATGGAACGCATCAGGTCTTCACGGCTGAAAAGCTGTCCCGGACGGTACGAAGCTCACGGCGGACTACGTTTTCATACAAACGGTCGTTACCGTTGATGCTGACTTTATTGATAGTAGCCTGACGGCCTTCGAAGATACGCATTTCCAGGTCGATGGAGTCACCTACGATATTTACTTCCACGGGGTCGAGCGAGTAGAAGAGGTAACCGTTGTTGTAGTAGAGGTTGCCGATAGCGTCTTCATCTGTACTGGTACGCTCTTCCAGCAGCTTCTGATTGTAGACGTCGCCCTTCTTCATACGGAGCAGGAAATTCAGTTGCTCGGAAGGATAGAGGGTGTTACCTACCACGTTACATTGCGCAAGTAGTATTTCTGTCCTTCTTCGATTTCCATGAAATATCCACCGTACGGTCGTCATAAGACTTGATGCTGTCTTTTACAATCATGGCATCACGATAACCCAATTCGTTGTATTTGTCTATAATCAGTTGCTTGTCGGCTTCAAAATTTTCTTCAACGAACTTTTTGGTACGGAAAAGGTTGAGCAGTTTGCCTTTTTCATTTGTTTTCTTCATCACACGTTTCAGCTTCTTGGTTGTGATGGCCTGATTACCGGTGATTGTAATCTGATGTACCTTTACCTTCTCCTTTTTGTCGATATTGATATCTACCAGGACTTGGTTCTCGTTGTTGGGATCATCCTTTTGCGTGATGATGATGTCGGCATTCTTGAAACCCTTATCGTCAAAGTAGCGCTTAATCAATGTCTTGGCGCGGTCTATCAGGTTGGGGGTAATCTGGTTTCCTTTAATCAGACCTACCCGGCTTCCAAATCTTCACGTTCCGACTTCTTTACACCGTGATAGCGAATATCGGAAACGCGGGGGCGCATCGTCAGGTGGATTGTAAGCCAAATCCGGTCGCCCTCGATTTTATCCGCAGTAACTTGCACATCGGAGAACAACCCGTGACGCCAGTAGCGTTTGCAGGCTTGCGTTATTTCATCGCCGGGCACGGTAATTGTCTGGCCTTTTGATAATCCGGATAAACCGATGATTACATAGTCTTCATAATTCTTGGCTCCAACTACCTTAATATCCGCTATTTCATATTTCTTGGGTGTTCCCGAATAAAGAATAACCGGTTTTTCGGTTTCATCGGTATTGCTGGTGTCCTGTGCCGAGCTGGTCAGTACACAGCTAAAGAGGCAGATAAACGTTACGAGTATGGAGGAAATACGATAGTACATTTTTTTATTTACTATATTTACGATTTACTATTTACAATTTGTGTTTGTCCGGTCAGCGGATTTGTTCGCTGGTTTTTCCGAACCTGCGTTCACGCTTCTGATAGTCGTGGATGGCTTTGTGAAGTTCCGCTTCACGGAAGTCAGGCCAGTAGGTGTCGCAGAAATAAAGTTCCGAGTAAGCACATTGCCAGAGCAGGTAGTTGCTCAAGCGGATTTCTCCGCCCGTACGTATCAATAAATCCGGATCGGGCATGAAGTCGGTGGCAAGATATTGGGACAACAGGGTGCTGTCAATCTGTTCGGGAGTCAGTTCGCCTTTTTGCACTAAGGCTGAAAGGCGGCGGGCGGCTTCCGTTATTTCCCAGCGGACGAGTAGCTGATTGCCAGTACCAGAGACATCCCAGTATTATTTGCGGTATGTGCTATACAGGTTTCCAAACGTTCCCGCACATTGTCGGGCAGCTTGGTCAGATCTCCGATAACCCGGAAACTGATGTTGTTTTTCATGAATGTTTCCTCTTCGATAGAGTCGAACAGAAGCGCATCAATGCAGCGACTTCATTAGAGGGGCGATTCCAGTTTTCGGTGGAGAACGTATATAAAGTCAGATATTTGATGCCTAATTTAGACGCTTCTTCTGCAATGACATGCACTGTCTCGGCGCCGGCCTGGTGTCCATAGCTGCGTTCTTGTCCGCGCAACTTTGCCCAACGTCCGTTGCCGTCCATGATAATTGCCACGTGTTGTGGAATCCGGCTTAAATCAAGTTCTTCTTTATTTAGCATCTTTTTATACTTACATCTCTTGTCTTGGTTACTATTCTCGTTTTATACTTTTATATATATAAAGGAAACAGAAATAATGAATTTATTGCACCCTGACTGGCATCAGCTTGTTGAGATGTCCGCGCCAAACGGCAGCATCTGTTCCGTTTCCGCCGAAGATAACCCATATATAAGGGCTGTCTGCAACAATGGAATAGGGAGCAGTTATATCTGTCATATCTTTATGTAACAAGAATTTTCTTTGAGGCTCACGCCAGGAAATACCGTCAACGGAAGAATAAATGGCATCAAGCTTGTTTTCATCTTTGCTGCCGAAGATATAAAAGTTCTCACCATAGTACATTACGGCAGGATTGGCAAATTTCGGACAATACACATCATAGGAACTGGTGTTTGCCAATGAATACCAGTCTTTGCCGTTGGAAGAAACCCAGGGAATGGTTTGCTGAACGTCTTTTTCCGTACGACCCACTACCATTGCCTGTGACTGGTTATTGCTGTCAAAATTGGTGGAGTAGATATGTGATGTAGGAAAATCAGCCTCTGCCTTACCCATATTTCCTGCTATCTTGTTGCCTTGATTGTCAACTGTGTAAACTTCACCGTTTGAGGTAACGACAGTCAGCACATCGGTAAAACCGGCAATCAGTGTCCGGATATTGCTGTTCCCTTCCCAATTGGCTGGTGTCCAATTTATTCCGTCATCGGAAGAATGTGCCGTACCGTCTTCTGTCACGATGTAAAGTCTTTGTTTCTCATTTTCTCCGTCTTTGTATTTCAGGCAGACGAGGGATTCCAGTTTTGAATTGTCGGGAAGTTTAGCTCCGGACACTGCATTCCAGCCGTATGTCTCTTCTGTGTCCAGCCAATATGCACCTGCTCTTGTCTGTGTTTTCTGTGCCGCAGATTGTGTAAATACCCACAGCTCGTTGTTGAATAGGATGGCCTTTTGTTCACCTGAAAGTGTCGGTGCACTTCCCATTTTATCCCACACTCGCGCATGGTGCGCGCAGTGTCGTATCGCACCTGGTGCAGGAGGAATCCATGCCGCTTATCGGGCCTAAGGAAATGTTCGCCGCCGCCTATGCGGGCCGGTATGCTGTGGGCGCGTTCAACGTCAACAACATGGAAATCGTGCAGGGCATCA
>ENA-OQHP01000293-OQHP01000293.1-human-gut-metagenome-genome-assembly--contig:-NODE-293-length-16545-cov-2.899440_pt1 | contig 16545 bp, 18 predicted proteins | sample MGYA00242563_ERZ504717 | MGnify/ENA primary metagenome ERZ504717 (study PRJEB26092, sample SAMD00036212) | human gut metagenome | host: Homo sapiens | study: EMG produced TPA metagenomics assembly of... | reverse complement strand
TGAATGGCATTGGGTATCAAAGCGGACTTCTGCTCCCAATACATGACAAAGACACTTTGTACAATATCTTCGGCAATATGTTCAGGCACAAAACGGCAAGCTACAGACATCAGACGAGGATAGAAAAGATTAAAAAGAAGACGAAACTCCGTCTCGTCTCCTTTTTGTACTTTATTTATATCTATAGAAATTGTTTGCATCTCCACATCCAATCCAAAGTTAACAGATACAAAGCTAATTTATTTTTCCAACTCCTGCAAACTTTCCATTTTCTTTGTTTCCAGGAACTCATAGATACCACAAAGATGTTCTTTTACCTTTTTATTCCCAAATTCATACACTTTCGTCACTAATCCGTCCAAAAAGTCACGATCATGAGATACAACAATCAATGTACCGTCAAAATCCATCAAAGCTTGTTTCAGGATATCTTTGGTTTTCATATCCAAGTGATTGGTAGGCTCATCTAAAATCAACAGATTCACCGGTTCTAACAATAGTTTGATCATGGCAAGACGAGTACGTTCTCCACCACTGAGCACTTTCACCTTCTTCATGGAGCTTCGGGGCCGCCAAACATAAATGCACCCAGCAAGTCTCGTATTTTATTACGGATCTCCCCTTTCGCCACATCATCTATCGTTTGAAAGACCGTGAGGTTCTCGTCCAACAAAGAGGCTTGATTCTGAGCAAAATAACCAATCTGCACATTGTGTCCCAGCGTCAAAGTCCCTTCATGCTCTATCTCACGCATGATACATTTTACCAAAGTAGACTTACCTTCACCGTTCTTGCCCACAAAAGCCACTTTATCCCCTCTCTCGATGGTCAATGAGGCATTCTTGAAAACCACATGATCACCATAGGTCTTTCCTACCCCGTCCATAATGACCGGGTAATTTCCACTTCGCGGAGAAGGCGGGAATTTCAACCGCAATGCTGAGGTATCTTCTTCGTCCACTTCAACCAATTCTAATTTCTCAAGCATCTTCACACGGCTCTGCACTTGCAAAGTTTTGCTATAAGTTCCTTTGAACCGTTCTATGAAATCCTTGGTTTCCTGTATCATCTTCTGCTGCTCCTCATATTGCTTCATCTGTTGCTCGCGACGTTCTTTACGCAATATCAGATATTGGGAATAATTCACTTTATAATCATAGATACGTCCCATCGTTACTTCAATGGTACGGGTCGTGATATTATCTACAAATTTACGGTCGTGGCTGATGACAATTACCGCTTTGGCACTATTGACCAAGAAATCCTCCAACCACTGGATGGATTCAATATCAAGATGGTTGGTGGCTCATCCAACAATAATACATCCGGATTCTGGAGCAATAATTTAGCTAACTCAATACGCATACGCCAGCCACCGCTGAAATCACTGGTAGGGCGATTGAAGTCCTCACGCATAAAACCAAGTCCCAGCAAAGCCTTTTCCACATCTTCTTCAAAATGAGTAAGATCAATGGAATAAAACTTCTCACTCATGGTAGAAACCTTCTCGATTAACTCCATATATGAATCACTTTCATAATCGGTACGTGTTTCAAGTTCCTTATTTATGGCTTTCTATTTCTGCCTCCATAGCATGAAGATGCGCGAATGCCTGAGAAGCTTCCTCGAATACAGTACGCCCATCCTCTGTCATCAGATGCTGGGGAAGATAAGCTATCACACAATCCTTAGGAGCCGACACCTTTCCACGACTAGGTTGCCGCACACCAGCCAAGATCTTTAATAAGGTAGACTTGCCCGCACCATTTTCCCCATCAAGGCAATACGGTCTTTCTCATTTATCTGAAAAGATATGTCACTAAACAAGGTGGTACCGCCAAACTCAACGGTCAATCCATCTACTGAAATCATATTTATTCTTTTAATCAGCAAGAGGGTGCGTCAAAAAAATGATTCAAGCTACCATTTTTTTGACACCCCCTCCTACAAGTTTTATACTTTATTGTTTTTATACTTTTTACCAATATCAGCTTGCCAATATTAATATCAATAATTGGGCAGTCAGAATACGAAGGAACATGGACACCGGATACACAGTAGAATAACCTACCGCCGGAGCATTATTACCTGCTGTCTGATTAGAATACGCCAATGCGGGGGGATCTGTGTTACTACCTGCAATAAGCCCCATCAACATGAAATAATTCATCTTGTAATGCCAGCGTGCAACCGCTCCCATTATTAATAAAGGTATAACTGTAATAAGGAAACCACAACCCACATACAACAAACCATCTCCATCGACAACCGTATTCACAAAATTCGCACCAGCTTTATCCCCACACTGGCAAGGAACAAAGCAATACCAATTTCACGCAACATCAAATTGGCACTCATAGTGGTATAAGTCACTAATTTCAATTTATATCCGAAACGACCTATCAAAATAGATACAATCAACGGACCACCGGCCAAACCCAATTTTACCGGAGTAGGAATACCTGGAAACGCAATAGGCAGACTACCAAAGAAAATACCCAGGAAAATACCCACAAAAATAGTCACGATATTAGGATGATCCAAACGTTTCAATGAGTTACCCATCAAATTGGCAACACGTTCCACCGCATCCTGAGGACCTACCACCATTACACGGTCACCTACCTGCAAGGTCAAGTTACGTGAAGCGAAAATATCCATACCTGAACGGTTGACACGGGTCACATTCACACCATACATACTACTGAAATGAAACTCACCCAATTGCTTACCATTCATTTTAGGTTGTGTAATCAAAATACGGCGGGATACCATCGGAGTATCCTGCTTTTCCCAATCCACTTCAATTTTAGGACCGATAAAAGCAATAATGGCTTCCGCATCGTCCTCTGCACAAACCACAAACAACTGATCACCAAGATGGAAGACAGTATCACGATTAGGAATACTGACATGACCGTTCTGCAATATACGTGAACAAACAAAGTCACGCCCCATGAAGTCTCTGACCTGAAGCAACGTTTTTCCTGCCAACGCCTCATTATGTACTTCCAGGTGCATCATACGAGGAGTCAGATGAGGATTTGCAGCTTCTTCTTTAGCGATATCCTCTTCCTCCTTTTTCAAATTAATCCGGCAAATGTAGCGGATAGCAATAATGGAACCAATGATACCCAGCACTCCCAACGGATAAGCGCACGCATATCCCATCGCTATCTGCGGACCATTGTAATTCAACTGGCTCAACGCTTCGTTGGCAGCACCCAGTCCCGGCGTGTTCGTTACGGCACCACAAAGAATACCCACCATCATAGGCAGCTCTATCCGACCGTTCAAGCCATAATACAAAGCCACAGCCACAACAATGTTCAATGCGACAATCCCCATTGCCACTAGATTCATGGCAATCCCTCCTTTCTTAAAGGAAGAGAAAAAAGAAGGACCTACCTGAAGTCCGATACAGAACACGAACAATATCAGTCCGAAATCCTGTAAAAATGTAAGTATCTGTGTATTCCCCGTTAAGCCGAAATGTCCGCAGACAATACCGGTAAACAAAACAAAAGTAACACCTAACGATACCCCGAAAAATTTAATTTTTCCCAGCAACACTCCTACTGCAATCACAAAGGAATAAAGCAGCACGATATGCGCTATTGAGTTTTCATCAAATAATAGATTTTGTAACCAGTCCATGATATAATACTATGTTTTTATAAATTGCCGCAAAATTAATGAATTCCCCTCACTCAGCCCAACAATTTGAAAACTATTATTTCATGATTCCTATTTATTTTGCAATATCCACTTTGCAATAAGAACATCTTTTGTTTTCGTCACTTAACAAAATGACAGAAACCTCTCTTTCTCCTTTATGAAAATAGCTAAAAAAAGGATTCTATTTAAAAGGTTTTAGTATATTTGCCCGTACTATTGAAAAAGTATGTGATATAATTCTTAAATATTAATACCGAATAAACTATGGCAGATAGTAAAGAGAAACTCTTTTCGGACTTCCCAGCCGTTTCTACGGAACAGTGGATGGAAAAGATTACAGCAGACTTGAAAGGCGCTGATTTTGAAAAGAAATTGGTTTGGAGAACCAACGAAGGTTTTAAAGTAAAACCATTTTATCGCCAGGAAGATCTGGAAGGTTTGAAAACAACTGAAGGACTACCCGGAGAATTCCCCTATGTAAGAGGCACGAAGAAAAACGACAATACTTGGTTCGTGCGTCAGGAAATCAAAGTAGAATGCCCTAAAGAGGCTAATGCTAAAGCACTGGATATTTTGAACAAAGGTGTTGACTCATTGGGATTCTACGTAAAGAAGAAAGACCTCAGTCCTGAATATATCGAAACATTATTGAATGATATCTGTGCGGAATGCATTGAGTTAAACTTCTCCACTTGCCAAGGACATACGGTGGAATTAGCCAAATTATTGGTTGCTTACTTCCAAAAGAAAGGATACGACCTGACCAAGTTGCAAGGCTCCGTCAACTATGACCCTATGGGTAAAATGATGGTAAAAGGCAAAGACCTTAGCAATTTCATCACTACTGCCAAAGAATTGGTAGAAGTACTGGCTCCGCTACCTAAATTCCGTTGTATCTGTGTCAATGCGATAGAACTGAACAATGCCGGATCTTATATTTCACAAGAACTGGGCTATGCATTGGCTTGGGGTAACGAATATCTGAGCAAGCTGGTAGAAGCAGGAGTTCCTGTCGCACTGGCTGCCAAGAAAATAAAATTCAATTTCGGCATCAGTTCCAACTATTTTCTAGAAATTGCCAAGTTCCGCGCAGCACGTATGTTATGGGCGGACATCGTAAAAGAATATCATCCTCAATGCAACCGCCAGCCCGAATGTCCGAACAAAGCGGAAGACGGTACTTGTCTCTGTGCCTGCAAATGGTGCACATGCTGAAACATCCACTTTCAACCTGACTTTGTTTGATGCACATGTAAACCTGCTCCGCACTCAAACCGAAGCGATGAGTGCCGCCTTGGCAGGAGTCAACTCCATCACCGTAACCCCGTTTGACAAGACTTACGAAACTCCGGACGACTTCTCTGAACGTATCGCCCGTAACCAACAGTTATTGCTAAAAGAAGAATGTCATTTCAACAAAGTAGTTGACCCCGCCGCGGGTTCTTACTTTATTGAAAATTTAACAATTTCTATTGCCACACAGGCATGGGAATTATTCTTGAAAGTAGAAGACGAAGGAGGAATGCTGGAAGCAGTAAAAGCAGGAAAAGTACAGGAAGCGATCAACGCAAGCAACAAGGCCCGCCACGATTCCGTTTCAAAACGCAAAGAAATTCTACTGGGTACCAACCAATATCCTAACTTCAATGAAAAAGCAGGCGAAAAGGCTCCTGTAGAAGCCAAATGTTGTTGTGGAGGTAATCATGACAGCTGTGAAAAGCCGTTTGCCACATTAAACTTCGACCGTGCTGCCAGCCAGTTTGAAGCACTTCGTTTGCAGACAGAGAAATCCGGCAACGTCCGAAAGCATTTATGCTGACTATCGGTAATCTGGCCATGCGTCAAGCACGTGCCCAATTCTCATGCAACTTCCTGGCTTGTGCCGGTTACGAAGTAATCGACAATTTGGGCTTCCCCACAGTAGAGGCCGGTGTCGAAGCAGCTATGAAAGCCGGTGCAGACATCGTAGTTATCTGTTCCAGCGATGATGAATATGCAGAATATGCTATTCCTGCATTCAAGGCATTGGACGGACGAGCTATTTTCATTGTTGCAGGTGCTCCTGCTTGTATGGAAGAGCTGAAAGCCGCAGGCATCGAAAACTTTATCCATGTACGTGTCAACGTATTGGACACATTGAAAGAATACAACGCTAAGTTAGGAATTAAGTAAGGAAGAACAATGAAACCGAATTTTAAAAATATAGATATATATGCCGGATTTCAACCTCAGAATGGTATGGAATGGCAAAAAGAAAATGGCATCACCGCCGACTGGAAAACGCCGGAACACATCAATGTGAAGCCTGTTTACACTAAAGAAGATTTGGAAGGCATGGAGCACTTGAACTATGTAGCAGGTATTCCTCCTTATCTTCGCGGCCCGTACTCCATGATGTACACTTTCCGTCCTTGGACTATCCGCCAATACGCAGGTTTCTCCACTGCCGAAGAAAGTAATGCATTCTATCGCCGTAATTGGCATCAGCCAGAAAGGCTTGTCTGTCGCATTCGACCTTCCGACACACCGCGGCTATGACCCCGACCATGAACGTGTAGTAGGTGACGTAGGTAAGGCAGGCGTGTCTATTTGCTCATTGGAAAATATGAAAGTTTTGTTCGATGGTATTCCTTTGAACAAGATGTCTGTTTCCATGACCATGAATGGTGCCGTACTTCCCATCATGGCATTCTATATCAATGCAGGTTTGGAACAGGGAGCCAAATTGGAAGAAATGGCCGGAACCATCCAGAATGATATCTTAAAAGAGTTTATGGTGCGTAACACTTATATTTATCCACCTGCCTTTTCCATGAAGATCATCTCTGACATATTTGAATATACCTCACAAAAAAATGCCTAAGTTCAATTCCATCTCCATCTCGGGCTACCACATGCAGGAAGCAGGTGCCACAGCAGATATTGAATTGGCTTATACACTGGCTGACGGTTTGGGAATATCTTCGGGCCGGAGTAGCCGCAGGTATAGACATCGATGCATTCGCTCCGCGTCTGTCATTCTTCTGGGCTATCGGCATGAATCATTTTATGGAAATTGCCAAAATGCGTGCGGCACGTATGCTGTGGGCTAAAATTGTCAAGCAGTTCAACCCGAAGAATCCGAAATCACTGGCATTGCGTACCCATTCCCAGACTTCGGCTGGTCATTGACGGAGCAAGATCCGTTCAACAATGTAGGTCGTACTTGTATTGAAGCCATGGCAGCAGCATTGGGACACACCCAGTCACTGCACACCAACGCATTGGATGAGGCAATTGCATTGCCCACCGACTTCTCTGCACGTATCGCACGTAATACTCAGATTTATATTCAGGAAGAAACATATGTTTGCAAGAACGTGGACCCATGGGGTGGTTCTTACTATGTAGAATCTTTAACTAACGAACTGGCTCACAAGGCTTGGGAACATATTCAGGAAATTGAAAGCTTGGGCGGTATGGCGAAAGCTATCGAAACCGGAGTACCCAAAATGCGTATTGAAGAAGCTGCGGCACGTACTCAGGCCCGTATCGACTCCGGTGCCCAGACAATTGTCGGCACTAACAAATATCGTTTGGAAAAAGAGGATCCTATCGATATCCTTGAAGTAGACAATACAGCCGTACGTTTGGAACAAATTGAAAATCTGAAGCGTTTGAAAGAAGGCCGCAATCAAGCAGAAGTAGACAAAGCTTTGGCAGCCATCACCGAATGTGTAAAGACAGGTAAAGGCAATTTGCTGGAACTGGCTGTAGAGGCAGCTCATGTCCGTGCTACCTTGGGCGAGATTTCGGATGCTTGTGAAACAATTGTAGGACGTTATAAAGCAGTAATCAGAACTATATCAGGCGTGTACTCATCAGAAAGTAAAAAGGATACAGACTTCGCAAGAGCTTGCGAACTGACCGAAGAATTTGCAAAGAAGGAAGGCCGCCGTCCGCGTATCATGATTGCCAAGATGGGACAGGACGGACACGACCGTGGTGCAAAAGTAGTTGCAACAGGTTATGCCGACTGTGGTTTCGACGTAGATATGGGACCGTTGTTCCAAACTCCTGCCGAAGCTGCTCGTGACGCAGTGGAAAACGACGTTCATGTAGTAGGTGTTTCTTCATTGGCTGCCGGACACAAGACACTGATCCCGCAGATTATTGAAGAATTAAAGAAATTAGGTCGTGAAGATATTTTGGTCATCGCCGGTGGTGTTATCCCTGCTCAAGACTATGACTTCTTATACAAGGCAGGTGTTGTAGCAATCTTCGGCCCCGGAACTTCTGTTGCCAAAGCAGCTGTTCAGATTATGGACATTTTACTGGACGAAGAGGAATAAGCTTTTTCACCTGAATAGTTTATCATTTTAAACAATAGTAAAGAATCTGTTTACACTTATTTCGTGTTTACAGGTTCTTTACTTTATTCAAGACAATGGATTATAACGATAGACCAAGGATAAATTAAATCCATTTCTTCTAAATTACCCAAAAACATCAACAAATTGATATTAGACAACCCTAGTAATACAAAAAAGAAAACCAGAAAAGCTATCGGTCTTGCAAAACAAAGGTTATGTCAAGCAAAAAGGTGGGACAAAACTTCAAGAAAAATTCTGCCCACCTCCTTTAAGAGAAAATTTATGTGTTAGAGAGAATTATCAATAGTTCTTCGTACAAAGTGAATTAAAGTCAGTTTCAATTTTAGGTATCTCCCACACCCAACCTTGTGCATCTTTATCCTTTTCAAGAAAAGTACAGAAAGCTATATCAAAATTTGATCCACGCTTAATAGACATATGCAAACGTTTCAAATCATAAAAACGAAAACCTTCACCCCACAATTCCACCCGGCGACTATTCATAATTTCCTCTGCCAAAGCATCACCGATATTTCCTTTTGAAACATAAGAGGGATCGCGGGTTATCTGGAATTTAGTAAACACAGCCTGCGCCTCACTATCTTTTCCTGCACGAGCCAATGCTTCGGCCTGGGTGAGATACATTTCTGCCAAACGCATAAATGCGACATCACCTACAGCATCGGCTGTAGAACGGGCAGTAAACTTACGGTTTTGATAAGCATTCTTTGCATAACTTGATGATGGAACAGATGCTTCCCCTGTCGGATCCCACCACGCACGCCGTAAGTCTGTTTCAGCCATCGTTTCATAAGCATCCACATTTATGCACTTCACTCCCTGACGAATGGCACTGGAGTTAAAGTTCCATGACATATATGCGTAATAAGAATAAAAATAGACAGTCTTATCATCGGGAGTCATTGCAGCATACATCGCTTCTTTAGTGTCCGTCGTGATATTGGCAAACCCACAATTCAACTGACTGCCAGTCATCAACCGGTGACCACCAGCTTCAGCTAAAGAAACAGACTTCCCTGCATAAACCGCCGCATTATTATAATCTTGCATGGCCAGTGCTACACGTGCCTTCAATCCCCATGCCACCATCTCGCTATAATGATTGACATCATTTACTTTTATTCCACTCAAAAGTATACAAGCCTCATCCAAATCATTATTGATTTTAGCATAAACATCTTCTACGGAATTACGTGCCTGCTCTTCGGCCACAGCTTTTTCACGATAAGGAATTCCATCCTGTGTATTATCCTTGCCGGCTTCATAACGTTTTGCATAAAGCTGGACCAAATTAAAATGAGCCCAAGCACGGATACATAAGGCTTCTCCCTTTATCTGGTCAAACAATTCCTGCTAGTTATTTCAACTTCCTCCAAACCCGCCAAAATTTATTGGCATTCAGAATCCATTGATAATAAATCTGCCAGAACTTATAATTATAACCATTCGTTTCATTCATATTGCATTGCCATCCTAAATAGCCGCCTTCATCCATGTATTTGTCTGCCAATTCATATCATCAGCCTCTGCATCACGTGACATCATAAAACCGGGTTCACCGCCCAGACACTGATATCCGCTTTCCTGAGAAACCATCTCTTTATGAATTCCGTTCAATGCTATATAAAGATTGTCCAACGAGGTGTTTATTGTCGTTTCTGAAACAGAGGTAGACGGAATGGTATCCAGATAATCACCGGCACAACCGGATAGAGACATTACTCCAACTGTCGCTAATCCTAATGTTATATTTTTAATTGATCTCATAATTCTTTTATTTTTAGAATGAAACATTAAGCTAACGTGATATTACGGGACGGCATATACTCATTATAAGTTACACCGGAATAGTTGGCCATCGGGTTCAATCCCTGACGGGCTTTCAACATGAACAAGTTTTCCGCAGTCAGATTCAAACGGGCACTCTTAAGCATCACTTTGCTCAACCAAGTTTTTGGGAGCTGATAGCCAATAGTGACAGATCTTAAATTAAGATAATCCGAGCTGGTAAGCCAACGAGTTGAATAAGACTGACCAATATTCGTGGTATGAGCCGCACTATTGTCTATACGGGGAACCTCAGTAATATCCCCTGCCTGTTTCCATGCTTTTAACAAATCCGGACTTTGTGCATAACCAAATTCAGTCATACTCATCATGGTAGCATAATTAGTATCCAGAATCTGACCGCCCAACTGGTAAGAGAATACAGCAGCCAAATCAAAGTTCTTATAACTAACTCTGACATTAAACCCACCATACACATCAGGAATAGAAGAACCGCTGAAGTCGTATTTAGCATAAGTATACGAATTGGTCAATTCCTTACCATCAATAGTCACTACTGTTTTTTATACTCATCAAACTGGCTCTGCGTAATGTTTCCATCCCCTGTTCCGATATTCCCTTGATTATATTTACTTACATCAGCCACATATAAACCATCACCGGTCTGAGGGTCTACCCCATGCCATTGACGAAGCCAGAATTCATAAATGGACTTTCCTTCCAACCACTTTTTAGAGCCACTGATATATCCATTTTCTTTCATTGTAGCCGGCAGGTTCTTGATCTTATTCTTCACAAAGTAGCATTGGCCCCAACTGATACACTCCAATCTTTATTTTTAAATGCATTATAATCCAACTCTATTTCCACTCCTGAATTAGTACCTTACCGATATTCTGTATAATGGATGTTACTCCGACAGAAGCAGGCTGGGAAACATCAAACAACAAATCCTTGGAATCTTTCTTAAAATATTCAATAGTACCCGTCAAACGGTCAAACAAACCAAATTCAAGAGCAATATCCGTAGATATCTGTGTTTCCCATTTCAATGAGGGATTGGCTATCACCGTGAAGTAGGCTCCAGCTTCTGAGCCATTCTTATATCCCAAACCATATAAGGCTGATAAGGATAATAATCAGGATCACCATCACTATCCAATATATTATCATTACCTGTTTCACCGTAAGAAGCACGTAATTTCAAGTTATTCACCCATTTCACATCCTTCATAAATGCCTCTTCACTAATTCTCCAGCCTGCTCCGAACGACCAGAAATTCCCCCATCGGTTCTCTTTTGCAAAACGCGAGGAACCATCATGGCGATAAGAAAAGTGAAGCGTAGTATTATGCGCATAATCATAATTGATACGGCCAAAGTAACCTTCCTTTTTATAGGTGTCCGTATAGGAGCTAAGTGAACTGATATTTACGAAATTACCAAATTCATACATGCCCGAAACTGTTTCCTGGGTCTTCATGCCATATAAATACTCATACTTATAAGAATAGTTTTCATGTCCCAAAAGAACGTCAAAGTTATGATTTCCGATAGACTTGCTATAAGTTATCAATTGATTGAAGGTCTGAGTCAGCGTTCGGGTAGACATTTGGTTCAAACGACCCGGTCCGGCAGTGCCATCGCCCACATAAGGATTTTCATAGACTTTACGACGATAATCAATATTATTGATAGAGTAATTGGCTGTAAGGTTCAACCTTCAACCGGAGTCAAAGTGAGATAAGTATGTCCAGTCTGATTAACACGCACCAGTCACGTTGATTGAACTCTGTTTCAGCTATCGCATCACGTCCATTATTCGACAAGCGAGTTCCTTCATAATCATAAATATATTCACCCGGATCAGTAGTTGCCTTACCATTAGCATCCAAATAAGCACCGGTTTCCAAATCATGTTTATGAACGGGATATATAGGAGCCATGGTACGAATAAAACGGGTAAGGTTACTATATGAACTCGAATTTCCCGAATCTGAAGTTGAATAATTGGATACCGTACGCGTTACTCCCAAATTCAAACCAGTCTTGAACCATTTAGTAGGATACACATTATAATTCAAACGACCAGAATAACGTTCAAAGTCAGTCTTGATCATATAACCATCATCATTTAAATAGCCAACAGAAGCATAAGTATCACTTTTTTCTGTTTTTGTATTATAACTCAAATTATATTCCTGACGATAGCCGGTCTTGAAAGCTGCATCTTCCCAATCCAAATCATCCCCCACTTCAATGCATCAGCAGAAGAATTCAGTTTTCCATCAGTTCCGACAATGGCATCATCTGCGACATCAACAAAAGGATTATACTTCAATGTACTTCCAATTTTAGATGTTGCCAATGAGGCCGCCGTTGCAGCATCCTTACCAGATGTAATATAAGAGTTCTTCAACATCTCCCATTGTAAAGGATAGTAATCATAAATCCCCACCTTTTTATAATCTTTATAAGCCTGTTTGACCATCCTTGGTTAATGGTTAAGTTTACTCCTGTTCCACCTGACTCTTTACCTTTTTTAGTAGTAATCAAGATCACACCATTACCCGCACTTGAACCATACAAAGAAGTAGATGCCGCATCTTTCAATATAGTCATAGACTCAATATCCGCAGGATTAATATCACCTATGCTGCCATTGTATATAGTTCCGTCCACTACATATAAAGGAGCATTGGATGCATTGACTGAGCCAAACCCACGAATACGGATAGAAGAAGATTCACCAGGTTGTCCGGTGGCAGCAGTCACCTGAACTCCGGAAGCATTTCCTTCCAATGCAGCTGTAACATTAGTGATAGCACGTTTCTCTATGGATTTGGCCCCTACTGTGGAAGCAGCTCCTGTAAAAGATGATTTTTTCTGTGTACCATAAGCCACAACAACGACCTCATCAATCAATTCCGTATCACTTTGCATCACTACTCTTTGCTCACCACCCTTTATAGCCAATTCTTGTGTTTTCATACCGACAAACGATATTACCAAAGATTTTGCATTGACCGGAATATTGTTTATACTATACCGGCCATTCATATCGGTAATAGTTCCAAGGGTAGTACCTTTCACAAGAACCGAAGCTCCGACAATCGGCTCATTGTCTTCTGCCGAAACTACAACTCCAGTAATTCGGGATACTTGAGCCATTGCCATACCTGTCCATAGGAATAGACAAGCAACGTAAACAAAACTCTCTTTTTCATAAAAAAACTTTTTAATTTAACGTTCATAAATGCTAAGTTCTCTTAGAACTTAGATAAAAACGCTCAAAAAGAGTTGTTTTGCTGGATTTGGCAAGCAAAAAGTAAGGCTTAATAGAATAAAATTATTTATTATCCAACATTTTATCTGCAATTTCTTTGATATTTAATATATTTTCATATCTTTGCAGCAATATTTAATATAAAGTTCTAAGAGAACTTAGGTCATGTTAATAATTGAATTATAGGGAATTAATAAGACTCAAAACATATTGTAACACTTTTACATACCTCACATATTCTCAGACAAAATGAAGTTCCTTGGGGAGAGTTACAATTTACCTTTGTCTACAATCAGCAAGGGCCACGCCGAAATTCGACGAAGCCCATTCCTAAAATACTCCATTTACCCATCCTTACTCCCCAAAGACAAGTACAATATTTATTCTTCTATCAACTCATACTTTCCTTCCGGGAACCAGCGTTCCAATATATTATCCACTTCTGATTCAATCTCAGGAGTCACATAGCGGCACACCTTTTATAAGCATAAACCAAAGATACCGCTTCATCAATCCAGCCGATAATTGGTAACCGCTTAGCCGAAATCAAATCGATCGGCAATACCAGATACGAAAGTGCCGCCACAATCAACATCTTATCCGAAGAAGGAGTTTCGGGGCTTCGCAATACATAATATAATAGAAGTACAGGACGAGCAGTCGTTCTACCGGTGGCCTTTGCGTAATCCGTAATTTTCTCCCACAGGATTCATAATCAATCAAGTTTTTTTTCATTTTCATATATGATTTTGTTAAGGGTAATATATCTATTATTCCGGTAAATTTATGAACTTAACTTCGTAAGCCAAGCAACTTATGTTCGTGAATCAAGTTACTTAACTTACTTGCCCCATGAACTTAAGCTCATTCAAATGATTATCTTGTTTATTTTCCGGTACTCATCACTCCGGAATCGTTATCACTATTATTCACCCTCCGTTGACCTGTCTTAAACTTACGGCCAAACGAGAAATTATAAGAAACACTTGCCAAAAACATTTGTGAGCTCTCCTTCACATAATTCGTTTTTTATAAGAAGCATATTTATTCCAGTTCTCAGTCTGTTGCTTATAATTATCCGTAAACGGATTGAAAGCGCCTAGCCCCACACGCAAATTCTTATGCGTGTAATACATCATCAATACCTGAATATTCTCTCCCCCCGACAAGGTTTCCCCCCAGAAATTATTCCAGTTAGTATTCATCTGCCAGTAAAGAGAGAACTGCTTGTAATTAAAGGATGCTTCAGCATTACAATACCAGTTTGTATAAATATGAGAATATGTATTACCATGACTCATATAATGGTTTACTCCACCGGTAAACGAGAACTGTAGCATATCCTTAATAGGACCGACACGCAAAGTCAGACGCCCCGATAATTTCTGCCAATCCTTTTGATTGTCCCATGTCTGTACAATCTTGTCACCGTCCTGATACTTCTCGTCCATAATGGCATTCGGCTGATAATCATACGCTCCCCAAATATTAGAATAAAATATACCTTTCTGCCATTCGTATGTCAACTCTGTGTGATAACGCAAATAGGCTTTCAAGTTCGGATTGCCTCGTCTGATTTGCAACGAATCCACAATCTGTTCTACAGCACTTAAATCCCCCAATGACGGCGAAGCATTACTGATATCGGATTTCCAACGAACAAATGAATTTCCCGGTAATGCATAATGCAGTACCAAACGGGGATTAAAACTATAATTCTCATACGAATCATCACCACTTGTTTATAATAAGAACGAGTAACGCCTACCCCCAATCTGTAGTCCAATTTTTTCACCTTTCCTCTATATTCACCATAAACATATGTATCCCCTTGATTCATATCCGTTTCATAATAATGACCGTTACGGTATTCATTATTGGCAAAAGACTGAGTATGGCGCAAACCGAAACTCAAGGAATTTCCTTTAGAAAATTGCTTCTCATAAACAGCCTCCCCAATCAGAGAATATTTATCTCCCAATACATTATTATTAATATCAGTCAACAACTCATCCTGCAAACTTCTTGATACAAACGGCGTGATTTTTCCTTATTATAAGTACCGACCACATTGAATACCAAAAGTTGCTTATTTTTCAATCCCTGTTGATAATAAAGATCCAACGAAGGACGAGACCAACTTCTTTAGTACGGTCTATCATATCCACCTTATCATCAGAATCGGCAACATTAGTCAATACTCCTTGATAATTCCAATGCGGCTGGCTATTACTTCTCAAACGAAAAGTAGCACTGAACAATGAATTTTCGGTCTGCTGCAAATTATAATTCATACTTAAATTATTCATAAACATAGATCCGTGCCCCGGTTCACCTTCTTCTATACGATGTAATGTCGTTCCGTCCGCCAAATGGAATTCCTCTTCATTATCCCGGTACATACCATAGAAATCGCGAGGTCCCATGTAATACGAAACGCCAAACTCCGACTTCTTATGGTTCACTTTTCCAAAAACATTATATTCTCCCCACATGGCATTCATCCCCTGAGACAAATCCACTCCAAAGTTTCCCCCCGTTTCCGGACGGCGGACAATATAATCAAGCACTACCTCAGCATTACCATAACGTAAACCTGGATTGTCATGATACTCTATTCGAATAATGTCTGATGGCTGTAATGCTTAATCTCTTCAACTTCTGCTTTCGCTCCATTAATACGAAGCTGAAGTTCTCCTCCCCCTAACACTCCTATCTCATTATTCATGGGGGTTATCTGAATACGGGGAAGCATCATCTGTTGCAACAGATTGACTCCATTTGTCGAAACCTTCATTTGCCGTTCAGAAGGAAAAATCAACTTACGATCCGAATGACTGATCTGTCCGGAAGCACTAACTGTTACACCTTCCATAGCCACAGCATCATCTTCCAACAAAATTTCCCCTAAATTTATATTCTGTTTAATTCCGTCTAATACAATGAATTGCGTACGATACCCCACACAGGATAGTGCCAATAAATAATTGCCTGCATAAACCTTATTCAGCAAGAAATCGCCTTTGCCATTCGTAGTAGTCCCTCCAACAAAAACCGAATCTGCTGTTTGTAAAACTACATTAACATATTCTGCTGCCTTTTTGCTTGTCGCGTCTTTCACAGTGCCCTTTATAATTATTTGTTGGGCAAAAACTCCTTGTACCATACTGACTACCAGTATGGCTATCATTACTATTTTTCTCATTTTAAATATTATGATTTTATTCTTTTTACAAGATGGCCTGTCCTGCTTAAAAGTTATTGTTTTACTGTTTAGACGCTAGAAGCTGAAAAAAAGTTGCACTTCCCTAAACTTTTGCTTAAAAAAGGTTATATTTGCAGAAAACCTGTTTCAATAATGAAAAAATTCTTCTAACATTAGCACTTGCCTTTTGTTGTGCTGCAGGGCAAGGACAAACA
>ENA-OQHP01000290-OQHP01000290.1-human-gut-metagenome-genome-assembly--contig:-NODE-290-length-16649-cov-4.604830_pt1 | contig 16649 bp, 22 predicted proteins | sample MGYA00242563_ERZ504717 | MGnify/ENA primary metagenome ERZ504717 (study PRJEB26092, sample SAMD00036212) | human gut metagenome | host: Homo sapiens | study: EMG produced TPA metagenomics assembly of... | reverse complement strand
TATGAATAGTAGTTATTTATTATTTTTGGAGCAATAATTACTAAACCGAGGGAGGATATTTTTATGGCAAGTAATAAAAAAGCCCAGATTTTAGCAGCAGTAATGTGTGCTTCTTCCATTTTGGAAGTTATACAATGGTATCAGCAGAATCATCAATAAGCGGCAATAATTCATCTGTAGTGGCTGGTAATGGTACTATCACAGCTACAGCAGAAAATGGTAGTAATCAGACATCTAAAATTACTTTAAATGGTAATAGTTTAAGTATTGATTTAGCTAAAAACAATAACGTGTATGATGGTACATTTTCTTTAAATAGTAAATATTTAAATGTAAATAAGTATAATGGTACTGTAACAGTAAAAGGAACAACATATACATCAGATTTAGCTAATAATGGATTAACAATAAAAAATAGTAGTTCTACATTAGCAAGTTTAAATAATAATGGGTTGAATATTTATGATGGTACTAATACGAAAGCAACAGCTACTATTACTAAGGCAGGAGCTATTACTGGTACAGGATTAACTGTAAAAGCAGCATCTGATACTATTAAACCAGAGGGCAATTATGTTGAATCAAAAGTAACAACTAGTGGAGTAGCAGATACTATAAAACAGGGTGGTTTTACTAGAGCTACATCTAATGTAACAACTAATTCTATAAAAGATACAATATACACTGACAGTGGAACAGAATTGTCATCTATAAATGTATTTAAAAATACTGCTGCAAATGGTATTGAAAATGGTAAAGTATCATTAACAGCTAAAAAAATAGTTACTGATAATCAAACATCAACTACAACAACATCTACTTTAACTTTAGGTGGAGATAATGCAAGTTTAAAAGTAGGTAACTATGGATTTACTATTGATAGTAATAACAATGTATTATTTAGCGGTAAAAATGCAAGCTTAACATCTACAGGATTAACTGTAAATGGAACAGGTACATCTAGTATTAAATCTACAAATACAAATGAAAATTCTTCAACAGTAGGTAGTTATACTAAAAATGATATTTCATATAATGGAATGACTACAACTGCAAAAGGTGGAAAATATCCATCAGATTCTGATAATGATAATAAAACAACATCTAGTGTAACATATACAGGTGTAAGAGATACAGTATATGATGATAGTGGAAACATAAAATCTACATCTGTTGTAGATACTAATGGTATAACTTAACATCTAATAGATATGATACTGGTAGCAAAATATCATCTTCTTTAACAATAAAAGGTGATAGTGCAACATTAACATCAGGTACTGCTTATGTAAAAGTAGATAATACTGTAGGAAATGTAACATTATCTGGTAAAAATGCAAGTTTAACATCTACAGGATTAACTGTAAATGGAACAGGTACATCTAGTATTAAATCTACAAATGCAACTACAGAGGCTTATACTAAAAATGATATTTCATATGCAGGAATGACAACAACAGTTAGAGGCGGAAAAAATCCGTCAGAATCTGATAATGTTAATAAAACAATATCTGCAGTAACATATACAGGTGTAACAGATACAGTATATGATGATGGTGGAAATCTAAAAACTAAATCTAGTGTAACAACTAGTGGTATAACAAATACAGTATATGATGTTAGTACAGGTAAAGCATTAGCAAATTCAAGCTTAACAACTAGCGGCATTTCCAATACAACTACAGATTTAGCAATGACAGGTACTAATGAAGGAAAGAAAATGAGTACTGCTTTGTATCAAAATAGTAATGGTATATCTGCAAGTGCTACTAAAAAGATGAAAGTGGAGCAACTATTGGCACATCGACTTAACTTAGGTGGAGATAATGCAAGCTTAAAAGTAGGCAGCTATGGATTTGCTGTTGATAGTAATAACAATGTATCAATTAATGGTAAAAATGCAACATTATCTGGTAGTACATTTACATTAAAAGATGCAACAAATGGAAAACTGTAGCGAGCTTAGGTGCTAGTGGATTAAGCATTAATAATGCTGATGGTATTAAAGTTGGTGGTATTAGTAATACTGGATATCTTATGGCTAATGATGGAATGAATGTTACAGATAAGAATTCTAGTTGGGTAACTATTGGAACATCAACAATGCAAAAGGATATAGCAGCTACTACAACTACATCATATGCTGGAATTACTAATAAAATTGATACAACATTAGCTGGTAATAAAACATATACATCTGGTACAGTAGTAGGACCTACAAGTGTAACAACAACTGTACAAGGTAGTAATACAACAGATGCGATTTCTGGTAATAAGAATAAAACAATATCTACAGTAAGTGCTACAGGTGTAACAGATACAGTATACAATGTAAAAGGTGATCAAGTAGCGTCTTCAAATGTAACAACAAATGGCATTGTTAATACAACAACAAATTTAAGTATAGATGGATCTAACTAATAATACAATGAGTACTAGTATATATCAAGATAAAAGAGGTATATCTGCAAGTGCTACTAAAAAAGATGAAAAAGGAACAGTTGGTACATCAACTTTAACTTTAGCTGGAAATAGTGCAAGCTTAAAAGTAGGCAACTATGGATTTGCTGTTGATAGTAATAATAATGTATCAATTGCTGGTAATAATGCAACATTATCTGGTAGTACATTTACATTAAAAGATGCTAATGGTAAAACAGCAACATTAAATACTAGTGGATTAACATTAAAAGATGAAGATGGTAATACTACTGGTGGTATTAGTACTACAGGTGCTATTACTGGTACAAGCTTAAATATTACAGCTAAAAATACAGCTGGAAATAAAACAACATCTACAGTAGGTGCTACTGGTGTAACAGATGCAGTGTATGGTACTGATGGAGCTAGAGTAGCATATTCAAATGTAGGAACAGGTGGCATTTCTAATACAACATCTTTAAAAACTACTACAGGAAAAATAGATACAGCGATTAATCAGAATACATCTGGAGTAGGTATTAGCTCTACAAAATATGATACTAATAATAATGTTACAGATAAAACATCTTTAACTATGAATGGTTCAGCTAACAATATTACTTCTATTAAATACAATGATAGTAATAAGACTGTAGAAACTACATCTGTTAGTGTAAATGGTGGTACATCATCTATTACTTCTTATGGAAACTATGTTTATGGTGAAGATGGAAAAGCAACATCTTATAATCAAGCTTCTATGAGCTTAAATGGTAATACTGGTACAGCTACAATAAGAGGTGGTAGCAACACAGCTTCTTCAACATTGACTCTTAATGAAGCAGGTGTAGCTTTATCTGGTAAAAATGTAGGCTTAAATGCAAATGGATTAACATTGTATAAAGATGTTGATGGTGTAAAAACTCAATATGCAAGCTTATCTGCTGGTGGTTTAAGTGTAAATGGTACAGGTTATACTACGATTAAATCTACAAATGCAACAACAGGTGCTATAGGACAAAGCCAAGTATCTTATAATGGTGTAACAGATAGCTTTACAAAAGATGGTGTAACAAATTCTGTAACAACAAATGCTAATGGAACAACTTTTTCAAGTACAGGAAATGGTTCTACAACAATAAAAGGTGACACAATAAAAACTACTAATCTTATAGTTAATGGTAAAGATATAGGAGGAGTAGCTACTGATGTAGCAGGTATTGATCGTAATACTGAAAACGAAGATGGATTAGGTTATTATACTCAAATTGAAGGAAAAACAAAAATATATAACACAGGTCGTTTTTCTACAGCTAATGGTAATTTTGTAGTAGATCCATATGGAAGCATAACATCAAAAGCTGGTAATTACCGTTTTAATATGGATAGAACAAATGGTTTTGATTTGGGCTATGCAGCAACAACTAGTTTCACTTTAGATAACACAGGTGTAAGTCTTGGTTTTAGAAATAACAGTTTTATATTAGATAAAATGGTGCAACATTTATAAATGCTAATGGAGAAAATGTATCTTTTACATCTATTAATGGTGGAACTATTACAACAGGTGAAACTGTAATAAATGGTTCTTCAATCACTACAAAAGATTTATATGTAGATAATATTCATTTGAATGGTGCTATTACAGATGGTAATGGTAATGTTGTAGGTGGAGGAGATTTATCACTTGGTGCAGATGGTACATTAGATCTTAAATATAATGCTAATGGTATTACTAATACTTTTGTTAGTGGTGCAACAGGGTTCATTCTTCCTTTAGCAATGGTACAACAACAGCTAGCAGCAGTGTAGGATATATTGATGATAAAAATACAATAGGAATTAAAGATCAAGTAGGAAATACTAGTGTTACTACAACTACTGATGGTACAACATTTGCAAATGGTAGTGGTTCTACAACAATTAATGGCGGTAATATTACAACAACTGGTGATGTAACAGTTGGTGGAGATTTATCTGTTGGAGATAACTTAAAGTTGATGGAACAACTGGTAATGTAACTGGTGGAACATATAATGGAGTACAAATTTCTACAGATAAAGATGGTAATGCTATAATTGGTGGCACAAATATTGGCGATTTAGCAACAAATGAAGAAGTAAATAAAGTAAATGATAAAGTAGATGCAGTTGATAATAAAGTTGGAGATACATCAAAACTTGATAAAGAAATTACAGACAATCAGAATTATAAAGATAATCAAAATCTTGTTGGTGCAGTAAATGCCGAAGCTGATATCGTCGTAATGAAATTTCTAGAATTGATGGTCAGATTGAACAATTAGATGGTAGAGTAGGTAGTTTGGAAAATCGTATGAGTGATGTAGAAGATCGCATTGATAAAGTAGGTGCTATGTCTGCAGCTATCGCAAACCTTCGTACTATGGGATTTGACCCAGAAGCTCCAACAGAAATCGCTATTGGTGTAGGTCAGTATAAGAGCGAAACAGGTCTTGCTCTTGGTGTATTCCATTATCCAAATCAAGACTTTATGCTCAGTGCAAGCATTTCCACTTCTGGTGATGAAGTAATGGGCGGTATCGGTGCTACATGGAAACTCGGTCGTAAATCTGCTGCTGAAAAAGCAAAAGATGAAGAAGCAAGACGTCTTGAAAAAGCTGAAGAAATGAAAAAATTAGCTCAAGATGCAAAAGTAAAAGCTCAGGCTGAAAGACATGCTAAATTATTAGCAGAAAGAGAAGCTCAAAAAACAGCTTAATTGCTAAATTATAAGTTATAAATCTAGAGGATAAGCGGCAGATATTCTGTCGCTTATCTATTATAAAAAAATAGTGATAGTAAAGGATGTTGTTTAATATGAAAAAAGTTATATTTATAGTAACATTAATTATGATGATGGCTTTTAGTGGATTATGTTTTGCAGATGATGGTAATGATTTAAATAAAGAACAAAAAGTAGCAGAAACTTTTATGGAAGTATTCACTAAAGATCAAATTCCTGCATATGATGTAGTTAGTAAAGATTTTTCAGATACCTTAAAAACAAATGTAAATGAAAAAGCTTACAAAGATTTATCTAAACAAATCAAAGAACAATATGGTAATGTTAAAGAAGTTAAGTTCTATAATTTTCAAAGATTTTACCAAGGCGATAGAGTAACTTATGTAGCAGCATTTGATAAAGAACAAGCTGTAGCTATTATGCTTGTATTTGATAAAGACAAAAAATTAACAGATTATGTATTTACTCCATTACAAGTAGAAGAAGCTTCTAAATAATATAGGTAGTGAATATGGACATTCTAAAAGATAATATAGGCATAATAGGAGTTTTTTTGTAGTTATTATAGGTGTGGGTATATTTTTTTGAGTAAACCTGCAAAACCAGTAGAAGCACAATCAAATAAAATGATTGGAGAAACAAATATTGGTACTGTATATATAGATACAGATACTATAGAAACAGTAAAAAAGATGGACATTTTTATTTAATAGTATCTGCTGAAGAACACTACAAAGAAAGTGATTTTTTAACTGAACTTAGAAAAGGTGAAGATTTAAAAGATACTATTTCTTCATTAACATTATATATGTTTACTAATGATGGAAGATATTATTGTATGCCACAAAGATATTTAATTGATTCACAAGGTAAAGTTTGTGGTGATTTAGGTTCTAGTATGCAATTACAAATGATTGATGATGAAATAATTTTTAAGATTTATACAAATGCATTAAAAACTTTAGAAGATAAAAATCGTTTTCGAAAAATGATGGAGAAATAAATGCATTTAAATAAGATATGCCCAGTTTGTCATCAATCTTTCGAAGCTAGAAGAAAAGATCAAGTGTATTGTACCTATTATTGTCGAAAAAAACATCATAAAGAAACATACTATAGTAAAAATAGGATTGTAGAAGATTTTAATGATGAAGATACACATGTTATATTAAGACAATTTAGATGTAAAAAATGTCATGAATTAGTAACAGTTGTGAATAAGCATGATAGGCGAACTATTTTTTGTTCACCTCGTTGTGAAAAGTTATATTGGAAACATCCTAAAAAGATAATAAATAAAAATTAAATATTGTAAAGAAGAAAGTAAAAGAGGAAATTAAATTTTTTAATTTAATTTCCTTTTTTATTTGCTTTTTTTATTTTTATGTATAATAATAAAGGTAATAGGTATTACCTTTTAAGAAAGAGGGTTGATTATGGAACAAATTGGGAAAAAAGACTATATTAATGAAAAAATTCCTGTAAGTAAATTAACAATATTAGGGTTTCAACATGTATTAGTAATGTATTCAGCGGCAGTAATTGTGCCAATAATTTTAGCTAATGCTTTGCAATTATCTAATTTAGATTTAGCTTTTTTGATTTCGGCAGATTTATTTACTTGTGGTATTGCTACTTTTTTACAATCCTTTGGTATTGGTCGATTTATTGGAATCAAATTACCAGTAGTATTGGGATGTGCAGTAATAACTTTAGGTCCTATGATTTCTATCGGTAAACTGGTGGAATGACAGTTTTATATGGTGCAATTTTATTATCTAGTGTATTAGTTTTTGCGTGTTCATTTTTTATTAATAAGATTATTAAATTCTTTCCACCAATAGTAATAGGGTCTTTAGTAACTATCATTGGTTTTTCACTAGTTCCTTTGGCTTTACAAGATATGGCAGGTGGAATTGGAGCAGAAAATTTTGGTGATCCAATAAATTATTTAGTTGCTATTTTTGTATTGATAATTATTTTGTTGATAAATCGTTTTTGCAAAGGTTTTGCAAAATCTATAGCTATTTTAGTAGGCTTAATTTTAGGTACAATATTTGCTAGTTTTTTTGGTATGGTAGATTTATCTCATCTAAATGATGCAGATTGGTTTAAGCTTATTCATCCATTGCATTTTGGTGCTCCAGAATTCACATTCAACAGTGTAGTTGTAATGTCTATCTTTTTAGTTATTAGTGTAGCTGAATCTGTGGGGATTTTTTACATGATTGCTGATATTTGTGAAGTGAAAATAACGCCAAAAGATATAGCAAATGGTATTCGAGCTGAAGGTTGTGCTCAATTTTTAGGCGGATTATTCAATTCTTTCCCATATGTTACTTTTTCTGAAAATGCAGGACTTATGACTGTTACAGGCGTAAGAAATAGATTTGTATTAGTAGCTGCAGCAATTATTTTAGTTATCTTAGGTCTTGTTCCTAAATTTGCGATGCTCACTACATTAATTCCTCATCCAGTATTAGGAGGAGCTATGATATGTCTATTTGGTACAATTGGTGCAAATGGTATTAAAATCTTATCTAGTGTAGATTTTAAAAAGAATGAGAATATTATTATTGTAGCTTGTAGTATTGGTATTGGTTTAGGAACAACTGTTACACCAGGGCTTTTTAATGAAATGCCAGAAATTTTGAAAATGCTTCTAGAAAATGGTATTTTTACAGGCACTGTTACAGCTATTATTTTGAATACTTTATTTAATTATAGTGAAATTTTTAAAACAAAATAAAATATGGATATATCTGGTAGAGATAAATTGACAGCTTGATTTTTTCAGTCATATAATTAAAACAAAATTAGTTAATTAGTAGAGGATTTGTAAATGAAATTTTGTAAAGTAAAAGAACAAGCATTGAGTCAATTAACAAAACAATCTATTTTACAGTATATACAATCAATGGATTTATCTATATCAAACAAGCTCCCTAGAGAAGAATTATTGGCTCAAGAATTAGGTGTTAGTAGAATTACTGTAAGAAGTGCATTAAATGAGCTTGCTAGTGAAGGTATTATTTTTCGTAAACAGGGAAAAGGAACATTCGTTAATCAACAAGCTTTGGGCATGAATGTAGTATTTAATCCTATTGGAGATTTACGTGATGTAATTGCTAATAGTGGTTATGAGGTAAAAACAGAAGTGTTATCTACTAATAGGCGTTTAGCTACAGATGATGAAGCTAAGAAATTACAGTTAGATAATAATGAAGAAGTTTTTATTGTTGAGCGAATGTTTTATGCTAATGAGATGCCAGCTATTTATTGTGTTGATAGAATTCCTGTAAAAATAGTTAAAGAGAATTTTTTGCAAAACTGCTTAGATATGTCTATATATAAATATTTTAGCGAATTTTTAAAGCGTACAATTATTTGGGACAAAGTAGAATTATCTACAATAACAAATCAAGAATTATCTTCTTTGACTGATTATTTTAAATGTGAACAAATAACAAGCTTTTTAAATTGCGATATTATCAATTTTGATAATAATGATGAACCTGTCTTTTATGCTAATGAATATGTAGATACAAAATTTATTCATTATCAATTAATTAGACAAAAGAAATATTAATTATAAGTAATTTGTGAGGTAAAATTATGGATCATTTATTTTATTTAAGAAAAGCAATTGAAGTATCAAAAAATCTCGTGAACATGGAAATACTCCATTTGGTGCTATCTTAGTAGACGGTGAAGGCAATATTTTATTAGAACAAGAAAATATTGAAATCACAGAATCTAATTGTAGTGGTCATGCTGAAACTAGCTTAATGATAAAAGCTTCTAAAAAATACAGTAAAGATTTCTTATGGAATTGCACTCTTTATTCTACTGCTGAACCTTGTGCAATGTGTGCAGGTGCTATATATTGGGGTAATGTAGGTAAGTAGTTTATGGTATTAGTGAAAAACGCCTTTTAGAATTAACTGGTGATGATGAACAAAATCCTACTTTTGATTTACCATGTAGAGAAGTATTCGCTAGAGGTCAAAAAGATATAAAAGTAGAAGGTCCATTCCCAGAAGTGGAAAACGAAGTAGTAGAAGTTCATAAAGATTATTGGAATAAATAATTTAAGATAAATAATAAAATAAGTAACATAGGAAAGCTTGATGAAATCTTAGAAAATATAGATAAGATTTTATCAAGCTTTTTATTTTTAGCTATTAATCATAGAGCATTTGTAAATAATAAGGTTTATTATGGATAAAATGTATAAAATTTTTATCTTTTTTCTTAAAAATAATGTAAATATGTAAATTTTTTATGGATTTTATGATATAATGGAAAGCGTATTATTTTATAAATTAAGGGGGTGATAATTTGAAAAATCTTAGTATGAGCGCTAAAGTTTTTCTAGGTTTTGGGATAGGGATTATCTTAGGTCTTATTTTTCAAAAAGATATTTTATGGTTACAACCTATTGGAGATTTATTTTTAAAACTCATTAAAATGATTGTTGTTCCTGTTGTATTTTTATCTATTATTAGTGGAATATCTAGTATAGGTGATATTGGAAAATTAAAACGCCTAGGAACAAAGGTAGTAGGGTTTTATATTGTAACTACAGTGCTTTCTGCAATTATTGGTCTTATTGTGGCACATATAATGAAGCCAGGTGCCGATTTTGCTGTAAGTCAAATTGTAGATACAGGCGAAGTGATAAAACCTGCTGAGCCAATGACTGTTAGCCAGACTATTTTGAGTATGGTTCCTGATAATCCGATAACAGCTTTAGCTACAGGTAATTTAATGCAAATTATCGTATTTGGGGTATTTATTGGTATTGCGATAACTATTTTGGGTGATAGAGTAAAAAATGTTAAAAAAGTTATTGATGAAGCCAATATTATTATGTTTAAAATCACAGATATGGTAATGCAAGTAACTCCATTTGGGGTAACTGCTTTAGTTGCTTGTAGTGTTGGCGAATATGGTTTATCTATTTTTAATATTTTAGGTAAATTTATTTTAACTCATTACATAGGTGCTTTTTCTGTAGTGTTATTTATGTATGTATTTATTATTAAATACATTGCTAAGATTTCATTGAAAGATTTCTTTACTAAAATTACAGAGGTTTGGTTAGTAGCATTTAGTACAACAAGTAGTTCTGGTACTTTACCTGTTAGCTTACGTGTTACTGAAGAAAAATTTAAAGTAAAAGATGAATTAGCATCATTTACTTTGCCTATTGGTGCAACTGTCAATATGAATGGGATTGCTGTATATTATGCTGTTACTGTATTATTTGTAGCTCAAGTATATGGTGTAGAACTTTCTTTAATGCAACAAGTGATGTTTATCTTTATGACTACATTGATTTCCATAGGTACTCCAGGTATTCCTAATAGTGGTATTGTGTTGACTATAATGTTACTTACAACAATGGGGCTTCCTATTGAATTATGGGTATGATAGTTGGTATCTTCCGTTTAATAGATATGATTCATACTGCACTCAATGTAACAGGCGATGTAGTAAGTACATTGGCTGTAGCACGTATTGAACATATGTATAAAGAATAATTTTAAAGGTGGATTATTATGAGTGATGAAAATAATAAAATGAAGCGAGGGCTGAAAAATCGCCATATGCAAATGATTGCACTTGGTACTTCTATTGGTACGGGGCTGTTTTATGGTTCTGCACCAACAATTAAATTAGTAGGTCCAGGGATTATTCTATCTTATGCTTTAGCTGGTGTTTTCATTTTCTGTATCATGAGAATGGTAGGGGAAATGTCTGTAAGAGAGCCTGTATCTGGTTCATTTGTTTATTTTGCGAATAAATATTTAGGTTCTTTTGCAGGTTATTTAGCAGGTTGGAATTATTGGTTTTTATATTTATTAGTTTGCTTTGCGGAATTATCTGCAATCGCTATTTATGTAAATTATTGGCTTCCTGATGTACCTCATTGGATAACAGTTTTAGTCTGTATTGTAGTGGTAACAACTGTGAATTTAATCAATGTAAAAACTTTTGGTGAAGCAGAATTTTGGGCATCATTTATTAAAATTTTAGCTATCTGCTGTATGATTGTATTTGGTTTTTATTTGATATTTACAACAATGGGACCATTTCCTGATAATTTCAGTAATTTATGGAATAATGGTGGCTTTTTCCCTAATGGTGCTTGGGGATTTGCACAGTCTTTAGCAGTAGTTATGTTTTCTTTTGGCGGTGTAGAATTAATCGGTATTGCAGCAGGAGAAGCTGAAAATCCAGAAAAAACTTTACCTAGAGCTATAAATGAAGTATTGCTTCGTATCTTAATTTTCTATATTGGTACTATGGTAGTATTGATGACACTTGCTCCATGGGATGAAGTTGGTTTAAATGCTAGCCCATTTGTACAGATTTTCTCTAATATCGGTATTCCAGCGGCAGCTAATATTTTAAACTTCGTAGTAATTGTAGCAGCACTTTCTGTATACAATAGTAGTTTGTATAGTACATCTCGTATTTTGCACAATTTGGCACAAAATGGAAATGCACCTAAGATGTTTGCTTCTTTATCTCGTCGTGGTATACCAATGGTAGGTATTTTGGTATCTACAGCAATTTCTTTATTGCTTGTAATTTTGACTTATATTTTACCTGAAAAAGTTTTCATGTATTTATTATCAACTGTAGTTGCAGCACTTGTTATCACATGGGCAACTATAGCTATAACTCATATGAAATTTAGAATGAAATTCATACAGGAAAATCGTTTAGATGAACTTCATTTTAAAGCTTTTTTATTCCCTTATATTAATTATTTTTGTTTTATTTTCTTAGCTGCTATTGTAGTGATTATGTTCTTTATGGAAGACATGAGAATATCTTTAGGGGCATTAGTAGTTTGGGTAGCATTTATTTATATAACGTATAAATTGAGAGCAAAAGTATAATAAAGTATGAATTAAGATGAAAAGCATTGACTATTGATTTTTGATAGTTGGTGCTTTTTGTCTGTAATTTTTATACATATTATTTTAGTATTTATAGGGATTTTTTATTTGTTTATTGTAAAGTTGATAAGGTAAATGATAATATATTATTTATGTTTTTAGATTTTATAAAAAAAGGTGGATAGATATGGATAATAATGAACACAAAATGAAGAGGGGCTTAAAAAGTCGTCATATGCAAATGATTGCTTTAGGGGCTTCTGTTGGTACAGGTTTATTTTACGGTTCTGCACCAACAATCAAATTAGTAGGGCCTGGTATTATTTTATCTTATTTATTAGCAGGGATTTTTATTTTCTTTGTCATGAGAATGTTGGGTGAAATGTCTGTTAGAGAACCAGTATCCGGCTCTTTCAGTTATTTTGCTGATAAATATTGGCATAGATTTGCAGGTTATTTAGCAGGTTGGAATTATTGGTTTTTATATATGATAGCTGGTATGGCTGAATTATCCGCAACAGCAACATATGTCAATTTCTGGTTACCTGATTTTCCACAATGGCTCACTATTTTAATTTGTATTTTAGTAATTATAACTGTTAATTTAATCAATGTAAGTTTTTATGGTGAATCAGAATATTGGGCATCATTTATTAAAATAACAGCTATTTGCTGTATGATTGTTTTGGGTTTGTATTTAATTTTTACAACAATGGGACCATTCCCTCAAAATTTCAGTAATTTATGGGTAAATGGTGGATTTTTCCTAACGGTGCTTGGGGCTTTGCGGCTTCTTTAGCAGTAGTTATGTTCTCTTTTGGTGGTGTAGATTTAATTGGGATAACAGCAGGAGAAGCTGAAAATCCAGAAAAAACTTTACCAAAAGCTATAAATCAAATTTTAATTCGTATTTTAATTTTCTATATCGGTACTATGGTAGTATTGATGAGTCTTTCTTCATGGGATCAAGTTGGTCTTCAAGGCAGTCCATTTGTACAGATTTTCTCTAATATTGGTATTCCAGCAGCAGCTAATATTTTAAACTTTGTTGTATTAGTAGCAGCATTATCTGCATATAATGGTATTTTATATGGTACATCTCGTATGCTTTATGGTTTAGCAAAAGAAGGAAATGCACCAAAAATTTTCGCTTCCTTATCTCGTACTGGTATTCCAATGGTAGGGATTTTAGTATCAGCAGTTATTGGTATAATTCTTGTAATAATGACATATTATTTCCCTAAAGAATTATTTATGTATTATTATCTATTGTAGTAGCTGGCTTAATCATCAGCTGGTTTATTATCACTATTACACATATGAAATTTAGATTGAAATTTACTCGTGAAAATCGTTTAGATGAACTTAAATTTAAATCTTTATTTTATCCATATACAAATTATTTCTGTATCTTGTTCTTAATTGCAGTAGTAGTGATTATGACACAAATACCAGATATGTTGATTTCTATAATAGTTTTACCTATTTGGGTAATATTTATTTATATGACATATTTATTTAAAAAGAAAGATTAAAGGTGTAAATCATGAATTTAGAAGTAATTCATCATGTGGCAATTATCGTATCTGATTATGCGAAATCTCGTCATTTTTATGTAGATTTATTGGGTTTTGAAGTAATTAGAGAACATCATAGAGAAGATAGAAATGATTATAAGCTAGATTTAAAATTAGGTAGTTGTGAATTGGAGATTTTGGTAAAGCAGATGCACCAAAACGTGTAAATAATCCGGAAGCTTGTGGACTTAGACATTTAGCTTTTAAAGTGGAATGTATAGAAAAGACTGTAGCAGAATTAGAAAAATTGGGCATTGAATGTGAACCAATTAGATGGGACGATTTTACGCAGAAAAAATGACATTTTTTTAAAGACCCTGATGGACTGCCATTGGAATTACATGAATAGAATATAATAAAAAGAGATTTATGAATTTGTTTATATAGAGCAAAGGTAATAAATCTCTTTTTATTTTAATAATCTTTTAATTTATTTCTAATAGATTTCTTATTGAATATGTTCATTAAAAATGATAATATAAGGTTAATGAATATATTCAATGGAGGTTGAATTTACAATGAAAAAAATCAGAGTTTTATTAATGATGGTACTTTGTTTGGCATTTGCTTCAACTGCAGCATTTGCTTCAAGTGCAGTAGACCAAGTAAGAAGTTTACATGGTCATATAATTGAAATTAGTGGTAATATGGTTACAATTGAAGGGGAAAATCCTCAAGATGTAGTTGCAGTACATTTAAATTGGGATACTGAAATTGTAAATGGCAGAAATGGTAATGATGTTGATTTTAATCGTTTAGAAGTAGGCGATGAACTTACTGCTTATTATAGTGCTAGTGCTACACGTAGCTTACCACCACAAAGCAGAGCTTATGCTTTAGTAATGGGTAATGGTGAACATGATGCTATTTATATGCAAGTTGCTGAAGTAAACAAAGTAAAAAATGGCGTAGAAGTATTAAATAGTAATGAAGATACATTAGTAACTATTCCTACAAAAGTAGAAGACGATGCTAATGAATTAAGAGCAGGCGATAGAATTTTAGTTTGGTATGATTTTGTAGCTATGAGTATGCCTGGTAAAGCTACTGCAACTAAAGCTGAAATTTTAGATTAATAAACACAATAGTTAAACTCAAAAAAATAATATGAAAAGATTGCACCCCAAAAGTTAAAGTAAATGCTTTTGGGGTGTTTCTATAGATAGAGGTTTTTATTTTAATTTAGATATTTTTTTAGTATAATAAAGCAATATAAGCTTTTTTTAGTGACTACAATTAAATAAAAGTAGGAAAATTTAAATATAAAAAGGATTGATTATATTGCAAAAAAATTTAGTAGATATTTTTAGTCTTAATATACTAAAAATCATAAAAACTTTTGTATTTTTTTGGTTGTTATTGTGTATATACCGAATAATTTTTATCGGGGGAATGCATGAGTATATTGCCGTAGATAGTGATTTTAGTTTGATTTTTACTGCTATTTATAGTGGAGCGAAATTAAGCTTACAGACGGCGGGGGTTCTTACTTTATGTATGCTTATAAGCTTGGTAGCAGAGGGTTTTTCTAAGCGTTTAAGATGGTTTAGACAGGTTTGTTCTTTTTGTGTATTATTTATTACTACATTGTTATTTATTGCAAGATTTCCCTTTTATCAACAATTCCATAGTGGTTTTAATCAAATGATATTTACAGCAATGCATGAAGATGTTTATGCATTATTTATTTCATTAATTGAAGAATTTCATTTGCCATTAAAGTTATGTATAGTAGTTTTATTGGTTTGTGTATTAAATTATATATTTAATAAATTTATTGATAAAAATGGGGATTTTTTAAATGGTCTAAACTAAAAAGTAAGTATAGACTTATAATTTTATTGATTGGTGTATATTTATTGGCTACGTTATCTTTATATGGCGGTGGCTGGAGCTGGAAATCTGGTGTGAATTGGGAAAATGCAGGAATTACAAATGATACATTTTTAAATGAGTCTATTTTAGATGATTATCAAGCTATTTATCGAGCATATGCAAATCAAATGCGTATGGAAGCTTGTAATGGACTTAGTTTTTCAGCGCAAAATGTGAGAGATTTAGCAAAATCTTTAACAAATAAAGATGGCGGAAATGATTTAAGTATATATCTAGCTAAAGAAGCAACAGGGGCTAAGATAGAAAAACCAAAACATATTTTTGTGATTGTATCAGAAAGCTATGCGAACTGGCCATTATTAGATAAATATAGCAATTTGCATATTGCTGATAATATGAAAAAAATAATCGCTGAAGATGATACGATTTATACTTCGCATATGTTGCCTAGTGGCTCAAGTACAGTAGGTGCTTTAATGACTATGGTTACAGGCATGGCAAATTCTAATTTATATTTGACAACTATGCCAGAAGCATTAGCAAATCCTTATATCACGGCAACAGCACCACAGATGAAAAATTTAGGCTATGAAACAAGTTTTTGGTATGCTGGACCAGCGATCATTGGGAAAATATTCAAGAATTTACATTAGCACAAGGCTTTGATAATTTTTATAGTAGAGGCAATATTGACCCTAATGCTACAGGTAGCGTATGGGGCGCTGATGATGAATATTTATATGATGCTATTTTTAAACAGATTGATGATAATAAAATGACTTTTTCGGTGATTTTAAATACATCAAATCATTCACCATTTAATATTGACTTAGAAAAAGAAGGTTTTGATGTTAGTAAAGTGATTGAAGGATTACCTGATAAAGAAAAAAATAATCAAGAATTAATCAAAGAGCTTGGTCATTTTTGGTATGCAGATAAGATGGCAAGTGATTTCATCAATAAAGTCAAAGCAAAATATCCAGATAGTTTATTTATTTTTGTGGGCGACCATGCTGATAGATATAATATCGATAAAGTACTACAATGTATGAACGCTATAGCGTGCCACTTATCATCACAGGAAAAGGCATAACAAAAAGATTTATTGCCAGAAGATATGGCAGGAAGTCAAATAGAT
>ENA-OQHP01000289-OQHP01000289.1-human-gut-metagenome-genome-assembly--contig:-NODE-289-length-16650-cov-1.343521_pt1 | contig 16650 bp, 29 predicted proteins | sample MGYA00242563_ERZ504717 | MGnify/ENA primary metagenome ERZ504717 (study PRJEB26092, sample SAMD00036212) | human gut metagenome | host: Homo sapiens | study: EMG produced TPA metagenomics assembly of... | reverse complement strand
CTCCTTACCAGGTATTCACAAAATCTCTCTCATTTCCTCCAAAATCCTGCCACTTTCAAAAATCCAGCACCATTCTTTCGACCGCCTTTTCCAAAAGTATTCAAACCAGATTCCCGAACGGCTTTGCCGGTCGGTGTTTTCCAGGGTAGGCTGCCAAAAGCAGCATACCCCCTTTAACCTGCACACGTTTCGACCCTGCCAACCACTCAGAATCCCATATCCCCGTGTTCTTGCTGTTTCCATAACCTTCTCTCACATTTGCCCAACACCGCTTAAAATCCTCGTATGGGTACACGATGCCACCTAGCTGTCCAAAGCCCGACACAGGGGCACACAGGGGGCTACACGGGGATGTCATGGATGACTGGGGATTCCGTTTTCTTTATTCTGGTTATCATACGATTTCTGATTCTTCCAGCTGGGACTCCTCCCGTCTTACAGTCCGATCAGCTCTACGGGTACGTTCTCTGGTGGATATTTCTCTTGCCACCTTGTCATCAATATATTCACGGGTAGCCTGCGGGACATATTTTTCATACAGTTTCTGTACTGTATCATTTAATTCCCCCTGAAGATCGGTGTCCCTTTTTTCCATGTGGAACTTTAACGCATCCAATTTTTCTGTGTTAAAACTGACATTGATCGTAGTATTTCTCATTTCAAATCTCCTTTTTCTTTCAGAAAGCAAATCAGGCGGCTGCTCACACAGCCGCCCGATCTCGTTTCATCAGGTTCTTAAATAATGGATTAGTTCAATGGCATCTGCAAGACCCGCCTTATAATACCTCAAACGCTCCTGTTCCGGTATATCCATTTTAGCCATAAGCTGGTCATCCAACCATTGCCGGTCATCCTCTGAAAGGCTATTGAGAATTCGATCCATGCGGAGGACATGTTCCTTGGTCTCTGTGCAATAAGCGGGAACCTTGTCCTCTTCACTTTTTCTCTTCAGCTCCAGAACTCGTTCTTCGATTACCTGATTTAACTGATCCATAATCTCATCCATCGGTTACTTCCCTCCTTTCAGCCACACACAATACCGAACTTTTTCTAAAAGTCGATATCACATATCCATAAACTGTCCAGGCAAATCTGCACAAATTTCATTTTTAGCTGCCTCATTCCGGAATAGTTGCCAGCCTTCCAAAAGCATACAGATGGCTGTTCCAGTAAGGAGAAGTAAGGTCCGCATAGCCAATAGGCGAACCACAATGCAGCATCCTAGAGCCTCCAACATAAATCCCCACATGCTGACCGCCCCTGCAGATGCATAAGTTCCCGTAAAAACACCAGATCTCCGGGTCTAGCTTCCTCTCTTGACACAATCGCACACTGGTCATAAATCCCCTGAGCTGTTGTTCGGGAAAGGTGATACACCCCGGATCTCGTGTAGACCCAACAGATATATCCACTGCAGTCGAAACTGGTGTCTGGAGAACTACCGCCCCATACATAGGGATAACCAATATAACGGGTTGCCTCTGCCATCAGCGCGGAAAAACTCCCATCTCCCATAGCCTGTCCGGGAGGAAGACCATTTCCACCTGGTACACTCACACCGTATTTTGCCAGCATATAGATGCGCTGTACATTCGTTTTATCTTCCAGAGAAACCTCCTGGTTTAATTCTGCAGCAAGATTTCCGTAGACCATATTCAGGCTTTGGATTGGAATTGCAACTGTATAGGTTTCTCCCTCTTCATCCTCCCTCTCCTCATACTCTACAAAACAATCTGCGAATGCCCGATAGTCCCCCTCATCCATCCGAGGGTACTCCTTACCAAAAAACAGGGCATAAAAAATCGCTTTTACCTGGTAGGGATCTACTTCTTCGGCTTCTGCCATACCATTAATTTCATTTAACACCCCATCCAGTTTTCAAAACTGTCCTGCATATTTTCGATGTACATCCGATACTCTGCTGGCACCTTTGAGGACAAATACCCTCCATGAAAGGACAGCTGGACAGCAGAAATGTTATGGTCTACAGTCCCAGAAAGCGTGCACATAATCATGGTGGCAATTAAAATAACAGGGGTTACTAATGCTGCAATAACAGAAAAAACCACAGTCCGCCCATTCCGGTCAGATAGGGTAAGCGCTACCAGTTTTGCTGTCACAGCGGCAGCTGAGACGGCCATAAATCACTCCTTCCACACTTTTATCGAGATATTCATCTGACGCATCAGGATTTATTTCATTCCATCATAGCCCCCCATATGAAACAGGCTCTGCTGATAGAAGTCTCCCTCTCTTTCCTGTTTCTGTACAAGCTGATAAGCATGTTCGATTGCGTCCTCCAGAAACTGGGTTTCAAACCCTGCCGTTTCGTACCCTTGCCAGATTACATTGGAATAATAGTCAGAGGGAATTCCAAATGAATGCCCTGGTGTCATCACATAAACCATGGCCGGAACAATTTTTCCATCCAGTTCAATCTCCAGCATCTGCTTATCATAGAAATTCGGATACCCTTCATAAAGATCCAGCGATGCCTCGTCTTTCTTCTGAATCTCCCAGACCAGTATCGGCACAGTACTCCCTGCTTTAGGTTCTACGGTTGCCACAGCCCCCCTGCGGCCTCCCCGAAATAACAGTTCGTAATCCTTTAATTCACTCTTTCCTACTACCTTCGCAGTCGGACAACGAAATGCCATCTGCTCCAGATTCAGATTGCTCCCATAGGCAATATAAAGTCTTTGTTTTCCTTTCAATTTGCTTCCTCCTGTCACATTCGCATACAAAAAGCCGGGGATTCCTGTGCTTCCCCAGCTGATTCTAATTCCTCAATTGGATGAATGGTTTCCTGTCTCTGGATCCGTTCTGCCAATTCCTTCTCCCGCTTCTGTCGCATTCTTTCCTTTTGTGCTTCCGCCTGAGCCGGATCCTTCCAGGCAATACAGCCCGGCAGATTTGCCAGCAGATGTTGACGAGCTGTGGCGAATTCTTCCCCATTTAATCCTAGCCGTAAAAGCCAAGTGCGGAATGTATACTTCTCATTGCTGGTCTGAGTTTTTCTTCTGCTGGCGCAGGCTGATTCAGCGCTTGGGCGCCAATCGCCAGACAAAACTGGATATAGGCCTTAATCTTGCCTGCATGAAGCGTCCCATTGAACAGACGAAATTCCACTGTTCCTTTCTGAAAAACAGAATGAAGGTTCAGACAATGATAGCGGCTATCATCATAATGCTGGTCTCTGCGGCTCTCCCCGTTATACCAGATCCGTTCCACTGCTCCATACTCTTTGGTTTTCTTCTGTTTAATTCTTCCAAAAATCGTGTGTCTACTGGCTGACACCACCGGTGCTGCGATCCACGGACACCCCCAGAGCTTTATAGATCAGATCTTCCTTGGCTGCCATGATATTAGTGATATTACGAAGGGTTCTGGCATCAAACGGTTCCGCATTGATATGCACATGGATACCGCAGCTTCCATTCGTCAGTGCCCCATGCTCTTTCAGCTTCCGGATGATCTCCTGAATCGTCACAATATCCTCATAGCGACAGATGGGACTTACCATCTCCGTCTGATATTCTCTCCCTGCATTGATCTTTCTCCCATTCGATTTTTCTGCGCTGTTATACTCCCATCACTCATAAACTTCCACTGCCGCCCTCCGTGTCAATGGCTGCATAGGTATCGTAATAGGTTCCCAGATATTTGACTCTAGTTCCAAAATACTCTGCCGTTACCTCAGCCGCTTTCGCACGGGTAATGCCGGTCATCTCAATCTCAATGACCAAATTTCTGCTCCTTTAACTCCATTCATAGTCTCCCCTTTTAGCGTCCTCCTGCCTTTCCGAACAGTCTGGCTTTGTGTTCCGGGGCATTTACCATTAAGTTATATCGCTCATTTCCACATTTATACAGGCAGACTCCCCGTTGTGGATACCGGATCAGGTTATACTCACTATCCTCCAGCTGCAGGGTATCCGTATAAAACTTGGCATCAATGCTCCCCGCATTGAACAGAAACTGATGCGTCGGGATGGAAAACAGCGGCTTGGTATACTCCCTCACGCATCCAGATTAAAATCCTCTAGGTTCTGGCTGGCTATGATAACTGCAGAATCTTTTTTTCGCACACGCTTCATAAAATTTCTAACATACTCTACTGCAGTCAGGTTGGAAAGGAACAGATAAAACTCATCCAGACTGGCTGCCGTATTGCCTTGTGTCAAAAGAACATCGCTCATAAACGAAAGCACATTAAAAAGCAATGCATTTTTAAGGCTCCTGCTGGCCTGTAACAGTCCTTTTACCCCAAAGGTAATGAAGCCATCATCGGTGATATTGGTATGTCCATTAAAGAACTTGCTCTCAGCTCCCACACACATAGAATTCAGCCCAAGAAGAATACTCTGAATCATTTCTGCTGTATAAAGCTGTCTTCTGTTTTCGTCAAATCCCTGATATTCTTCCTCAATGAACGCATAAAGATCGGAGAGAACTGGGTAATCCTCCGCAGCCAGGCATTCAAAATCACTTTCGTCTGTAATCCCCCATCTGGTATATAACTTCTGCAGCATGATCTCAATCACATCGATTTCCCTGTCGGAAAAATCCTTGTAGCTTCGGAAAAAGTCCTTTAAGAAACTGATATGCTGGGATAATCTGGACCGGATGCGAAAGGTCTGAGGTGCATCCAGATCCTCCGGGCTTCCCGCTTCGTCCCAGGTTTTCGGTTCCAGAGGTTGATAATGAACTCCCCACTCATTAAGTCGATAAAACACCCTCCCAGATTATTGGTCAGATCTTCATACTCCATTTCCGGATCCAGAGCGCAGATATGCATTCCGGACTCCCTTAAATTCGTCAGCAGCAATTTAAGCAGATAGCTTTTTCCCTGTCCGCTGTTTCCCAGAATCAGGATATTGGCATTCGTCTTATCATCTGCTCTCCGGTTAAAATCCACCAGTACATTACTCCCAAATTTATCTCTCCCAATATAGAACCCATGAGGATCCGTCTTTCCTGAATAGTTAAAGGGATACAGATTCGCCACACTGCTGGCCGGAAGCACTCTCTCAACTGATCCTTAAACAGGTTATAACCGCTTGGCATTACACACCGGAACCCCTGTTGTTGACGGAGGATCAGTCGGTCTACATTCAATTTTGACCGGATCAGTTCCGTTAGTACTTCTGTTTGAAGAAGCTTCAAATGCTCCAGATCATGGGCACACAACTCCAGATATACTGCCGTATGGAGGAGGGGTTCTCGGTTACGGTGCATCTGGGCTACGATGGTAGTTACATCCTGTAAATTACTTTCAGCCAAAACAGTCTGCTGTAAATCACTGGTATTGCTCCGATCCATCCGGTTTTTGTTGGCTGCATTACTGATGATCTTCCGCTCCTCAACGGGTGTCACATGACGGGTATAGATCCGCAAGGTTACACCATCTTTCTCCCTAAATGTGAAAGAATTGCCTGCTCTTCCGTAGCAGTCGGGTACTCCCGCAGTGCCCAGACACAACGATAGGTGTTACCGCAAATAAAATGATCTGTTTCAAATTTAATGACAGACGGGGCAATCATATCCAGAAATTCCTGGATACGCACATTATCTTCCCTGTCATCAACTGCTGTTCTTCCTTTTTCAAGTCATCTCCTCCTCACTCTAAATCTCTGGTATGATCCACCGCTCCCCGTCAAAGTCTTCAAACTTCTCTGTGGTCACGTTCTGCTCATAGTAAACAGCCAGGATACGTTTGATATCCTCTTTATCTGCCCGTTTAACAGAAAAACTCTGTTCCTTCAGGGATTTTTCAATCCTGGAAAGGTACGGAAAAATATCCGATTCCTTTTCATCTTTTAACCGCAGCATAATCAGAAATTCACGGGCTGTCGCCATCTGCACCTGAATCCGGTCCAGATGGGTCTGATCCTGTTCCAAAAGACGGCGTATGACTGGATTCTCTTCCTGCTCCATCTGACTTTTCAGAAACCGCTTGTTGTCTTCAAAGCTTTCCCTGCTGTTTAGACACAGCATCTCAATCTCTGCCACTCCTTTTAGTACAGTCATAAGAGCATAGATTCTTGCCCCGACACTAGATTCGGACAAAACAGAAATATTCGTTGGTTTTACAATAAAATACACCAGCTCCCCCTGTCCGTAGGTCACCAGACTGTAGTCTGTAATCTCCTTTGCACCAATGAACTGCCGTGTGGAGAGGCGCTTCTCTGCCTCTTTTTTCGCTTTTCGTTTCTCCCTGCTCATTCATACCTCCACTCAAAAAATTGCTGACGCATAAAAAAATACGCACAGGCATACCGGATAAAATCCAGAATGCTGGTATCTTCAAAGCGGATCGTCAGAAATCCATATACCCCTGTCAGAACACAAGGGAACATAAATCCCCGCCTGCGTAGCTGCTAAAATGGAGACCAATCCGCAAATACCAAGAATCCCAATGTCCCGAAGCTGCCATAACCAAAGTGTTGCTTTTGATTTCAAATGATCCGGATAAATATAACAACCGATCACCTCCAAATAATAACCGCCGGCATGATGAAGCTCTGCCGGCGGTATGTTCGATCCTTCCTCTTATTCAGTTTCCTCAAGTTCTGCCTTTCCCTCTGTCTCCTGCATCTCTCCAGATACTACATGTTCTTCCTGCGAAAGTACATCTTCAATCAGTCCGATCACAAATTCTTTCTGGCTCTGTCCTGTCTTTTTGAGGTATTTTTTTAACCTCTGAAAAAACTCCTCTGATACCTGAAATGCCAGTGTCCTGGTTCCGTTTGCCATCTCTCTTTCTCCCTTCTCAAAGTGGTCTTTTAGAATCCGTTCCATATACTCGTTCAGCTTGATTCCCCATTCTTCCTGTTCTTCCCGAACTTTCTTATGCAGGGATTCTGGAATCATGGCGCATAAATTTTTCTTACGCTCTTCCATTTGACTCTCCTTTCCTCGTTTTTACAAACCAAGTATATCCATAAAGAGATGAGATAGCTATGACGATACCCAACAAAGATTGCCTGAAAACGGAAGCAGAACTACCAATCTTATGGTTCTTTCTCCTCCTTCATCTTGCGCAAAAATAAGCGATACCACGGAGAACAAAATCCACACACGGTATCGCTACGCTATTTCCAAGAGCTTTATAACGGGCACTGTCCGAGGCACCAGGGATATCTGTCCAGTGATCCGGAAAACCCTGCAACCGTTCACACTCCAAAGGCGTCAGTCTCCGGATCAGTTTCCGGTTCTCAACAATACATTTATCTTCGCTGACATATTGATTATTAATCCCCTTATGATCTGTATATCCAATGGTTCCTACCGTATTCTGATACGCTCACACACCAGATCCGTAGCATCCTTATGCTGTCTGGCACTCTGAGTCGCTGTTACCCGATTTTGCAGAAATTCATCACTTCTCTGGCGGCTGAACACTGCATGACGGTCTGCGCTCGTAAGAGTATAGGATATATCCGGCTGGCATCCCAGACCATTTCCTCCATTTTGTACTTCCCGATCAATGATATTTCCGGCAATACAATAACTCTCCGGCATATCTGAAACCAGTGGGACATTGTTTCCTCCTGTTCCATACCGGGCTGACATGGTAGGGGCCACCTCATGCGGACCTGTATATCTGGCATCAATCCCGTGATTCTCAAACAGAATCTGGTAATTGTTCCCGCCGGTTTCTGCCTCCTCTGTAAGGGCTAGATCCGGAGTTTCCTCTGCCCCAGCACTCCCCTGCTGGATGCCCATCACCAAAGGCGGATGACCACTCATCCCTGCCCGCAGGGTTGCTGTTACATCGACCGAAACATCCATACGCTCTCCTCCTTGGTCATTGAGGCACAGACACTCTTCTTTTTCTGCACTTTCAAACTTCCTCATCCCCCCTGCCACAAAGGTCTGCATCTGCAAATTGGTCGTTGCCATCAAAGCTCCGGATATTCCATTAAGGTTGATTGTTTCTTCCCTCTGATCAATATGAACCGCAAAAATATCCACCTGTTTTTCCTCTGCTACTCTACTCCCGCCTGAATCCGCAGAGCTGTTTCCAGCTGCGGCGGTAACTCCTTTCCCCTGATCTTGGCCCTCCGCAGGATCCCCAGGCAGGCGTTCCTGCTCAAATAATATCTTTGGTGCGGTGAGTCCTCCAAATCTGCGACAAGGAAGATTCTACGGCGGCGCTGGGCGACTCCCCAGTATTGAGCATCCAAGACTCTCCAAGCCAGGCTGAATTGATCTCCCAAAATGGCAGCCCCAGCAGATTCCCAGCGCCCGGTGTCAGGTCGAGGCACATGACAGGTACTGTCCTTGATATGGACAATCTCCTCGATGACCGCCCGGAAATCTTCTCCATTTGCGGAACTGAATGCTCCAGGGACATTTTCCCAAACGAGGTATCGAGGTCGAATAAAGTCATCTGATACCCTCGTCTTTCATCCTCTGCTCTCATCTCCTTTGCTATGCGTACCTGGTCCATAAACAGACCGGAGCGCTCCCCTGCCAATCCTTTCCGTAATCCGGCTACTGACAAATCCTGACAGGGGCTGCCTCCGCAGATTACATCCACAGGCGGCAATTTTGCTCCATCCAGTTTTGTAATGTCCCCTACATGGATCATATCTGGAAACCGGAGTTTGGTTACCCTCATGGGAAACGGTTCTATCTCACTGGCCCATACCGGTACACCTCCACAGTGAACTGCCGCCAAAGGGAATCCTCCAATCCCGTCAAACAGACTCCCCAGTGTCATCATCCGCCCATCTCCATTCCCTTTTGTATCGGTACTTCACATAGTTCCCATCCAATCTCCTGTTCGCTGACCCGTCTAAGCGGAATCTGAAGCTGCCTTGCTGCACGGATTTCCTGCTCCATTCCTGAAGACAGTTCACTTCCACACACCCAGACTTCCTCACACACCTTCAAAATCCGAAGCCCCATATCTGTTCCCAGCTTCCTCTCTTCTGGGACTCCATCATCCAGCATCTGCGGATATAACGAGATGGGAGGCAATTGGCGTAACCCCCTGGTTCATGGCATAACGACAGGCTGCCTTTGCAAATGCTACATTCCGCTCAACATCTCCAGAATACGGAGATGCAATATACACCAGTTTGTTGTGTTCCATCCTTCACCGTCCTCTCTACTTAGAAACCACTTGCACAACCGTCCTTGTTAGGTTCATAGCTCCCTGCGCTGCATAGACTGCTCCCATCACATTTGCTTTGGTTCCCGTTTCCAACCCAAACTGCCCCGCAATCCGAGGAATCCCACCTGCCGATAACATAAGTCCCAGACCAAGCAGTGCCTGATCCTTAACGACCATCAGACCTGCGATCAGGACCGTCGCCTGTAAAATGCGGTCAGGCACAGACCGATTACCTGCTTGCACCAGCCAACAAATCCATCAATATATCCCCTTGGCACACTGAATAAATAAAGGCTCCCTACTGCAATCTGGATCAGCAGGATCCCGCCCCGTTTTAAGTTCGCAAAGAACACTTTGATTACCGCATAACCCATGAGGATCAGGAGAAAAATCATAAAAATCGGGCTGCTGATACTTCCGATTCCACCAAAAACTCCAGATGTGGCAGCTTCTTGCCAGGTAGCAGCATCCTGAAGAGACTGCACAATCCCTGCCGCAACTGTCCCAATATCTTCTCCCAATCCTGTAATACCGGCTGTAAAACTCCCCTGAAGTGAAATACTGAGCTTATAAGTTCCACTGGAACAGTCGTAAAAAGGCTGGCTGCAGGAATCCTTTGATTACATTCAGGGCAGTATCGCGTATGCTTCCCCTGCCATTCTGATATTCAATTCCGCATTCAAAGGCTGCCACTACGATTCCCGTCACATAAAGTGCCCATGCCAGATAATAAAAAAGAAGCACAACAGACTGTACCAGCTCATTTCAAACAGTTCAGCCCCCATGCTTCCCATCTGCATGAAAAAATCCCCCAGAAATCCAACAATCTGACCATACAGCCAGTCAATGATCTGTCCCAGAACCGTGTCTGCAACAAAATCCCAGATAAACAAGTTTTAACCACCTCCCCTTAACACATCTTCTGTCCCATTTGCATAGTTTCCTCCGGTTCCTGAAACACTTGCAGATAGGTTTTTATCGCTTCGCTGAGTACTTTATAATCCTCTTTTCCGGGCTGATATACATACCAGCCGATCTCCTTTCCATAGGACCAGATGTGGGGATTTACCCCGTCGCGAAAATTGGGATTAGTCGTTTTTTTCAGCCCCCACACATCTCCAAATTTCACAACCATGCTGTCGATCATTCCTTCATTCCGATTCAAAAGGGTCACTTTCAATCGGTCATAATGATCCGCAACCATGCCTGTCTGAAAGTTGATTTTGACACGGATCTGATCCGTCAGCCTTCCATAACAACAATTCCCGACAAACCTTGGTTCTGAAAAGCTCGCTCCCGTTCCAAACATTTTTTTAGTTCCCTTTCAAAAATGTCATGCTTTCCTCCTCCGACCTATGTGGGTTCTCACGTTCTTCCCCTTCTTTCTTTCCTGCCATTTTTCCTGGTTCCACCTTCTGGCAAACGCTTCCTGTCCATAATGCAACTGTTTCTCCCTCTCTTGTAAGCAGTTCATCCATCCTTCCAATCAGTCTTTCCATATGCGCCTGCCAGTGCTTCCAATCCCGTTCCTGAAACCAACCGCCCCACAAAACTCCCGACTTCTCCTGCTCTTTTGCACATTTACGGCTGTAAAAAAGAGTTTCCGACAGATATTCCCTTACCCACTGAAGGGATTCTTTTGATGCTGTAAAAGAAGACAGAGAGGAAAACTTTTATCCCCCTGATTCCATCCAGTGCAGAAAAATCCTTCTCCTGGAATTTTACAATTAGTTCTGCCACTGCCATTGGGCTTGTATGAGACACCCCTTCTGACACTTCCGGAGGGCATTCCAAGAATCTGCCTCAACCAGTCAATCATCTGCTGAAGCTTCACATCTCCTTGTTCCGGAAGATGGTTCCGTATAAGACCAATGGCATCCAGCCCAGTATCAGACTCAAACGCAGTAATTCCCCAACATCCCATGACATCCCTCCTAAATTCCGAGAATCTGCCAGATATAAGCGGTGCAGTTAGGGTAAATACCAGACAGGCAAACAGAATTGCAGGTGCTGCCCATTCAAACTGTCCGTGCTTCCGATAATCAAAGTATGCCGTTCCCAGTTTTCCAAAAAAGAACACGGCAAGGATCAGATCTATAGCGGGAAATACAACATGATCGACAACTGTTTTAATCTGTTGGGATGCCGTCTGCCAAGTTCCCTCAATCGCACCGGCTACATCGCCCGATGCATATACCGGAACGCAGAACAAAACTACCAGTACGAATACCATGCACATAACTGCTGAAATTTTCTTTGTTCTCATTTATTTTTCCTTTCTACTAAGATTGTGTGAGTTTCAGCCCCATTCTTTGCTGTCTTTCAAGAAGAGGAGCCAATTCGATAATATCCGGATGTTCCTGAAACTTAGATCTCCCCGAAAGCCAACTTTTAAACTGCTAAACCGCTTTGCCTCCTCCTGCAAAGAAGTAGGTGCATCTAGTGGAAGTTCCTGATTCCACCGAACCCATTCCCCATTTTGAAAACGTGGCTGCAATCTCAAAATCACATAGGATTCCGGAACAAATACAGGATAATACCTTAATACTCCTCCAACTCCATAGTAAGGCTTCCCTTCCATCATCACTGTCTTTTGCATTAATTCCAGTGTATCCTCTAAAGATGTACAAAACCAGCACTCCTTATCACCCATCCTTCGTATCCTGCCATCCCGCAGAATATCTTCCAAATGGTCACGGGTTGTGTAATGATACAAAAATCCCTTTGGTTTCTCCGTCTGTTGATATGACATACTTCCTCCTACTCTGGTTTCTGTGGTGCGATATGCCAGTCACTCCACAAGTTCCCATCAATGGTAATAGAATCATTCAGATTCATGGAGAGCATTCCAGCCGGTGTCCAGCAATCCAGCAGCCAAGTATATGGCGTATAACTTCCGTCCGGATACCAAATTGGTGTAAAATGCGTTCTCCTCTCATAGGTACTGTAACCATTTTTCTTAAACTCATGGGTCATATCATAGCCGACATTCATCCGCTCCAAAGCCTCCAAAACCTCTCATACTGAAATTCCGGAAAATAAGTCACCGCATTCTGCGCAGATGTCACTGCAGAACTCTGATTGGTGCTGACATGAGTTGTTACCTTTTCCTGGAATCCATAACCGGATTTCATCGTCCTTCCCGTAGCAGTAGGGACTTTCATCGGTTGTAATTCTCATATCTGCAGTCAGGCTTGCGGAATATCGGTCCAGATCAAACTCCCACCAGCCATGGTCACACCAGTACCCGTCATCATCCTCATCCCCGCTGTGCCATACCCAGTATTCCCTCCACCATGGTCTCCACACACCCCAGGATGCAGAGGTTACTTCTGCATTGGAAGGAACCGAAGGTCTTGTAAACTCGTCATTCCGGTCATCCGCATTGGGATCTGGCGGTGGATTTTCATCCAGATCCACAACCTTGATGTGAAGAGTTCCTTTACTTGTTCCTCCTCCGCCCCGCACACGGACGGTCATCGTCATAGTCTGAGGCTGCTCCGGTGTTGTCCAGCGGATCCAAGCCAGCTGACTGTCGCCAGACGGATAATATACCTCCCCTACCTCATAGCTTCTTCCCCCTACGGAAAATGTTACGGATACCGGATGATCCGGATCACTCTGCCCGCCGCTTACCTCTACTGCCGTAATCACTTCCGTATCGTCCGATATTCATAATCATAAGTCGTGATTTCCGGTTCTTCTGGAGGCACATCCCGGAACCGTACAATACCAAGACCCAAGGAACTCTTTATTTCACTGTTGGAACGGACTCCCGATGTCGGACCGCCCCAGGCCGGATATCCCAGATCTGGTGTTTCCAAAAACATGGAAAGCGGCAGGTTCTGAAATGCCACTGTTGGAAGGACAGTACGAAGCCCACCACTTAACATCTCATCATAGAGCGCTGCCTCTGTTGCTGTAACCGCAATCAGGGTTCCCTGAAATTTAAGGAAACTGATCGGCTCCAATAAGAGCCTATACTCCCCTCCCACCAGTGTGTCAAAGTCCATTCCGGTTAGTCCGGCAATGCTACGCACCACCTGTTCATCTGTAAAATAGCTTTTTATCTGCTCAATATTAGCTTGCCCCAAGCTTTTCGAGCTGATGATCCTTGGTAGGGGCTGTGCCGGATTCACATACTCATACGGATTGGTGTCGATCATCAGGGCACTTCCTTTGGTATATGACATTTTACTGACTTTTCCAAAGGAGTAGGTAATATTGGGATGCTTATTTGTTAAGTCAATCGGTCTTGTTACCGGATCATGGCTCTCTGCCCGGATTACGGTAACCCGCACTCCTTCATTTCCCGGTGACCAGGAATTCTGGCTGGTCCCCTGTCCCATACTTCCGCCACCTCCATCCAGGTTCCCGTCCCCTACCGCATAAACCTGGATGGAGAGTATCAAAGACAGTAAGATTGAGACTGTAAAAAACACATATTTCTTCTGTTTCAAGTATCCTCCTTTCCAACCACGGGAAGCCTTGTTTCCTTCCCTGGTTTCTGGGAAAAGAAAAAACACCACATTGATGCGGTGCTTCCTCTTTCTGTCTTAATCCATAATGCCAATCTTATTCCCGTTTTCATACATATCTTCTGCTGCAGTTCCAGAGCCTCCTCCTCCATGATTTTCTACCCAGCCGAATCCTGGAACATAGATCTGGTTCCCGGAAGTATCTCCTGCCTGCGGCTGTTCCGGATCTGCTACCGGTTCGGACGGTTTTTCTACCGCTTCATGATCCACCGGAACCGGAGGGGTATCCTGCTTTGTACCATCCGGTTTTTGTGTTGGATCTGTCAGGATCTCCTTGCTTGGCGGTTCTGGTTTGGTTGGTTTCGGTTGGATACTCTGCGTTGTCTGATCAGTCTGTGGCGCCCGACTGTCCACCGCCTGAGTGTCTGTTTCCTGATTTTCTCCGATTCCCTGATGAATCACAAGGCTCTCTTCTTCTCTGGACACTACTTTACTTTCCTCTTCCTTCTTTTCAAAATCTCCAGGATCTACAATCAATTCTGTTTCCGTTTCCCCTGTTCCTGGCAGAACATCTTTACCTGACGGTTTCGAACCAAACTGCATTCCTATGGCAGCGATCAGGCCGATTCCTATGAGCACGCCACCCAAAATTGCCAGATTCTTTTTCATCTTCTCTGTCAGTTTCATAATTCTGCTCCTCCTTTATCCTGTTTTGTTATGCACAACATACTATACAATCCTCTCAAAGTCCAGGTCATTCCCTAGAACACCTCTGTATATCCAGCCTGTACCTTCAATGTGATCCACATGGATGGAAGAATCCGGCCGCCAAACCGAACCGGAACCTCCAGTCTAACAATAGCATCTGCCTCAAACCGCTGCGCATGGGCTGGATCTGATGGGGCCAGAGGTGCATTCCGAAGCGTCACTTGCAGGCTGTCTATGGCAAACTCCATTGCAGTTCCAGTATCCGCATACTTTATATGCCTGCCGCCAGACAATCGGGTCCCTATGGTTTCATCCAGATAATCATAAATGTCCCCTTCATTCAGATCTTCTTCCAACTTCCCTCTCCAAAAGGAACATAACTGCCAGAATATCCCTCCCTGACTCCATGATACACACCTGCATAATTATCATTGACTGTGGAGATGACAGCATCCTCCACGGCTTCCCGCACACCTGCCGCAATAATTTGAAGCCGGAAATACTCACTAATCCCACACATCAGAATAATCAACGAAAGAACAATCCCGATGGTCATGGGAAATGAGGAGGCTCGCCTGTCTCTCAGTATCTCTTTCATCCGTTTCCGCAATCCCTCCACCTCATTTCCAGTAAACTTCTGATTTTCCAGCTGCCTGTGCGCGAAGCGTAACCGGAAAAGAAGCAAACTCGCCAAACAGACCGATATTTGTATCCATCGTCAGGGTAACGGTAACCTCTTCATTTAACTGGATTCTTCCATGACTGGACCATAAAATGTCCGGATAAAGCCCTGTTTTTCTGACAGCACAGCGGCACGGCGGCTTGTCTCTGTACCTACGCGCCCGCTTACCTCTGCTTCACGCACCAGTTCTGTAGCGAAGGTATCCAACTGCTGTTTCTGAATAAAAATCGGAAGCACACGCATGGCAAGGGCAAGCACCATGACCGCACACAAAACCAACACGATCACATCCACATATCCTTCGCCCCGTCTTTCTGACAGTGCTCTCCATAAACGATGACTCCTCATCCTCTCCTCCTTCCTGTCTAAAACATTCCTCCGAGGCTCTCCAATGCCACATAGCAGATAATCGCCAGGTAAGTCAGCAGAAAACATACCAGCATGACAAAGGAAAAAACACGGATCTTAGGAGGGATTTTCTGTGCCTGTGCTTTTAATCTCTGCAGTTCGATCTGCTTAAAATCATGAGCCAGCATCTGAAAATACACTGTGCTGTCATCCCCTCGAAGGACACCAATCAATCCACGTACCACATCGGACAGCATGGGCGAGTTCAGTCTTGCCTCGAATCGTGTCAGCGCCGCTTCATAATTGGAGGAACGCATATCCGCCAGAAGAATATCTAACTCTCCAGTCAGCGCTGGTCCCGCATTCCCCTTGAACCGCTCCAACATACCGATCACATTACGGCTTGCTTTCAGTTCCTGTTCCATAGTCGCCACCATTCTCGGAAGCTCCCCCTCTATCTCTTCCCGCTTTGCCTTTAAGGTTTCATCCGCTTTCTGATTTTCCTTAAAGTAAAGAAGTAAGGCCAGCACAACCACGACAGGAACTAGAAGTGGAAAAAGAAATATGCAGGGAATCGCTCCCAAAAGAACTGCGCCTGATTTACCAGAGCATACGCCTGATACACTTCCGGGGTCATATTCATTCCACTGGCTTTTAACACATTCTGCATCCTGCTTCTCTTATATGCATCCATCCGGATGAAACCAGACAGTCGCACTGCTAGGATCATAAAATAAGTTTCCAATGTCTTTGCCGCTTCCGCTCCTGTTTTACCGTACCCAGCATGGCCTTCGGCCGCACCCATGGTAGGAACTTTAGAACAGACGCAGTTAAAAAGAAAAGTCCCAGAGCTAAAAACAGCCCGAATAAAAACAACAAGCCTTCCATAGCTACCTCCTGTATTCAATGGGACGGGTCAATTTCACTACAAAGCCAGCGGATATAAAAATAGCCGCTGCAGTAGCAGCCAGAATACACTGTCCCAGTACCGTATGCATCAGTACATCATACCAATCCTGATTCAGCAGATACATAAGAGGAATATTGCCTACTACAAACACAACCATGATCATAAACTCTTTTCTTGGTTCTGCGATCATGTATTCCAGTTCTGCGTTCACGTTCCGCATATCCCGACAGCTTTGATACGATGGGCGGCAGTGTAGTCTTTAAGCTCCGGTCATGCTGCAGTCACTGACCGCATCGCACCACTCCCGAAACACCTCATTATCAATCCTTCCCCGCAAATCCGAAGGGCGGCCTGAACATCCGGATTTACCATTTAATCTGGATGAGAAATCCTGAAATAC
>ENA-OQHP01000288-OQHP01000288.1-human-gut-metagenome-genome-assembly--contig:-NODE-288-length-16707-cov-5.237455_pt1 | contig 16707 bp, 20 predicted proteins | sample MGYA00242563_ERZ504717 | MGnify/ENA primary metagenome ERZ504717 (study PRJEB26092, sample SAMD00036212) | human gut metagenome | host: Homo sapiens | study: EMG produced TPA metagenomics assembly of... | reverse complement strand
AGCAATAGCTCCAAACTCTTCCATAGTCAAAGTTTCTCCGCGACGAGTTGCTTCTATTCCAGCTTTATCTAATACATCAGCAATGATATTTTATCCACACCCATGGATTTTAAAGCATTATTTAAAGTCTTACGACGTTGACCAAAAGCTGCTTTTACCACTCTAAAGAACATCTTTTCATCAATAAGCTCTACGGCAGGAGTCTGTCTAACTTACAGTTCACTACTACAGAGTCCACTTCTGGAGGTGGCATAAAGAACGTGGTGGTACATATAAAGCGATTTCAGGCACTGTATAATACTGCACTGCTACAGATAAAGCACCATATGTTTTACCGCCTGGCTGTGCTGCCATACGTTCTGCTACTTCTTTTGTACCATTACTACGATATCTGTTATTGGCAAATTGTTTTCGAAGCAAGCATGATAATTGGTGTAGTAATATAATACGGCAAATTAGCTACTACTTTAAATGGTTTATCGCCCATAATTTCTGGAATATTTACTTTTAAAATATCTCCTTGAATAACACGCACATTGTCATAAGCGTCTAAAGTATGTGCCAAAACTTCTGGCAATCTTTTATCTAATTCTACACAAGTAACCTCTGCTCCAGTTTCAGCTAAAGCTTGAGTCAAAGTACCGATACCAGGACCGATTTCTAATACTCTATCATTTTCCTGCACATTTGCTGCATCTACAATTCCCTGTACAATACTAGCATCTATTAAAAAGTTTTGACCTAAGCGTTTGCTCATATGAATGCCAAAACGCTGTAAAATATATCTTGTAACCTTCTTATTAGCAATAGTAGGTTGCTTCATTAATTAAAAATCCTCCAATTTATTATTTATTTTCAACTTCATTAGTATCATTTTCTGAATTTAATTTTGCTAAAGCTTGATTAAATTCATCTCTAGTAATTCCATAATTATTTAATCTACGTAAAAAAGTTTTAGCATTGGCAAAACCAATTCCTAAAATAGCACCTAATTTTGCCCTGCGAATACCAGAATTTGCAAAACCATTTAAGCGATTTAAAATTAAATCAGTAGCACTAAATTCATCACTAGGTTTCCAATTCATTGTACGCACCTTAGCTAATGCTTTGCGAATAGCTTCAGGACTTGCTTGCTCTATACCTATATCATCATTTGCAGTAGCTTCTTCACAAGGTACAAAAGCATGCTTTGCATTAGGAAATCTTCTTGTTAAATATGTGCGAATTCGCTCTCCAGCTGAATCTGGATCAGTTAAAATAATAATGCCACGTTTTTCATAAGCAGCTCTAATATTTTTTATAGTCTTAGGCAATAAATTAAAACCTTCTGTGATAATACAATCGGCTTCAACTGCTTTATTAATGGCTACAACGTCCATTTTTCCTTCTACAACTAAAACTTCTTTTATCATTAAAAACCTTCTCACTTATTTTCAACTAAACTAAAATATTACAAATAAACTCATATTTTTTTAGTATAACAAAAATATATCAAAAAACGCAAGTAAAAAGCCATATACTCTAGACAAAAAGAGCCTGTAAACTTACAGACTCTTTTTCATCTTTATATATAATTTTCTATCTATCCTACTATTTTAAATCAATTTATACAAATATCAATCTAAAATATAAACTTCTACACCACGACGACCAAAAGCTATAGCTTGAGTATAATCTTCCATACATAAATCAATCATATAGCCATTAATAGCACCGCCAGTATCTGCTGCAATAGCTTCACCATAACCTGGAATATATACACGTGTTCCAAGTGGAATAATATCTGGGTCTACAGCTACTACACCATAACGAGCAGGAATACCAAGCGCCGTATATCCAGCACCGCCACCATCATAAGGTAAATATGCACTAGCTTCCATATACAATACTTGAGAATATGATCTCAAACCAATAGTATTCATCGGTTCTGCTGTGCCTTCACGAACAACCTGATTTACAGGACGAACTAATTGAGAAGTTTGTACTACTTCTTCTCCCACTTTAATACCTTTATGATATTTTTCTCTAACTAATAATCTATTTAAACCATTTCTTCCAGCTTGAATTACTTCTTCATTACCACGAATCATAGAGCTATCTGGCTCTTTTATCACCTGATAATTTTGTACTTCATCTCTTAATACTAATTTACTAGAAACATTCAAAACTTTTACTTTTGCATCAGTATGTAGTTGAGTATCTTTACCGCCCTCAACAAAATACTTATCTTCATCTAAATTCATTGAAGATATCAATTCACCCACAGTTTTCTTTGTGGTTTTTACTACTTTTGTATCTCCATCAATTTCTACAGTTACTGGCATTGCACGATTGATTGTAATTACAGCATTATCAGTTATATTACCTGTAGATACTGTATAATCATCTCCATTATCTAACTTTATACCAGCTTGCTTCAATATATTCTTTGGATTATCATAGACCGTATTGACTACCATTTTATTACCATCTGCTACAATTGTGACATTTTTATTTGCTGTTACAAATCCAGTTAATGTAGCCATTGCAAAACATAAAACCACTACTGCAGTTAGTTTACATTTTGTTAAATTGTGGCTTAATAGGTTTTTAAAATCCATTGAATTCCTCCTTTACGAAAAGATATTATACCAAGTATTTACACTTGTGTCAAATTTCTTCATAAATATGTAACATTTGTACTTGTAAAATTGTAAATTGTAATCTAGTAAAAAACCTTATAAATAAAGGATTTTTCTATGTGTTTACACCTAAAATATGATGTATTTCATGTAAATAAATAAGGCATTTAAATGCAAAGGATTCATAAAAATAAATACAGAAATTTTACTTATAATTAATCTATTTCACATATATATCATTTATCGTGTTTTTGTATAATTATTAATTACACATATAATTCCATTCTATAAAAATTAATATTATTTATATAAAAACAAGATAAAAAAGCTTTTCTTTAAAGGAATTTTACTTCCACTTAAAGAAAAGCTTTTATTTTATAAATTAAATACTTCTATAGCATTTTTTGTTGTTTGATTTGCTACTTCTTCTAAAGAAATATTTCTAATCTCTGCTACTTTTTCTGCTATATATTTTACATATGCTGGTTCATTACGTCTGCCACGTTTAGGAACAGGTGCCAAATATGGACAATCTGTTTCTAAAAGCAATCTTTCCAAAGGAATTTTTGCCACTATTTCTGGCAATTTTGCTGAATTTTTAAAAGTAAGTGGTCCATCAACACCTAAGAACCAACCCATTTTTAATAATTCTTTTGCCATTTCATAGCTACCAGAAAAACAATGTATTGAGCCTGTAAGCCCTTTTCCTTCTTTTTTCAAGATTGCCATAGTATCACCATGGGCATCACGGTCATGTATGCTAACTGGCATATGCATTTGTCTTGCTACATCTAATTGACGAATAAATACTTCACGCTGAACTTCACGAGGAGCATTTTCATAATAATAATCTAAGCCAATTTCACCTAAAACTTTACCTTTGGTAAAGTCATAAGTTCTGCTAAAGTATCATAATCTTTATTGCTTTGTATGCTCAAAGCTTCTTGTGGATGTACTCCAGCACCTGCAAAAACACCATCAAAATTATCTGCAATTTTAATAGCATTAAATGAAGACTCCATAGTATCACCCATAGTGATAATTCTTGTTGTACCTTCAGCTTTTGCTCTAGCTATTACTTCTTGTCTATCTTCTTCGTATTTTAAATCATCAAGATGTGCATGTGTATCTACTAACATTATTTCACCTTACTACCTACAGGCATTGTAGTTTCTACTATTTGAAGTTCATCGCCTTTAGAAGCAGCTAAAAGCATACCATGGCTCATTACACCACGAAGTTTTGCAGGTTTTAAATTAGCAACTAAAACTACATGTTTGCCAATTAAATCTTCTGGTTTATAGAATTTAGCAATACCAGATACTACTGTTCTTTCTTCATCGCCTAAAGAAACTTGTATTTTCATGAGTTTATCTGTTTTTGGCACAGGTTCAGCAGCTAAGATTTCTACTACACGTAAATCAATTTTGCTAAAATCTTCTATGCCAATCATGCCATCTTCATTTTCTTTAGCTTTTTCTGAAGCTTTTTGTTCTTCTTTTTTAGCTTTTTTATTTTCTTTTACTTCTTTTTTAGCTTCTGGTTTTTCTTCTTCGATTTCAATACGAGGAAAGAGCTGTTCTGGTTTATTGATTTGAATACCTACAGGAGTTTTGCCCCAACCTTCGATATCGCTGATGCGAATTTCATCAAAGTTTTGTGGCAAATTCAATTGAGCCCAAATACGGCGAGCTGTAGTAGGAATAAATGGCTCAATCATTACACTGATTGCACGTAAGCTTTCTACTAAATCATAAAGTACACGATTTAATTCAGCTTTTCTAACTTCATCTTTACCTAAAACCCATGGAGTAGTTTCATCAATATATTTATTTGTACGGCTGATAAATGACCATACAAGTTTGATGCTATCGCTGAGTTTCATATTATCCATGTAGTTTTTATATTCAGCAATAGTTTTTGTAGCATCATTGATTAATGCTTGGTCTACTTCACGAATATCGCCAGGCTGTTCGATAATGCCTTTATTATATTTATTAATCATACTAAGTGTGCGATGTAATAAGTTTCCAAGGTCATTTGCAAGGTCAGAGTTAATACGAGAAATCAAAGCATCACGAGAGAAGTTACCGTCTTGACCTAAATTGATTTCACGAAGTAAGAAATAACGGATAGCATCTGCGCCAAATTCGTCAATTAAGCCGATTGGATCGATTACATTTCCTTTAGATTTACTCATTTTATCGCCATCAACTACAAGCCAACCATGACCATATACTTTTTTAGGAAGTGGTAAATCAAGTGCCATCAAGATTATTGGCCAAATAATTGTATGGAAACGAACAATTTCTTTACCTACGAGGTGAAGGTCTGCTGGCCAGAATTTGTTGAATTTTTCTGGGTCATCTAAGTATCCAATTGGTGTTAAATAGTTTGTAAGTGCATCAAACCATACATAAATTACATGTTTTCATCAATTGGTACAGGAATACCCCAGTCAAAAGATGTACGAGAAATACATAAATCTTCTAAGCCTTGTTTAATGAAGTTAATCATTTCATTTCTGCGGGATACTGGCTGAATGAAATCTGGATTTGCTTCAATGTATTCAAGTAAGCGATCAGCATATTTAGAAATCTTGAAGAAATATGCTTCTTCTGCTACTTCTTTTACTTCACGACCGCAATCTGGGCATTTACCATCAACTAATTGACGTTCGAGCCAGAAGCTTTCGCAAGGTGTACAATATAAGCCTTTATATGCACCTTTATAAATATCGCCTTTTTCATAAATGCGTTTGAAAACTTCTTGTACTACTTTTTCATGGCGTTTTTGTGTAGTACGAATGAAATCGTCATTAGAGATATTTAATCTTTTCCATAAATTTTGGAAGCCTGCAACTATTTTATCTACATATTCAATAGGTGTAACACCTTGTTCTTCAGCTTTCTGTTCAATTTTTTGACCGTGTTCATCAGAACCAGTTAAGAAAAATACATCAAAATCGGATAAACGTTTATAACGAGCAATACTATCTGCAATTGTTGTACAATAAGCATGACCGATATGAAGTTTTGCACTAGGATAATAAATTGGCGTAGTTATATAAAAAGATTGTTTAGCCAACAATAATTCCTCCTTTAAAAATTTGTATCTAATTTATTATACAACAAATACAAAAAATCCATAATAAAAATATTAACCTACTAATAATCTATGGTATAATTAAAGAAAAAGTATAAAGGTGGCGATACTATGAATACTATGAAATCGAAGCATTTATTAATTTTACTATTATCTTTATTTGTATTTTGTTTTAGTAGCACAGTTTTTGCTAATAAAGCACAAGATGAAGCCATTGATTACCTCAAACAAGCTGTAGAAAATACTGCTAATGCTAAAAATTTGACTTATAAAATCAATTTATCTATGACAAGTCCACTTGCTGATGGTGATATCATTGTCGATGGTAAATACTCTGAATTAATGAATACATCTGGTAATATGAATATTTCTTTTAATAGCTGGATAGATACTATTAAATTTGAAGCTACAACTCAATTTTATACTGAGATTGCTGATAATAATTTAAATCAATATTTAAAGATGAAAACAACTCCTCTCATCAATGATATAAATCCTGACCAATGGTATATATCTAGTACAACACTTGCTGATAATGCCAATGAATTATTCTCCCCAAAAAACAATTTAATTTAGATAAATTCACTCAAAATATCACTAATATATTTATGTATGATGTGAATAAAAATACTGCTAAAATCTATGTAACTTATACTAGACCAATTTTAGATGAAGGCATGAAGGCAGAATTAAAAACGCTTTATGCTAAAGATGATAAACAAAAGCAAAATTTAGAAAAACTAGATAATCTACTATCCAAAAATCCTCAATTAGTAGAAAGTCTTGCTAAACCTAGAAAGATTTCTTATGAATTGACCATTGATAAAAAATCTCAATCCATAACTAATTTAAAAACAGATTTCTCCAATAATATTCAAGAATTTGGTAATGAAGTTTTAGATAGTATTCCTGATGAAGAATTTTCTGATGTGAATGGTTATGTATTGCGCAATACTTTCAAAAATTATCTAAATCTCAGCAAGTTCAATTTAAATATTAGAATTTCTCATCTAAACAACACTACAGTTGATGAAATTCCTCAAGAAGTAAAAACTTCTGCGCTTCCACTTCCTGAAACAGATTTACCTCAACCAACACAAACAACTCTATTATCTAAGCTTTAATAAAAAAACTCTGTTATATCCAAAATATTAATTTAGATATAGCAGAGTTTTTATTTTATATCAAATACATAAAATATCAATCATCTTTTAACAATGCTTGATAAATATCTCGTCTACTCATATTTAAAGCTTTTGCAGCCATACGCATGGCTTCTTTTTTATTTATGCCTTTTTCCATTAAGTCCTGCACATATTTCACAGGAGAGATATCTTCTTTTGTATCTTCTTGTTCATTTAACATTTCTTCAGTAATTCCAGATACAATAACTACAAATTCACCACGAGGTTCATTTTCATGGAAGAAATTTACTAATTCTTCTAAAGTGCCACGATTAAATTCTTCAAATTTTTTCGTAAGCTCTCTACAAGTTGAAGCCTGTCTATCTTTGCCTAAAACATTCATTAATTCTTTCAACATATCTTTTAAATGATATGGTGTTTCATAAAAAATCAATGTTTCTTCTCTAAGTTTTATAGACTCTAATAATTCTTTGCGTTTTTTACTTGTCTTCGGCAAAAATCCTATAAAAGTGAATTTTCTTGTATCTATACCAGAACAAATAAGTGCTGATAGTGCTGCATTTGCTCCAGGAATAGGCGTTACTTTTATACCTTCCTGTATCGCTAATTGTGCTAAATGTGTACCAGGGTCTGCAATTCCAGGAAGGCCCGCATCACTTACAACGGCGATATCTTGACCTTCTTTTAATTTTTCTATTAGCTTTGGTCCTTTTTCAAATTTATTATGTTCATGATAGCTTGTAAGTGCCGTATGAATATCATAATGTGATAATAATTTTCGTGTATTTCTTGTATCTTCAGCAGCAATTAAATCTACTTCATTTAAAATTCTAACTCCACGATAAGTCATATCTTCTAAATTTCCAATAGGAGTAGCTACTAAATATAAACAGCCATTTTTATTTTCTACCATATATATTCACCTCGCCTCTTACAATCTATCTGGATAATAATATTCCATTAATTTTCTTGTATAATCACCATTATCTTCATGGACGATAAGCGCTGGCTCTACACTCAATCCACCTGGTGCGCCTTCTTTGACACCTTCAATCAAGACTATATTCGGTGCTTTATCTCGTTTTGGTTGCACTAATTGCAGTCTTTTTGCTTCAATATTATATTTGTGAAAAGCTACCATGATTTCACCTAGTCGCTCTGGCAAATGTACCATGGCAAAACGACCTTTTCTCTTCAATACAAAACTACCTGCACGCACTACATCATCAAGTGTAGCTGTTATTTCATGTCTAGCTCTTGCCACTCCATCTAAAATATTTAAATGACCTTGATTTATTTGACGATAAGGTGGATTGGATACGACAAAATCCATAGATTGAGGTTTATAATATTCTTTTATCTTGCATAAATCGCCTTCTTGAACGCAAATCTTGTCTTGAAGTTTATTCATGACCATATTGCGTTTGGCAATTTCACAAGTTACAGGATTTATCTCCAAAGCGTCCATTTTCATTGCTCTATTGGATAATAATAAGGGGATAACACCTGTTCCTGTGCCTAAATCTAATCCTTTAGCATTTTTACGTACAGTTACAAAATGTGCTAATAATACAGCATCAATGGAAAAACAAAATTCTTTATTATTTTGAATTATTTTCAATCCGCCAGCTAATAAATCATCTATACGTTCATTTTCTTTTAAATTTAAATTCCAATCAGATATCATCGTCATCTTTTTCTACAACATCTTCCCATGAAGCCACAATAGTTTTTTTAGAGTCTAATAATACAGTTACAGTGCGTTTTTGCATATTGATAGAAATAGCTTTTCCTTCGCCTTCCATAGATACTACACGACTACCTTGTTTTGGCGGAGCAATAATACTATTTTGTTTGCAACAACCTTGATATAAATCATTTTCATATTTTAAGCAACACATCAAACGACCACAAATACCAGATATTTTTGTTGGATTTAAAGATAAACTCTGGTCTTTTGCCATGCGAATGGATACCGGCTCAAAATCACCTAAGAAAGTAGCACAGCAAAGTGGTCTACCACAGCAACCTATTCCACCTAATAATTTTGCTTCATCACGTACACCAATTTGACGAAGCTCAATACGAGTATGGAATACTGCTGCCAAATCTTTTACTAATTCTCTAAAGTCAATTCTACCTTCAGCAGTAAAATAAAAAATTATCTTATTCACATCAAGAGTATATTCTACGCTGATGAGTTTCATTGGCAATTCACGCAAGCGAATTTTTTCTTCACAAATAGCATAAGCTTCTTTTTCCTTTTCGCTGTTTTCTGCCAATTTATCAATATCTTCTTGTGTTGCTTTTCTTTGTACATCTTTTAATGGCTGTACAACTTCTGAATCTGGTACATCACGTGGTCCTATAACAACTGTTCCAAATTCAACACCACGAGCAGTTTTTACTACTACGCCATCACCTTGGGCTAATTCCAATCCACCTAACCCAAAATAATATATTTTACAAGCTTTTTTAAATCTTACACCTACAACGGTCTGCACAAAGTGCCCTCCTGTCTATTTCTCGTTTATTTATTTTGCCAATCTAAAATAAATTTCTGCAAGATGAGTTTTATATCTGCATTAGAATTTAACCGTTTTAAAATCTCTTCTACTAAGGTCAATTTAATTAATAGATTAACTTCATCATACTTGTTTTGTATATTCAATAAATCATCTTTTATATCCTGATTATAAATAATATCACTATCTTTATTAACCTTCATCAGTAATAAGTCTCTCAATAGCATTTGTAAATGACTCATTATATCATTTATCTTATTTCGCTCAAAACTTGATAATTCATCAATAAATGACCATATATCTTTTATGGAAAAATTGTCTTGAAGACAAGATAATGCCTTTTGTCTTAAGGCTAGAGCATCATCATCAATAAATTGCATAGCTTTTAATATACTGCCACCAGACAATCTAGCAATGATTTTAGCTTTATCTTCTTCAATCTGTATTTTTTGTTGTAAAACCTTCGCCACATCTAGATAAGAAAGAGGCGCAAAATATATTTTCATACAACGCGATAATATAGTAGGCAGTATCATATCTTTATTAGAAGTGATTAAAATAAAAAACACTTCACCTATTGGCTCTTCTAGAGTCTTAAGCAAACTGTTTCCTGCTGTATCATTTAAATATTGAGCATCATTTATAATCACCACTTGTTTATCTGACAGATATGGCGATAAAGCTATTTTTGCTTGTATTTGACGAATTTGCTCAATCTTAATCAATTTTCTTGTTTTACCTTCTGGCTCCAAATAATAAAAATCAGGGTGATTTTGTTCATCAAACATCTTGCAAGAATTACAATAACCACAAGCCATATTACCTTGTTGCGAATTAAAGCAAAGTAGCGATTTAGCTAACATCTTAGCCGTCAATAATTTACCAATACCATCAATTCCTGAAAATAATAAGGCATGAGGCAATTTATTTTCTTGCAATAATAATTGTAAATCCGCTTTTATTTGCTCATGCCCATAAATATTTTGCCAACTGATCATCTTAATTTATGTAGATAAACTTATCTAAAAGTCCATCTATTTGCTTATGATATTGTGTCAAAGATACTGTATCTTCATTTTCAATACATTGATTGATATTTAATAATAAATCATCTACTTTATTTGCATAATCGTATAAATATATTGTGGTAATTCTTCTTTAGCAGAACTCATCACTACAATATAAAATTGTTTTACAGCCATAGTTACAAAATCTTTAATGAGTGTTTGATATACTTGCATCTGTTCATTATTAGGATTTTGCAATAATAATTTATATTCATCATCTACTTTTACGCGTTGCATCTGTATCATGGAATAGAAATCATCTTTCAATATGCTATTCTTCTCTTGACTCATACTGAACATCCTTTACTCTTACATATATTTAGATAGCAAAATTTTCATTAATAAAAAGTTAGCCATAATTTATTTTTTATGACTAAAACTTAGTATATCATAAAGCTATTTAATTATAAAGTTTATAGACTTTTATCTACTATTTTTATTTAATCAGACCTTGGATTTTTTGCCAAACATCTTCATGAATTTCTTCTATAGTTCTTAACTGATTATCCTTTGCACATTCTACGATATCCCAATCATAGCGATTTGCCATTTCTTGATAAACTTCATGACATTTTTCTAAATAATTTTTATCCTGTTCATGAATATCTTTTTTGCGATTATCTTTTTTAGCTCTATTATCAATCAATTTATTGCTGATATCTGGTGGCATATTCAAGAAAATAACTTTATCAGGCACAGGAAGCCCCATTTTCGTAAATTCTGTATCCCAAAGCCATGATAAAAATTCATCACGCATTTTACTATCTTCTATTTTTACAGCTTGATGAACCATATTAGAAGTAGTATATCTATCCGCTAAAATAATAGTGCCTTCTTCATAATCTTTTTCCATTTCATGCGATATGAAGCATATCTATCCACAGCAAATAATACAGAAGCAGCATAGGCATTTACATCATCTACATGACCGCCAAACTCACCTTGCAAATACATTTTTACCGGTGTACATGCTGGACTTTCATAATCTGGATACTCTACTTTTTTACCTTGTAACCTGCTTGATTTAATCTATCATATAAAAGCTTAGTCTGTGTAGCTTTACCACAACCATCACCAGCTTCAATGATTATGAGCTTTCCTTTCACCATTATTCCTCCACTATATTAATATTTTCTAAATTCATATCTTCTGGGCCTATTATATTGCCCCCATTTTGTTTTTGCAATAATACATAATCAATAATTTCTTGACTTATTTCTTCCCCCGGATAAATCACAGGTATTCCTGGTGGATAAAATGTAATCAATTCCCCTGCTATTTTGCCTACACTTTGCGCAATTTTACTTTTTTCGTCTTAGCAAACATCGCTTGTCTTGGTGATAAAACATAACGAGGAATGCTTGGCAAATTAATCTGTACTAAAGGATTTGTTTCTTTATCCTGAAAAGATTTTGCTAATTCTTGCAAAGCATTTAATAAATACGCACATTCTTTTTCACTATCAGCGTAGGAAATAATGAATAATAAATTATACATATCAGATAATTCACATTGAATTTTATATTTATGTCGCAAAATCTGTTCTGCCTGAGCTCCACTTATCCCCAATTTACGCACACAAACAGTTATTTTTGTTACGTCTAAATCATATTTGCCTTCACTGTTCATATATTCACGACCAAAACAGCTTAGATTTGGAATTTTATTGATTTGCTCACGTAAATCTTCCGCTAATTGCACAGCTCTACCGACTAAATCTTTACCTTCCATTGCCATCTGTTTGCGTGCTATATCAAGTGAAGCTAATAATAAATAATTAGGGCTTGTCGATTGCACTAAACTGCACATTTTATTAAAACGCTCTACATCTACGCGTTGTTTTTTCATATGCAATAAAGAAGTTTGTGTCATTGAACCAACTATTTTATGCGTACTTTGTGCAACAATATCTGCTCCTGCTGATAATGCCTGTATTGGCAATTTATCACAAAAGGCTAAATGTGGCCCATGTGCTTCATCAACTAATAATAACATATTATTTTCATGCACTAAATTAGCTATACTTTGTATATCCCCTGCCACTCCATAATATGTAGGATAAACCATTACTACAGCTTTAGCATCCTGATTTTCACGTATTACTTTTTCTAATTCAGTTTTTGTAATGCTCATAGCAATACCTAAATTTTCATCTATTTCTGGTTGAATAAATACAGGTATTGCCCCAGCCAAAACCAAACCGCCAAGTACAGAACGATGTGCATTTCTAGGTATGATGATTTTATCACCAGGATTTACAGCTGTTAAAATCATCGCATGAATAGCACCTGTTGTTCCATTAATAAAAAATCTAGTTTCATCTGCACCATATAAATCACTTGCCAAATCTTGTGCCTGTTTTATACAAGTAGAAGCTCCATGTATATCATCTAATTCTTCCATCAAAGATACTTCCATCTTAAGACCTGTATCTGTTATCATTTCATGAAGTTCATTTGCAGCACCTTTGCCTTGTTTATGTCCTGGTGTATGAAAAGCCATTGCTTTATCTTCAATATATTTTTTCATTGCTGTATACAAAGGTGTATTATTTTGCTCCATCAAAAAACCTCCTTTTAAAACTAAATCTAGTATATCATAAAAATTCCTATATAAAATATAGGAATTTTAATCTCAATATTAAATAAATTAATTTTTAACTATTTTACTTTATTTATTTCTTTTATTTGCCACTATCATTCTAACGACAGTTACAACTACAAATGCCCCTACTAAACCTAACATTATTTCCATAAAAGAACTATATCCTTCTTGGCTTTCAGGAGACATTGTAAAAAATATACCACATAAAACTAAAACAATCACTAATAAATTGGCAATAGATGCTTTATTTATGGTATTTCCTCCTCTCAAAAATACTATTCTAATGCCACTGTTTTTGGTAAAGAAAAGCCGTTAAAAGTTGTAGCTGATACTTTACTATAAGCCCAGCATTTAAGGCTATTAATAAATCGCCCTCATCTAATTTAGGGCAATACATTTCTTTTTTTACTATATCCAACGAATCACAGCTTGGACCTGCTATAGTGGCTTTTTCATAAGTATTATCTTCATCTTTCAATGATATTATATCATAATCCCAATGGTCAAATAAAATTCCCGAAAAAGAACCATATATACCATCATCTATATAATACCATTGTTTTTCATCACGCATTTGTTTACCAATTATAGAAGTAATCACATTTACTGCATTACCGCAAATATATCGACCAGGTTCAGCCCAAACTTCTACATCTTCAAAATCAGCTAAACAATCATTTATGCTTTTCATGATTTTTTCTGCATCAACATCTTTATCTGAACATGCTACAGGTAAACCGCCACCGATATCCATATATTTTATATCAAGTCCACTAGCTTTTAATCTATCTATTAAACCTCGTGCTAATGAAAATGCCTTTTCATATGATTTTGTAGATAAGACCTGACTACCTACATGAAAACATATCCCATTTGCTTTTAAACCATTAGCTTTTGCATAATTTAATAAATCTAAAATTTTAGTTTCATCTGCACCAAATTTTATATTTAAATTCACAATAGCATCAGATTGTTTAATCTTCACACGAGCTAAAACTTCTGCATCTGGTACATATTTTTTTATTTTATCAATTTCATTTTCACTGTCAAAAGTAAATTGCTTTATACCTACCTTGCTAGCTTCAATCAGCCCTTCTATCGTCTTTACAGGATTAGCATAAATCATTTTCTCCCCTGATACACCCATTTTAGACAATAGCCTTATCTCTCCGGCTGAAGCGACATCAAAATTAGAGCCTAATTTTATCAGCTTTTCTAAAATACATTTCGCTGAATTAGCTTTGATTGCATAAAAAACCTTCAACCTCGGTATATGTTTGCACAATAAATTATAATTTTCCTCAATATGCTCTAAAGAAATCACCTCTAATGGTGTAGCATATTTTTGTGCTAACATTGTAGCTTCTTCTTTTGTCAGTTTAAAACTTTTCATAACACTCCCCTTATTCTTCGCACAGTATCTTTGATGTGCATTAACAAATGATGTTTATAAAACGCATTTTATAAACTTACAACATTATACTACTTTTTAACTAAAATTGTTATAAAATTTTATTATTTTTATGTAAAATACAAAAAAGACGATTGCCATAGACAATCGTCTTTTTCTATAAAAATATTTACTGCTTATTAAAGAACAGATTTAACAGTATTTACTACATTTTCAGTAGTGAAGCCGAATTTTTTGAATAAGATACCAGCAGGAGCAGAAGCACCGAAACCATGCATAGTTACAACAGCACCATCTAAACCTACATATTTACCCCACCCAAAATCAGTACCAGCTTCTACAGCTACACGAGCACGAATAGCTTTTGGAAGAACTGCTTCTTTGTATTCAGCGGATTGTTGTTCAAATAAGTCTACGCAAGGCATACTTACTACGCGAACATCAATATCTTCTTTTGCTAATTCTGCTTTAGCATCTAAAGCTAAAGATACTTCAGAACCAGTTGCGATAATGATTGCATCTGGAGTTTCTTTAGTGGAATCAGCGATTACATAACCACCTTTTAATGCTTCTTTGGAGCTACCAGGAAGCTGTGGTAAATTCTGACGAGTTAATACAAGACCTGTTGGAGTAGTTTTGCTTGTTACAGCTAAATACCAACCAGCAGCTGTTTCTGTAGCATCAGCTGGACGGAATAAGTTGAAGTTTGGTAAAGAACGAAGCATAGCATATTGTTCAATAGGTTCATGTGTAGGACCATCTTCACCAACACCGATACTATCATGAGTGAATACCATTGTTACAGGTAAATTCATCAAGGAAGCTAAGCGAAGCATTGGTTTTGTATAATCGCTAAATACGAAGAATGTAGCACCATAAGAGATTAAGCCACCATGTAATTGAATACCATTTACGATAGCTGCCATAGCGAATTCACGAACACCAAAGTGTAAGTTTCTGCCAAGATAATCATCTTTGCTGAAATCACCAGCATCATTCATATGAGTTTTATTAGAAGGTGCAAGGTCAGCACTACCACCGAAGAGATTTGGTAATCTATCTTTTAAGCGGTTAATCATTGTACCAGAAAGAGCACGAGTTGCTACTGCTTTATCTTCATAAGCCAGAATTCTTCATCTTCAAGAAGACCTTTAGCATCAACTTCACCGAAGTATTTGTCCCAAAGAGCTTTTAATTCAGGGTATTTTGCACAATAATCAGCAAAGAGTGTATTCCAAGCTTCTTCAGCTTTAGCACCATTTTCAGCTAATTTATTGTAGTTATCATAAACTTCTTGTGGAACATAGAAAGCTTCTTCACTTTCCCAGCCTAAGAATTCTCTCATAGCTTTTACATTGTCTACACCAAGAGGTTCACCATGAGCGGAAGCTTTACCTTGTTTTGCAGGGCAACCATAACCAATTTGAGTTCTAACAGTGATGAAAGAAGGACGAGTTTTATCAGCTTTTGCTTCTTCAATAGCTTTGCCGATAGCTTCCAAATCGTTACCATCTTCAACAGTGATAGTTTGGAAACCAAATGCTTCCATACGTTTTTGTACATTTTCAGTGAAAGCAATATCTGTGCTACCTTCAATGGAGATTTTGTTGCTATCATAAATAACGATTAATTTGCTAAGACCTAATGTACCAGCTAAAGAAAATGCTTCAGAAGAAATACCTTCCATCATGCAGCCATCTCCACCTAATACATAAGTGTAGTGGTCTACAACAGGGAATTCTGGTTTATTGAAGTTGCAGCTAAATGAGCTTCAGCCATAGCCATACCAACAGCCATACCCATACCAGCACCAAGTGGACCAGTAGTAGCTTCAACACCAACAGTATGACCATATTCTGGATGACCTGGAGTTAAGGAACCATCTTGACGGAAATTTTTAAGATCTTCTACAGTTAAACCATAACCAAATAAATGTAAAAGAGCATAAAGCATAGAAGAACCATGTCCACCGGATAAAATGAAACGGTCACGATTAACCCATTTAGGATTTTTAGGATTGTGGTTCATATGTTTGCCCCAAAGTTCATAAGCAACTGGTGCACAGCCAAGTGGAAGACCTGGATGTCCAGAATTTGCTTTCTGTACTTCATCTGCTGCTAATACACGAATGGCATTAACTGATAAATTATTAATGTCTGTCATTTTTTACTACCCCTTTTTTAATTTTAGGATTATATTATATTTTTATATTATTTTAAATTATTTTAT
>ENA-OQHP01000287-OQHP01000287.1-human-gut-metagenome-genome-assembly--contig:-NODE-287-length-16732-cov-3.748509_pt1 | contig 16732 bp, 20 predicted proteins | sample MGYA00242563_ERZ504717 | MGnify/ENA primary metagenome ERZ504717 (study PRJEB26092, sample SAMD00036212) | human gut metagenome | host: Homo sapiens | study: EMG produced TPA metagenomics assembly of... | reverse complement strand
AAAAAATACGCTCTTCTCCGGATCACATGAGGCAGCACATGCAGCGGCAATTTTCTTTTCACTGATGGGATGCTGTAGGGAAAATAAGGTGAACCCAAAACTATGGATGCAGGACGTGCTGATTAGGGTACAGGAGAAAGAAAGAGAAGAGAAAAACGATTACACCGATTTACTGCCATTTAATTGGAAAGGATAAACAGGAAAGCTATAATAAAGTCAAAAGCCAGACATGCTTCGTCTGCTTGACTTTATTATAACTTGGAGAGAAACACGCACGAGGCCGAATGCTTACGGTAGCGCAACGATTTCTATCGGACGAAAAACTGTGTGTATCCTTGGCTTGACTATATAAGATAGCGCGTGGCAAGATTGCCATTCAAGAGGAAAAGGTCTCGCTTCGGAAATAGAAGACCGGGCGGGGGGAGTCTGGGACAAACTTACAGAGATGAAGAATTTATGAAGGATTGAAAAAAAATCCTTCATAATAAGTGGCAGTAAATCAACTTGCTAAGCCATAATGAAGAATTTGAAGGAAAAAACGGTTAAAAACTTATTTCCTTCCCTAATTCCTTCCAGTCCAGGATACCCTTATCCAGATTATACACCTTGAATCCTTTTTTTACCAGAATGTTGGCGGCATTGCGGCTGCGTCTTCCACTTTTGCAGTAAACGGCTACGGGGCGGTCTTTTTGAAGAAGCTCCTCGATGTTTGTGCCAAACTCATTGTCCAATACATTGATATTGATGCTGCCCGGTATATGGCCTTCGGAATATTCGGCTACCGTGCGTACATCAACCAGTTGGATGGTCTTGTCCTGTATCATTTCCTCAAACTGGTCGGAGGATAGATTCTTGAATTTGTCACTGTCTTTGCCGGTACATGCCCATAATCCTAGTGAGAATGCGCAGATGAAGAATACAAAATAGATGGTCTTTATCATAAAATGGAATGTTTTGATGTTTTTGTTTGCTAAAAATAAAAGATACGACTGGTCATACCTTCTTTGTAAGTACGGATGTTGAATACAATCTTATCGCCTTTATGCAGTTTGCCGGCGTATGCCACAAGGGAACAGACAGATAGACTTTACGGTTGAAACCTTCGATGTCATTATTCCTGTCATGATAGAGTGTCAAGTATAATGTTTGTTCTCCGTCTTTGTTCTCCAGTTTGTTCTCAATAAAGTGATAACCGTGTTTCTGGTCTTTGACTTTGACTTGTAAAATCAGGTTCAGGTAATTCCCACCCCGCCAGATGCTTTGAATGGCTACCGGTCGGTCTTTATCTCCTTGAATTTAGATTCGGACAAAGGAACAGGAGAAATAACCAGTTGGGTATTGTAAAGCATGGCTTCTTTTTCTGCTTCTTCCGAGTCTGTCAATGGAGCGTACATGGTAACCGTGCGGTACGTGGTGTCTGGTGCCAGTCCGTCAAGACCGGTACGTGACTGGATGCGCCACTCTGTCCCTTCATCCGTTATCAGATACCGTCCGGTTCCTGTATGGTCGGTTTTCAAGTCGATCATATCTGTCAGAACATTAGGATATACATAGTCGTCTTCACCGCACGCGCGAGAAGCAAAGAGGTTAGAAAAGATAAAATAACGACTTTTCTCATGTTTATTATTTTCTTTTTCAGGGTGGACTGTAACATCCACCCTTTACGGTAAACGTTCTTATCCTTTTGCCGCTTTCAGGTAATTGATGAGCGGATTGGCATACATAGTCAGCAAAGCATGACGCAGGAAGGCGGTGTCTTTGTTGGGAAGATCGACTTTGGCAATCTGCTGTTCCAGATATTTTTCAAAGTGCTCTTTTTCTTCTTCTGTGTACTCGGCCGTGAAACGGTTGTCTCCCATCAAGAGGTCACACGCCACATAATTACCTGCAAACAGGCGGTAACTGCTGTGGATATGCCGGTCTATGGTTTCCGATATGGCGGTAAACAAATCACATTTCGGCAAATTGAGTTCTTTCAGTTCGTCCAGTTCATGATTCAGACAGGCGGAAGTCTGGAAATGGATGCGTCCCTTGTATCCGTAAAGGCCGGTCTGCATATTGATCAGGTCGTCTTCGGGACTTTTCTGGAAATGTTCGTCATCGCGTTTTTGCTGCAACTCTTTTGCTTTCAGGAAGTCACACGGGTCGTATTCGTAAGAAATGGCTAGCGGAACGATGTTCAGTTCTTTCAGTCTTTCGGTAACATCGCCTTCACCTGCCATGGCCATCATTTTCAATACACTGTCCTGGGTACGGTCATTGGAATCTTTGGCACGTCCCTGACGTTGCGCTATCCATAAATTCTCATGTTTTTCCTTCATGGCGAAATGCATGTAGCGCGACATCAAGCAGATGCTTCCAGTTTCTGCCGCATGTTGAGGCCGCGTTTCACGATGAATGATTTATTGACACGTACCAGCTTATGAATCCATGGGTAGATGAGCAGGTTGTCGCCGATGGCGATCTCTACGGTTGTCATTCCGTTGTCTATCAGTAGGATAGATAGAAAAGCCGAGTCCAGAATAATATCACGATGATTAGAGATGAAAGTGTAGTTCCGGGTTAAGTCGGACAAGGCGGAACAGTCGAATGTCAGTCCGTTGGCTGTTTTTTTCACTAAATCCCATAATAGTCCGTAAAAGAACGCTTTTTGGAATTCCAGGTTTGTTTTGCATTGACGCATCTTCATGCAAGACCTTCGAAAGGTACGCCCGGCATAACAGACTCTACCACTGTCCGGAAAGCGGGATCAGCGATTAATTCTTCATAGATTTGCGGCAACTCTTCGGGAGTGTACGGACGAATCTCGTTAAATTCAGCTGGTATGTTCATAATTTATAAAGGTTAGTCAGTGATATCACTAAAATTTATTTTCTATAATGTCAGTCATCACATCTTTTATATCCAATCCTGCTGCACGCACCTGTTGGGGAATGAAGCTGGTAGCTGTCATGCCCGGAGTGGTATTGATTTCGAGCAAGTTTACTTTTTCGCCTTCGGTAATGATATAGTCAATGCGGATAAGGCCGGAGCACCCCAGAATGTCATAAATTGCCGAAGTGAGCAGACGTACACGCTCGGCTGTATCTTCGGGCAGGCGGGCAGGTGTGATTTCCTGTGACTCGCCGTTGTATTTGGCTCCATAGTCAAAGAATTCGTTGGCACTTACCACCTCGGTGATGGGGAATACCACTTCCTTGTCCGAGGTCTTGTAACAGCCGCAGGTGATTTCCGTTCCTTTCATAAAGGCTTCAATCATTACTTCGTCACTTTCCTCGAAAGCTTTTTCGATGGCGGGTTGTATATCTTCCTTAGTCTTTACTTTGGTGACACCGAAGCTGGAACCGCCGGCGTTGGGCTTGATGAAACAAGGCAGACCGATTTTGTTGATTACTTCTTCGTCTGTAATTTCAAATCCTTTACGCAGGATCAGTGATTCGGCTACGCGGATACCGAAGCCTTTCAGGTATTGGTTGCAGGTGAATTTATTGAAAGTCATGGCCGATACCAGTACGTTACAACTGGAGTAGGGGATTCCTAACAGGTCGAAGTAACCTTGCAGGATACCGTTTTCCCCCGGAGTTCCGTGATGGTGATGTAGGCGAAGTCGAATTGTTTCTTTTCGCCGTTCTCCATGAAACTGAAGTCATTACGGTCTATCGGGGTTTTGGAGCCGTCCGGAAGGACTACTTCCCACCGATGCCTTCCATCTCTACTATATACAGGTTATAACGCTCTTTGTCAATGAAAGAGTAAAGTCCCTGTGCACTGCGCAAGGAAACGACAAGTTCGCTGGAATCTCCTCCGGCTACTATGGCAATAGTACGTTTCATAGTTCTTCTCTGTTACTGATATAGTTTCTCCACTTGTCTATCAGGTTTGTCATATCCTCGGGCAGCGGAGAGGTGAAGAACATCTCTTCGCCTGTACGGGGATGGACAAAGCCCAGCGTCATGGCGTGTAATGCCTGGCGGGGGCAGGTCTCGAAACAGTTGTTTACGAATTGTTTGTATTTACTAAAATGAGTTCCTTTTAAAATTTCGTTTCCGCCATAACGCTCATCGTTGAACAGCGTGTGTCCGATGTGCTTCATGTGGACACGTATCTGGTGGGTGCGTCCCGTTTCAAGTACACACTCTACCAGCGTGACATAGCCCAGACGTTCCAGTACCCGATAGTGGGTGACGGCGTGCTTTCCTTGGGCGGGGTCACTCAGTACGGCCATTTGCATGCGGTCTTTGGGGTTTCGCCCTATATTCCCTTCTATGGTTCCTTCGTTATTTTCTACGACACCCCATACCAGAGCATTGTATTTACGTTTGGTGGTCTTGTTGTAGAACTGAAGTCCCAAATGAGTCTTGGCATCGGGGGTCTTGGCTACCACGAGCAGGCCTGAGGTATCTTTGTCTATACGGTGGACTAATCCCACTTGCGGATCATTAGGGTCGTATTTGGGATTGTCTTTCAGATGCCATGCTATGGCGTTGACCAGCGTGCCGTGGTAGTTTCCGCATCCCGGATGCACTACCAGTCCGGCCGGTTTGTTGACTACCATCAAATCGTTGTCCTCATAGACTATATCCAATGGAATATCTTCGGGAATGATATCATTATCATAACGTGGACGGTCCATCATCACCGTCAGCACGTCGCAAGGCTTTACTTTATAACTGCTTTTCACCGGTTTGCCGTTCGCCATGATAAGACCGGCGTCGGCAGCCTTCTGAATACGGTTGCGCGAAGAGTTGACAAGCCGTTCGAACAAATATTTGTCCACGCGCACCTGTGACTGTCCTTTGTCTACTACTACACGGAAATGTTCATACAGTTCGGCAGGGTTGTCCACTACCGGTTCCACATCATCCAGTGTGTCGTCCAGTTCATCCACATATTCTTCTTTCATCATCACTGTGTGTTAAGTTTAAAACCAAGATTCGTCTACCACCGGTTTGTCATCGTTCGCAGTTCCGGATTCATTTACCAATGCAGAATCTTCGGGCATGGTTTCATTGCCGTTGCCTACCGTGAGTGTCAGTACGGCTTCGTGAGGAACCTTTTCTCCGGCTTTCAAGTCGCGTCCTCGGTATTTTATGCTGTATACCCAGTCTTTTTCGCCGCTGATATATTCGGGTTCGGTTATTTTAAAACCTAATGCACGTAATTTGGCTTCGGCCTGGCGGAGAGAACTATTATCCATGACATCGGGAATGGCTACCTTGGGGGCGCTGTCTGCATTGACGGTCAGATAGACGGTTCTGCCCGACTTCACCTTGGAGCCACCGGCGGGATTCTGTTCCAGAATAGCACCGGGGGCTATTCCTTTTACATAGCTGGAGTCTATGACGATTGATTTTAGTGACTGCTTGTCGAGTTCATTTTCTGCGATCCGCAGATTCATTCCTTTTACATCGGGCACTACCACTGCTTCGCCGTGGCGTGTATAGCTGTCCAGCCATTGAAGGGTTCCCCAGGCTGCTGCCACAATGACCACTACCATCGCTATCAGATTGAGCCAGAAGAAGCGGTTATTCTTGAATGAAAAGAATTCTTTGAATGTTACCATATCTAACTTAATTATTTCGGGTCAAAGATACGACAATTTCATTTCTGTTCCTACATTTAGTTATGAATATCATATACTTTTTGTACCTTTGCACCCCGAAAAAACGACCTGTTTCCTGTCAGAGTAAACAAAATTGAGGTAAAAAGAAGATGAACGAGACAACAAATGAACAAGAGGTGCTGCTATTGCGCCGTAAACTAGACCTTTTATTACGTACCGGCAAGCTGCTGATGGAGAGTGCGGCAGACACTAACCGGATTGAAAGAAACATGAAGCGCGTGGCCGCTTATCTGGGCATTCCGGAAGAGAAACTGCATATTGATATCCGGTGGACGATGCTGATGGTCAATGTGAGTGACGAGAAGCACTCTTTTTCCAAGTTTCAGAAATGCGAGAAACATGGCATCAATATGGAAGCCATTTCAAAAATCAGTAAACTTTCGTGGCGTGCCATTGAGCAGGATTATTCATTGGATAAATACGAGGAAGAACTGGAGAAGATTGCTCGTCAGGAGCGTAATTATACCCCCTATGTCGTGGCAATCTGTACCGGGTTTGCCTGTGGAGGGTTCTGCAAGCTGTTTGGTGGTGACTGGATTGCTTTTCTGATTACGGCTATTTGTACTTTTGTGGGGTTCCGTACCCGTGCCCGTTGTATTGAGTTCGGTATCAATGTATATATGAGTATTGCGATCTCTGCATTTTTATGTACTTGTCTGGCTTATGCGTTTTCTTTTTCAGGTTTATCTTCCACTCCGTATCATCGTTGCTGGCCTGTACCTTATATATAGTTCCGGTGTGCCGCTGATAAATTTTGTGGACGATATGATTGACAATCACTTGTTGGTAGGTATTACGCGTGCAGCCAACACGGTAATGATGGTAGGAGCATGGCGTTTGGTATCGCTTTTGCCTTGAGGCTGCTGGTGATGAGTGATGTGACTATCGACCAGAAGTTCAGTGAACTGAGCATGGTGCCGCACGATGCTTATTGGGTATATGCTGTTGCGGCTGCTATTGCGGCTATGGGATTCGCCACTATATTTAATGTGCAGAGACGTTTGTTGTGGGTGGTGGCTGTAGGTGGAATAATTGCAGTATGTACCCGTAACTTTGTAAACTTTGAATTAGGATATGGTCCGGTGATCGGTTCGTTTATGGGAAGCTTTGTTGTGAGTTTGATAGCTGTCAAAGCCGTTCATTGGTTTCATGTTCCTAATCATGTGCTGACTATTCCTTCTGTCATTCCGATGGTTCCCGGTGTCTTGATGTATCGTTCGTTGCTGGCGCTTATCAATATGCGTGGAGTGGTAGGAGAAGTGACACTTGCTTTTTCCAATGGTATTAACTCGGCGCTTATCATTTTCTGTATAGCCTTTGGGGGTAGCTGTTCCTAATATTTTTTGCCCGGCGTTACATAGCCAAGGACCGCCAGCGTTTTCTTACACAGATGTTGGCGGAACGCAGAGCTCGTGGTAAATTTATAGAGTGGTAGCTGGTGTATGTAAGCAGTATTCATTAAAACTTGATAGACAAAGAAAAGGATTTCCATGCAGGAAAATCCTTTTTCTTTGTCTATCAAGTTTACTCTATTAATTTCTGGGTAAGGCTTCTTTTACTACCATTGGACGACCGGCATATTCTACGCCGTTCAACTGTTTGATAGCGTTTGAAGCTTCTGAAGTTTCCGGCATTTCGACAAAGGCGAAACCTTTTGATCTTCTTGTATCACGGTCAATGATTAACTTGACTGAGCCTACTGTTCCATACTCTTCCATAACTTCTCTCAAATCTACTTCCTTAACGTTGTAGCTAAGGTTTCCAACATACATATTCATAACTGTCAATATAAAAAATTAATAATCTAACAACGAAATTTCAAGAAGCTCTAAATCAGGAATGAATATATCAATGTGGATAACTGAGAAGATACATGATGAGAATAAAACTAGAATAAATCTCTAATTGTTTGTTGGACAAAGTAAACTCTTTCATTTGGATAATGCACTATATCTCTGCTTTTATTCCATGTTATATATCATTTATTATTATAAATGGTCGGAAATTAACATAACATGGAATGAAAACAGGGTTTTATAGGGTTATTGAGTGTTGACAGGCGGTTTCTCTCTGTATTGGGTAGGGGAACAACCTGTATGCTGTTTGAATACAGTGCTGAAATATCTGGCGGTCGAGAATCCTGTCTTATCTGCTATGTCATTGACACTGAGTTCTGTATGGAGAATAAGCCAGATAGCTCTCTCCATACGTATTTTGGTTATATAGTCGTTGGCTCCCATATCTGTCAATGCTTTCAGCTTATTGTATAAAGAAGCTCTGCTGATTCCTATTTTGTTGCAAATGAATGGAATACCCAACTGTTCGTTATCCAGATGTTCTGTGATTATCTGATTCAGGCGATTTAAAAATTCTTCATCGGCCGAACTGAAGGTTCCTTCTTCGGGTGGCGGCAGAGGACCGATGTCTGTATAGCGGGTACGCATCCGTTCCCGGTTATGCAGTTGGCTACAGACAATTGCATACAGCATACTTACTTCAAAAGGTTTTGTGATGTAGGCGTCTGCTCCGTTTTTATAACCATATAGTTGGCTTTCTTCGTCATTACGTGCAGTGAGCAGGATAACCGGGATATGGCTTATTTCCAAATCTTCTTTTATTTGTTTACATAGCTCATAGCCGTTCATATGGGGCATTTGGATATCGCTTACAACTATATGAGGACGTTTTTCCCGGCAAAGACGCAATGCTTCCTCTCCATCGGCGGCTACCCATATTGTCTTAAACCGGTCTTTCAGGGCTGTTGCCAGATAATCGGTCAGGTCTTTGTTGTCATCTACTATTAATAAGGTATGGCTTGGGGCTGTTTTATTTTCTTCCTGTTGTTCGGGAATGCTTTCTGTTTCTTGCGTGGGTGCCAAAAGTGTATTCAGATATTCTTGTGGGTGCAGCGTGATATTTCCCGGTTCGGTATTTAATGGAAGTTCGAACCAGAAAGTGGCTCCCGGACTTCCGAAATTCTTGTTGTCGTAGGCTCCAATGTTGCCTCCGTGTTGTTCGACCAGTATTTAGAATAGGACAATCCGATTCCTGTGCCGGGACGACTGTTGTTGCCTTGGTAAAAGCGGACAAAGAGATTGTTGGTATCCACATCTTTCAGTCCCGGACCTTGGTCGGAAATGGATATGCGTACTCTTGTCCTGTCTTCCGACAAACGGGTTGAAATGCTGATTGTACTCTCATCGGGAGTATATTTCAATGCGTTAATTAATAGGTTGGTCAGGATAGTGGTACATTTTTCTTTGTCGAAGCACAAGGTTTGAATCTCCGGCTCAGGTTGATAGACGAGCGTGATGCCTCTGACGGAGGCTTCCGGTTTAAAATCGGAAATCAGTTGCTCCGCCCATTCATCCAATTGTATGCTCTGGATATGGAGTGTGCTTTGTCCTACTTCCATTTTGCGAACATTCAGAACAGTATTCAGAATGTTCTTCATCCGTTCAGATTGTTTACAGATGCTTTGGATCAACGGATAATTTTCGTTGTCGGCGGTAAGTTTGTCCATTAGTTGTTTCAAGGGTGCATGTATCAAGGTCAGTGGAGTCCGGAGCTCATGGCTGATGTTGATGAGAAAGCGCACTTTTTCTTCGTATACCTGCTGTTCATGTTCTTTCATTGCCCACTTTAGCTTGGTTTCTTTGTTGCGCAATATCAGGATGAAAGTGAGGATGACACTGATGAAGATAAAAAGGGTGCAACTTAGGATGAACCAGCCGGATTTATACCAGGGAGGCAGTACTGTCAGGGTAAGAATATCATAGTCTGCTGTCCAGTCACCGTTGCGGGTACTACAGGCGGCTTTTATGTGATAACTGCCTGTAGGCAGACTGCTTAAGTTTATTTCCGGTAAATAAGAATAGATGTTTTGTCCGTTCAGTCCTGTAATGGTGTATCTATACATGGGTTTGCGGAAAATATCCTTATCACGGGTGATGATTTTGATGATGATCGGTTTGCTTTTTTCATTGACACTAAGTTGGTGGTCGTTTGATATCCGGTCGTAGACACGTTCTCCGCCCACTAGGATGTCGGCCAGTTGAAGAGTGGGGAGAAGTGCGGGTTCGTCAGGTAAGTGCCGGTTGATATGTAGCAAGCCGTTTACACCTCCCATATAGACATCTCCGGATGAAGAGAGCAACCGGGGTTTCTCCAGATATTCGTTTTGTACCACTCCGTCCGGTTCACCGAATAAGATGAACTTCTTTTCTTTAATCAGATATGCGAATAATTTTTCTTCCGTTCCTATCCATACACGTCCTTGCCGGTCACAAATGAGCGAGCTTATTTCATTAATCAGGGTATTGGGGACAAGGGTATATTGCTTTGTACCCGGATTATAATAACTTAAACCATGGTTACTGCCTATCCATAGCAATCCGTTCTCGTCTTGTGAAACAGAATTGAACACGGTGTCTGTTTGACAGGTAAATATAAGTTCCAGTTCGTTGAGGCTGGAGTTGATATGATAGATATGTTCCAAATCGTGCAGATAGCAATCCTCTCCTGTGCTGTTTATGGGTAACAATGTACCGACAATATCAGTGATGCCTTTTCCCTTGGTGATGGGAATGAATTGCTTTTTACCAATATGGTATTTATAAGGTATTTCGGATAACATCAAAATGGTTTCAGGAGTATTTTGATATACATTGACTGTTTTTCCCCGATGGCATAAAATATCATTAATGCTGTCGTTGATAATGACAAGCGGCTGATATCGGTGGGTTTCTTTATGAAAGATAAACAGGCCTTGGCTGAATAGCGAAACCAGCAGATGGTCTTTGTCCATGCCGGTGATGGAAGCCACCTTTTCTTCCCAGGTAGAAGTATGTGATGAAACTTTCCGGTGGCCGGGTCGAAGAGGTTGATGCCCCCTCCGTCTGTTCCGATCCATATTTGATTGTCATGGTCCTGATAAATGGATAGGATTGTTTTCTCACTCAGTCCGTAATTCTGTCCCGGCAGTACGTCTTGATAGGTTTTCATTCCTACCTCTTTAATATTGATTAATCCGTTACGTACACTTCCTGCCCACATATTGTCGCTTTTGTCGTTATATAGACAAAGAATAGAGTTGGCAGGCAAGGAGTAACGATCTCCCGGAATGTACCTCAATGTCGATATCTTGCCGGTCTGCGGATTGAGAATATGGATTCCTCCTCCGTCTGTACCCATCCATATTTGTCCGTTATGCTCTTCTAATGATAGCACTACATTGGTTTTGAGGGGAGAGTTTTGTGTATGATAGGTCTGTAATTGTTTTCCATTGCGGTCATAACAGCTTACTCCCTGATTGTAATGAGCTACCCATACATTCCCTTTTTTATCAATCAACAGTGAGATAATCTGTTCACTGTTGAAGGGAACAGGACGGGTGTTGCCCGTAGCGATATCAATAAACAGAGCTTTTGCCCATCGGTTGGTGGCCAGGAGAGTGCGGGAATCCCATTGGTAAAGATTGGAAATATGATACTTGCCGTTCGGCTTCAACGTATGGAACAGGTTGATAATATGGTCTTCATAGTTGTATTTGTATAGACTGCCTCTTCCCCCGAAGATTACTCCGTCCTCCCATAGGCAAAGAGAACTGGCTATTACCGGATTGTTGTCTTTATCCCGCACAAGGGTAAACTTGTCTTCTTTTTCATTGTAGCGGAATACTCCCTTTTCTGTGATGGCCCAATGGTATGTTCTTCATCTTCCAAAATATGTGTGACATTACCGCGCAGATATCTTCGCTGTTCGTAACCGTCGAATCGTCCGATTCCTGAGCGTGTCCCTATCCAGACATATCCTTTTTCCTGACTGACTTCCATACAGCGTACCATGGAGGAAAGTCCGTTTTGAGAGGGGATTTGTTGGAAAAAGTACTGTTTGGCTTCTGATATAGAATGCAGTAGAGTGAATAGAAGGAGCAAGGACAGGATTCGTATGTTGTGGGCAGATGTTTTCATTGCTTACTCAAGGTTTGGGAACAAAAATAGTTGATTGTCTTGAATAACACAACAAAATGACGTATGAATAATGCGGACAACCGATAAAAAGTCTCTTTTTGGCTGATTAATTCCTGTCTGCTCCTTCGTTTCCTTTTATTTTGCTATAGCATCGTAAACAGCTTTTGCCATCACTTTCGCTCCTTCTTCATTGGGATGGATATGGTCGGGGAATAATTCCGGCATTCCATCCATTGCGCTGTGAAGGTCAATGACAGGCAGCTTGTTTTTCTTGGCAACCTTCTTAATCATAGGTATAATCTCTTTTGAGATGATATCATCATTAATGCTTTCTCCGGTAAGATATGCCTTTGAAGGATAGCATAGATAGATTTCAGGTTGTGAGGGAAGGGCTTTAAAGGCGTCAATCATGGTTTGTGTATCTTTTATGAAATCTGCTTTATGTACCCAGTTGAATGACTTGCTGTCATTGGTTCCCAGTTTGATAACAACGATATTGGGGTTGAACGCCAATGCTTGTTGGTAAGCTTGTTCTTTCATATAAGGGCGATCACCTTTATTCAGCATGGTACGTGCGCTGACTCCAAAGTTTTTCACCCAGTATTTATCTCCTAGCAAACGGCCTAGAACGGAGGGATAGCTGTCGTGGCTCCGGTTTTTGATTCCTGCTCCGTAAGTAATGCTGTTGCCTACACAGGCTACCCGGACAGCATCTTTACGGGGAGCTTTGAAACTGCGCAACCAGGCGGATAAATCGTTTAACATCTCATTCTTGTAAATGAAGTTTTCGCGGATACCCCAGCCATGTCCGCCACTGGCATAAATATGGAGTACGGCTGGTACATGATTCTTGTGCAGCCCCAGGTAATAATTTACCCCATTGGCAGGAGGAACTGTCTTGTCATCGTCACTGTAGGCGATAAAGGCGCAGGGAGTTTCTTTGGTTACTTGTTTCTCATTGGAAAATTCGGTTTCCAGTTCGGCGGAAGCGTCCTTACCTAAAGATTATCGTGAGATCCTATGTGAGTATAGGATTTATCCATGGTGATGACAGGATAGAACAGGATTTGAAAGTTAGGGCGGAGTTCGGGGCGGGCATGTGTGGCGATGGTTGAAGCTAGATGCCCTCCGGCAGAGGAGCCCATTATACCTATATCATATGGATTCAGATTCCATACATCGGCACTGTCGCGCGCCATTTTCATGGCAGCTTCGGCGTCCGAGATGGGGAGAGTGCGGTCACCATGAGGCATCCGATATTTCAGTACAATCAGTGCGATGCCTTGTTTGTTGAAGTAAGGTGCCCAGTCATAGCCTTCGTGGTTGACAGCCAGTCCGCCATATCCGCCACCCGGACAGGCTACTATGGCACGGCCTGTCGCCAGTTCGGGAGCCGGAAGGAAGACGCGGAGCAAGGGGTGTCAATATCAAACGGTTGGGGAGCCTTTTGGGCGGCCAAGGGAAAAGATGCTGATAAGAAGAACAGCAGGATCGTTAAAATAGAAAATTTTAGTTTCATAATATATTGATTAATGGATAAAAACATATTTGGAGATACAAAGATACTTGTTTTTATATTTGGGTTGGTTGTCATTGTCCTTAAAAAACAATGGCCGGGTTTCCGACTTTGTTTATTACTCCTCTAAAATTGACTATTTCTCGGTGAAATGGACCTTTTTAGCTAATTTTGGACTTAAAAATAGTGATTATTGTACCCCTTATACTTCTGTTTTCCTCTACATTTGCCACAGATTAAAATAATGTTAACTATCATAAATTACTAATTTAAATTTAATTCTATGAAGAAGAACCTCTTTAACGTTTTTCTAGTGTGTGTCTTCTGTGTGGCAGCAATTCCAGATATGTTTGCCCAGCAGATAAAAGTAACAGGTAAAGTTACTGACAGTACGAACGAGGGGATGCCCGGTGTGAATGTACAAGTGAAAGGTACAGCCACGGGAACCATTACAGATTTTGATGGCAATTATTCTATTGATGTTCCTGACTCCAAATCTACATTAGTGTTTTCTTTTATTGGCTATGTGACCCAGCAAGTGCCGGTCGGTGGAAAAAAAGTATTGAATGTTCAGTTGAAAGATGATACCCAGACATTGGATGAAGTGGTGGTAGTGGCTTATGGTACGGCAAGAAAGAGTGATTTGACCGGTGCTACCGCCAGCTTGCGTCCGGATGCTAACGATGCTTCTAAAACAGCTTCTTTTAATAATCTGTTGCAAGGTAAGGTGGCGGGGCTGAATGTAACTTCATCTATGGCTGCTCCGGGAGCTGCCAGTTCTGTGACAATTCGTGGCGCTAACTCATTGCGTGGAGATAACCAGCCTCTGTATGTTATTGATAATGTCCCGCAATCTTCCACCGGGGAATTTGCAGAGTCGGCTATGGGTGGCGGTGATTTCCAGATTGCGCAGGATCCTTTAAGTGCTTTGAATCCTGCGGATATTGAAGATATCACTGTATTAAAAGATGCCTCGGCTACGGCAATTTATGGTTCCCGCGGTGCGAATGGTGTTATTATCATTACGACTAAAAAAGGGAAAGCAGGTAAGGCTAAAGTAAACGTGACTGCAAACTTTACCATTGCGGATGCCCGTAACCTGCATAATATGTTGAATCTGGAACAGTATGCTGCTTATGCCAATATGAAGGCTAATGCCGGCGAGGAAAAGTACTATCCGCAAGCAAATGGCGAGATGCATTATGTGTATGGTGAAAACTTGGATAAATATAAAAAAGATCCTACCAACCCTGAATACTATCGTGTCTTGAGTTATAAGAACTGGCAGAAAGAAGCCTATTCATCTGCTTTCTCTCAAGTCTATTCTGCATCGGTCAGCGGAGGATCGGATGCAATGACTTATTATGTTTCGGGTGGTTTTAAGGATATAAAAGGTATTGTGAGCAATACAGGTATTAAACAAGGTGATTTGCGTGCAAACCTTACGGCTAACCTTTCAAAGTCCGTTACTATGGCGCTTGCTTTGAATGGATCTATCAAACAAAATGATATGATGACCGGGGGTAATACGACAGGTGGTATTGCCGGTTCATTGGCACGTACAGTATTGGATACAGCTCCTTATGAAATTCCGGCAGACGACCCGACATTACAAACGGACATGGACGCAAAAACTACTGTTTATAGCTGGCGGGATGACTATGATGATATAACGGATGATAAAAGCTTTGGCGGTAGTCTGGATTTGAAATGGAATATTTGCAAATACCTTTCGTATAATCTTCGTGCCGGAGGAAATGTGAATATAACGAACGTGCTCGTTGGTATGGCATGCAGCTCACTATCGGTGCTAATGATCAAGGTGTGCTAGCCATGGCTAATTTGAACAAGACCAATTATAATATAGAGAACTTATTGAATTTAAATATTGACTTGGCGAAAGGTATTCATCTGGGAGCGACTGCTGGTGTAACTTATGACGGACATACATTCTTGAATAAGAATGTGAAGGGTACTCGTTTCTCTAATTTTGACTTACGTACAAAAGGGTTACACCTTGCTTCTGTGAAGACTCATGAACAACCTACCCAAAAGGATTATCAGTTACTGTCTTATCTAGGTCGTATCAATCTTTCTGCTTATGATAAATATTTGCTTACTGCATCTGTACGTGCGGACGGATCAAGTAAATTCAAAAGGGGTAACCGATGGTCTTACTTCCCTTCCTTCTCTTTGGCCTGGCGTATGGAGCAGGAAGAGTTTATGAAGCACATTAACTGGTTGAATCAAATGAAAATACGTTTAGGTTTTGGTGTTACAGGCAATCAGGGCATTAATCCCTATGCTACTTTCTCTGATTATTCACAAATAATAGATTATGCAAAAGCGACAGGGGATCAGATTTTGGCAATGGCGGTAAGCAATTTGCAGAATGACGGGTTGAAGTGGGAACGTACATCTTCTTGGAATGTGGGTCTTGATTTTGCTTTTTTCAACAGCCGTCTGTCAGGATCAGTAGATGTATATCAGAAAAAAACCAATGATTTGCTTATTTCGCGTTCATTGCCTGCTTCCAGTGGTTTTGCAAGTGTGATGTTGAATCAAGGTTCGTTGAAAAACAAAGGTGTTGAAATTAGTTTGAATGGAGATATTCTCCGTAACTTGAACGGTTGGAGTTGGAGTTTGGGCGGAAACATTGGTTTCAATAAATCAAAAATTGGTGACCTGGGTTTTGCACCGACAGATTTTGGAACCTTGAAGAATGTGCGTGGATATCAGGGAACTTCTATAGGAGATCATTTTGGTATTGCTAATCTTTTCATTGCAGGTGAGGCACCGGGATTGTTCTTCGGATATAAGACTCAAGGTATTATTCAGCCGGAAGATATTGTAGATGGAAAGTTGCTTATACGGCTGCTGACGGATCAACCAAATATTATTCCAGTTCTGTGGCCAATGACTTGGGAGCCGGTAATATAAAAGCGGTGGATATGAATGAGGATGGTGTTGTGGATGAAAAGGATAAAACCATTTTAGGCAATCCGAATCCGGACTTTACTTATGGTTTCCAAACTCGTATTGCCTGGAAAGACCTGTCTGTTTCGGCTTCTTTTAATGGTGTGCATGGTAATCAGATATTGAATACGAATATCCGTTATTATACGCCCTCTCGGCAAGCTGGTAATTTGACACAAGAAGCATTCCGGAATATCTGGACGGAAGAGAATCATTCAAATCTTTATCCGTCGGCTACGGCGAATGTAAAGAACGTGGTTTATGACCGTTATATTGAGGATGGAAGTTACTTGCGTTGTTCGGATATCACTTTGAATTATACATTGCCAAAATCTTGGATGAAGAAAATCGGCTTTCAGAATATAGGTGTATTTGCTTCGGTTAAAAATGCATTTGTCATCACTAATTACAGTGGATACGATCCGGAAATCAATTCGTTTGCTTTTGATGGATTACGCCCGGGCATTGATATGAATGCATTTCCAAGCCAACGTTCTTATGTCTTTGGATTAAATGTGACCTTTTAAATAGTTTAACCGATAATTTTTTTGTAAAATGAAAAACTAAAATATATATTTTTATTAGCAGGTGCTTTGTCATTGGCATCCTGCGAAATCGTGGCTGGATGAAGACCCGCAATATACG
>ENA-OQHP01000286-OQHP01000286.1-human-gut-metagenome-genome-assembly--contig:-NODE-286-length-16753-cov-3.204258_pt1 | contig 16753 bp, 12 predicted proteins | sample MGYA00242563_ERZ504717 | MGnify/ENA primary metagenome ERZ504717 (study PRJEB26092, sample SAMD00036212) | human gut metagenome | host: Homo sapiens | study: EMG produced TPA metagenomics assembly of... | reverse complement strand
TTTATTTTTAATTTATTTAAAATCCTATTTATTGGACTTTGTATATGGTATATTATAACTACAGTAAGAGAAAGGTTATTGTATACTCCTTGGTATTTTTATAATTTTTTCTTTTATTTATTTTGTGTTTTCCTTTTTCTTACATTTATTTCAAAACAGCCGATACCCTTTTCAGTATCGGCTGTTTTATTACATAATCTGTTTTACTAAATCTTTAATTTCACTTAAAATATTATTTTCATTTTTAATTGTATAAGAAAGAGTTGTATCTCCTCCGGCACTTGTAACCATAATTTTACCTTTGCTTTCAGCCACAAGAGCCATTGTCTTTTCAGCATTTACACTATTTTTTGGTCTAAACTTAATAAGCACCTTGCCATTTCTCTGTGCTATAGAAGTGCCACCCAAAGTATGAACACTAGATTTTACAAGGGCAATATCCAAAAGATTTTGTACAGCTCTAGGTAAATCCCCATATCTATCCAAAGCTCGTCTTGTACATCATAGTAATCATTTTCATTATTTATAAGTGAAATTTTCTTGTACATTTCAAGTTTTTGGAACTCGCTTGAAATATACGAATTAGGAATATAGGCATTAATCTTAATTTCAATAAGGGTTTCAAAATCTTCTTCGATCTTTTCGCCCTTTAACTCTCTAACAGCCTCATCTAAAAGTTTACAGTACATTTCATAACCTACTGTATCCATATGACCATGCTGTTCAGCACCTAAAAGATTACCAGCACCTCTGATTTCCAAATCTCTCATAGCAATTTTAAAACCAGAACCAAATTCAGTAAATTCTTTTATTGTCTGAAGTCTTTTTTCTGAAACTTCGTGCAACACCTTATCCTGTCTATACATTAAATAGGCATAACTTGTTCTTGTAGAACGCCCTACTCTACCTCTTAACTGATAAAGCTGACTAAGTCCCATACAGTCGGCATCTTGTATTATAATAGTATTGGCATTTGAAATATCAAGACCTGTTTCAATAATTGTAGTACATACCAAAACATTTATTTCATTATCCAAAAATTCCATCATAATATTTTCAAGTTCTCTCTCACTCATTTGTCCATGAGCAAAACCTACATTTGCCTCTGGTACAAGAGCCTGTATCTGTGCTGCAACCTCGTCAATATTACTTACTCTGTTGTAAAGATAATAAACCTGTCCATTTCTTGCAAGCTCTCTCAATATTGCGTCTTTTACAAACTCCGGATTGTATTCCATAACATAAGTCTGTATAGGAAGTCTGTCATTAGGAGCTTCTTCCAAAAGGCTCATATCTCTTATTCCTGTCATAGACATATGAAGTGTTCTAGGTATTGGAGTTGCTGAAAGTGTAAGTACATTTACATTTTTTCTAAGTGCTTTCAACTTTTCTTTATGTGCAACACCAAATCGCTGTTCCTCATCAACAATAACCATACCTAAATCTTTAAACTTAATATCCTTGCTTAAAAGTCTATGAGTACCAACAACTATATCAACGCTACCGTTTTCAATACCGGCAATAGTTTCTCTCTGCTGTTTAGGTGTTCTAAATCTACTAAGCATATCCACATTAATAGGAAAATCGGCCATTCTTGACGCAAATGTGCTATAGTGTTGTTTTGCCAATATGGTAGTTGGAACTAGGAATGCAACCTGTTTTCCGTCTTGAACAGTTTTAAAAGCAGCTCTTATGGCTACTTCTGTTTTACCAAAACCAACATCGCCACAAACAAGTCTATCCATTACCTTTCCACTTTCCATATCTCTCTTACAATCGGCAATAGCATTTAACTGGTCATCTGTTTCCTCATAAGGAAAAGCCTCCTCAAATTCATTTTGCCATACAGTATCTGCCGAATACTGATAACCTCTTGCTGACTGTCTTTGAGCATATAAGTCCACTAAATCCTGTGCAAGAATTTAACGGCATTTCTTGCCTTAGTTTTAGCCTTTTCCCAAGATACTGTACCTAATTTGTTTAATTTAGCTTTGCAGCATCGCCACCAATATATTTTTGCACAAGCCCATCTGGTCTATTGATACATATATAACACCGTCATTGGCATAGCCAACTTCATATAGTCCTTGCTTACACCATCAGCTATTATCTGTTCAATACCTCTATACACACCAATACCATGGTTTTCGTGAACTACATAATCTCCCACTTTTAAGTCTGTAAAACTTTCAATAGGCTTGCCATTTTTAGATTTTTTCTTTTTCTTCTTTTTCTTTTCCTGTGTAAAAAGCTCATTATCACTTACAATAGCCAATTTATCTTCCGGATATTCAAATCCATGGGTTAAACTACCTCTTGTAATATAAACAATACCAGCTGAAAGCTCTACACCGTCTATATTTTCAACATAAACAGCATTTACATTTCTATCCAAAAGCTCTTTTAATATTCTTTCACTTCTGGTATGACCACCTGCAAGGAATATAATTTTGTACTGTCTTTGGCACATATAAATTAAATCCTCAGCCATCATATCTGGGTCATTTTTAGCTATTGAAGTTGAACGGACAGCAAACTCTACAAGTTCTTTTGGCTTGTAGTCCTTTAATGTATAGGTAATATTGCTTAAAAGTATCGTATTCTTTTTGCTAAGCTGTTTTAACAAATCATCATAAGAAAATACCAATTCTATCTGTTTAGGCAACATATAGCCTTTATCTATTCTATTTTCAATAGATTGGTAAACTCTCTTATTATAAAATCTCCATGCTCTCTAACTCTGTTTGGTTCATCAATATAGAAACAACTGTCCTTTGGAAAATAGTCTATAAGGCTTGCTGTTTTATCGTAGAAATATTGTATATATCTATCTACTCCAGAAAAACTCTTTTGCTCCCTTAATTTTTCTATTACCTCATCAGTAAGCATTTTTATTTTGTCTGTTTTATTTTTAAAGGAATTTAAGTCCTTTTCAATGTTTTTTATAGCAATTTCTACTTGTTCCTCATTATATACCAATTCTCTCATTGGATAAATTTTAGCCTCACTAATATTGCCTAAAGACCTTTGAGTTTTGGCATCAAGAGTTTTAATTGCATCTACATCTTCATCAAAAAGTCCAATCGTATAGGGTTTTCATTTACAGCTGAATATATATCAACTATACCACCACGCCTTGCAAACTGACCCTGACCTTCTACAACATCACTATGCTCATAGCCCATAAAAACTAACTTTTTACATAGCTCATCTATATCGTAGGTATCTCCAACCTTTATATCAAAAACAAAATCTTCAAATATATTTTTAGGTACAAGTCTGTCAAAAAGAGCCTCAACAGTAACAACTACTGTTATTTCTTCATTATTTATAAGCCTTGAAATTATGTTAAATCTTTCTTTTATAATATCCATAGACTTTACATCAGCCCAATAGAAAATTATATCCTTAGCCGGATAAAGTACAACCTTATCCTTTAAAAAGAATTTTAAATCATTGTATATTTCTTTAGCCTTTAATTCTGAATGTGTAATGACCAAATTCGACTTATGAACATCATTTGTTATTCCGGCAATTAAATGAGTTTTTTGACCGTCTACAACACCTGTGGCAAGAACAGGAGTTTTATTTTCTTTTATGCTATCTCTTAATCTATCATAATTTTTATTGTTGTCCAAAAAATCATAAAATATATTCACACTTCCACCTCCTGCAAAACACTTTTACCCCCAAACTTTTTATTTGGGGGTGTATAAAACAACTATTTTCTTGTTTTTACTGTTTTCCTTGACCTTTTTTTGTTAAATTTATTCATAGCCTTATCAACATCGCCAGTTTTAACAATAATAGAAACAGCCTCAGCAGCATCAGTAATACCTGAAATTATATCGTCTTTTTCATCATCAGTAAATTTGCTGAGAACGTGCTTTGCTAAATCCCAACCGGCAGGCTTTTCGCCTACACCTACTCTAACTCTAGTAAAATTATCATAGCCAAGCTGTCCTATAATACTTCTAAGACCCTTTTGACCACCGTCACTTCCCTTTTTGCGTATTCTGATACCGCCTACAGGAAGATTAATGTCATCACATACTACAATAACTTCTTCAGGAGAAGTTTATAGAAATTAACAAACTCTCTTACACTATCTCCACTTAAATTCATATATGTTAAAGGCTGTATAAGAAGAACCTTTTCGTTACCTATTCTTCCCTCGCCAACAATAGCCTTATACTTTTCTTTGTTCATATTTATATTATTGTCATAGGCAAGCTTTCCTATAACCTCAAAACCAATATTATGTCTTGTCCAATTATATTCTCTACCTGGATTTCCCAATCCGATTATTGCTATCATTTCTATCACCTCACAAGGCTAAATTATAACATAAGGCACTTATATTTTCAATATTCCCAAGAATTTAAAATAAAACATTTAAGAAGACAAATTATTACAAAAATATTATTCTTCTTAAAAAGTATTGACATTTTTTACCAACCTTGTTAATATTACCTTGTGAATTACGAATATATTTTATTTAAGGAGGTTTTTGTTGTGATTTCTACAGGTATAATAAGAAAGGTTGATAAGCTCGGTCGCTTTGTTCTTCCTAGTGAGTTGAGAGAAAAGTTTCACATTGTTGAAAACGACGCTTTAGAAATTTTCACAAGTGGGGATATGATTGTTCTTAAAAAATATGAAGCTAGAGATATTTTACAGGTCAATCAGAAAATCTTATTGATTATAAGGATAAGAAGGTTTCTATTGAAAGTATCAGAGAACTTGCTAAACTTGCCGGTTTCAAGATTATAGAAGAAAACGGACCTAAAGAAGAAGATAGATTTAAAATCGAAACTATATTCTAATTATTATACAAAAAGCTATTCCGAAAATCACTTTGGAATAGCTTTTCTGTTTTTCCTAATTTATGCTGTTTTCTTCTTCATTATTTTCTTTACTAACAAAGGCTCAATATTAATGTGCTTATCCATTAATTCTCCTATAAGACCTACAACCTTACCCATAGTAAATGCTGCAAGTACAGTACCTATGCCAAGTCCATCAATATGACCTAAGCCAAAGCCTGTAAGTATTGCTGTAATTGTAAGACAAATTACATCATAGGCTATTTTTATTTTAGAGTATTTCACTTTTGTAATATCTTCTAATTCTCGAGGGAATAAATCTGTTGGTATAATTGGCAAACCACATCTATTGGAAATAGCTATACCAATGCAAATAATTAAATAACTTATTATAAAATAAATCACTCTAAGAGGTATAGTCTGTGGTAATGTAGTTATCCATAGCTGATGTACATCAAGCATTTCGCCAAAAGCAAAGCCTACAACAAAGCTAAATAAATAAGACGGTATAAATCTTTTACGCAAAACCATAAGACTAAATACTAAAACACCCTGAAAAATATAAGTCCAAGTTCCTAAAGTAAGCTGTGGAAAAAGCTCAGAAAAAGCAAATGGAACACTAGAAATAGCCGATATACCTGCACCTGAATGGAGCATTAAAGCAACACCACAGCTATTTATTATAACTGCAATAATAAGTGCTATCTCTCCACTAAAAACAGGCAAACCACTTTTTCATTAGTTTCTTTCATAAAATAATTCCTCCTAATTATATATAAAATATAAAAATCAGCTATTATTGTAAACCTACAAAAACCGCTGTCAATAGTAAGACAACGGTTTAATAATTTAATATGAAAAATGTGTATCAGGAAAGAGGAAACTCCAAGAGGGAATTAACCCTCTCTGGAATTTGGATAATATTATTATTTTAGAACTGGTCAACACCCTGAAGTGCTGCTGCATTTGTTTCCCCTGTTCTAACCTTTACTACTTCGTCAATACCGTAAACGAAAATCTTACCGTCGCCGATATTACCTGTGTAAAGGGCCTTCTTAGCAGCCTCAATTACTGCTGAAACAGGAACTGCACAAACAACAACTTCAACCTTAATCTTAGGAAGAAGATTAACTTCAACTTCAGCACCACGATAATACTTAGTATTACCTTTCTGAACACCACAACCCATTACATTGACAACTGTCATACCTGTAATGCCTACAGCCTCAAGAGATGCCTTTAAATCTTCAAACTTATCCATCTTACAGATGATTTCAACCTTAGACATTGCTACATCACTAGCAGGTACACCACTCTTGTCAGTAACAACCTGAACAGGAACTGCTTCATCAGAAGATACTGTACCAGCTGCAACAGCAGATGGCATTGTAGGATTAGGAACAGAACCTAAAGATGGCATAAAGTCTGCATAAGAACCGGCTACAAGACCATGTTCAAGAGCATCAAGACCAATAACTTCTTCTTCTGTTGTTACTCTTAAACCGATTGTAGCCTTAATAAGTAAGAATACAATAGTCATTGTAATAACAACGAAAAGAGCTACTGAGAATACACCAACAAGCTGTACTACTGTTCTGTCAATAGAACCTGTAGTGAATAAGCCACCATCTCTACCGAAAAGCCCTACGCAAATTGTACCAAATAAACCACAAGCACCGTGAACACCAACAGCACCAACTGGGTCATCAATCTTTAACTTCTGGTCAATAAATTCAATAACTACTACTACAAGAATACCTGCAACAAGACCAATAATAGCTGCTGCCCAAGGGTCAACTGCTGAACAACCTGCTGTAATAGCAACAAGACCTGCAAGAGAGCCGTTTAATGTCATTGAAACATCAGGCTTACCATACTTAACCCAAGTAAATACCATTGTAGCTACTGTTGAAACGGCTGCTGCAATATTAGTTGTCATAAATACATTACCAACATCCATTCCCTGTTCAAAAGAAGAAAGACCGTAGCTAGATGCAGGGTTGAAACCGAACCAACCCATCCAAAGAATGAATACACCTAAAGCACCAAGTGTTAAACTGTGACCTGGAATAGCCTTAGACTTACCATTCTTGTCATACTTACCAATACGAGGTCCAAGAATTGTAGCACCGATAAGAGCTGAGATACCACCTACCATATGTACAATAGTAGAACCGGCATAGTCTGTGAAACCACCTGTCCAAGAACCAAAGCTGAACTGTGATAACCAGCCGCCGCCCCAAGTCCAATGAGCTTCAATAGGATAAATAACAGCTGAAATAACAACTGAATATACTAAGTAAGACTTGAACTTAGTTCTTTCTGCCATAGCACCTGAAACGATTGTAGCTGCTGTAGCACAGAAAACAGTATTAAACATAAAGTGTACCCACATAGGTACTGAACCTGTATCGTAGTTTCCTGTAGCAAATAAATCAAAAGAACCTACGATAGGACCATCGCCACCAAACATAAGGCTGTAACCGATAATCCAGAATACAATAGAACCAAAGGCATAATCCATTAAGTTTTTCATAATGATATTACCTGCGTTCTTTGCTCTAGTGAAGCCTGTTTCAACCATTGCGAAACCTGCCTGCATCCAGAATACCAATATAGCACCTAAGATAAGCCATATTGTGTCAAAAGCATTAAATGTACTAGCGTCCATAACGACCCCTCCTTAATTGTATAAAAAAAGGAGCCGGATAATGAACTCTGTCATATCCAGCTCCCTCGCTTGATAGTTGGATTATATTCCAAAGTTAAAAAAATGCAAGACCTTTTTTATAATTTCTTAATATTTATGCAATTTTTAGTTTTTTAACTTGCATTTTTTTATATTTTTATAACTTTTTAATAAAAAAAAATTTCTCACTTTTTATACCTCCTAAATTCATTTTATTTTTTATTATTTTATCCACACACAATAGATATTCTCTGGTTTTTAAATTTATGACCAACTAATCCTGCATTTTATTTTATATTTTTCTACTATATAATAGTGTGAAATAAATTTTTGAAGATTTTAATGACTATATTATTCATAATACTTGACAGCAAGGTGCAAAAACTTGTATAATGAACAGGAATAAGCAAGAATTTTAATATGAAGTTTTATTTTTTTAACTTGTATTACTAGGAGGAGATAAGTATGGCTACTTTGGACGAAATGTCTCAAGTCGAGCTTCTACAGTTACAGAAAGATTTACAGGCTGAATACGATAAATTAAAAGGATTAAACCTTAACTTGGATATGTCCAGAGGTAAGCCTGCTGGAGCACAGCTTAATTTATCTAATGATATTTTAACTATGCCCCTTAATAACTACATCACTTCTGAAGGTGTTGATGTAAGAAATTACGGTATACTTGACGGTATTGCCGAACTCAAGGGTCTTTTTTCAGACTTACTTAATATTCCAACAAAAAATATTATTGTAGGTGGAAATTCCTCTCTTAATCTTATATATGATTCTTTTGCTAGACTTTATATATTTGGTGCTCTCGGTTCTACACCTTGGGGCAAATTAGATAAGGTTAAAATACTTTGTCCTGTACCAGGTTATGACAGACATTTTTCTATCTGTGATGAATTTGGTTTTGAAATGGTTCCTGTTCCTATGACTGAAACAGGTGTTGATATGGATATAGTAGAAGACCTTGTTAAAAATGACCCTACTGTAAAGGGTATCATTTGTGTTCCTCTTTATTCAAATCCTGACGGTATTTGCTACAGCGATGAAACCGTTGAAAGACTTGCAAAGATGGAAACTGCAGCAGAAGATTTCAAGATTTTCTGGGACAATGCTTATGCTATCCACCATGTATATAAGGAAGTTGAATTATTAAACATTTTTGATGTATGTAGAAAGTACAATACTCTTGATAGAATACTTTTCTTCTTCTCTACATCTAAAATTACATTCCCTGGTTCAGGTGTTGCCCTTCTTGCAGCAGGCGATAACTATATAGAAGAAATAAAGAAGCATTTTGGTGTACAGACTATTGGTCATAACAAAATCAATATGCTTAGAACATACAATTTCTTCAAGACTGCTGACGGAGTTAAACTTCATATGAAGCGTCTTGGTGCATTATTAAGAGAAAAATTTGATATTGTTCTCAATAAACTTGATGCAGAATTTGAAGGTACAGACTACTTAAAGTGGCATAAGCTATGGGTGGTTACTTCATTAGTGTTTTCACTCAGAATGGTTGTGCTAAGGAAACTGTACGCCTTGCAAAAGAATGTGGACTTATTTTAACAAATGCAGGTGCTACTTACCCTCATGGAATGGACCCTAACGACAGCAATATCAGAGTTGCTCCATCTTATCCAACTTGCGAAGATTTAATTCAGGCTATGGATATTTTCTGTGTATGTGTAAAACTTGCAGCAGTAAATAATAAATTAAAAAATAACTAAGGAGATATAAAAATGGCAAAATTTAATGAAAATTATCTTAATGTTAAGCAGAGCTACCTTTTTAGCGAAATTGCTAAGAGAGTAAGTGCTTTTGAACAGGCTAACCCAGACAAGCCAGTTATCCGTCTTGGTATTGGCGATGTAACTTTGCCACTTAGCAAAAGTGTTATTGAAAGCTTACATTCTGCTGTTGATGAAATGGGTAATGCTGAAACTTTCAAGGGTTATGGTCCAGAACAGGGTTATGACTTTTTAAGAAATGCTATTCAGGATTACTACAAGAGAAACGGTGTTGAAATTGACGCTGACGAAATTTTTGTTTCTGATGGTGCTAAGAGTGATACTGGTAACATTACTGACCTTTTCTCTGTAGACAACACAGTTCTCATTCCTGACCCAGTTTATCCTGTTTATGTTGATACAAACACTATGAACGGCAGAAAAATAATTTATATGGATGCTAACGAAGAAAATGGTTTCCTCGCTATGCCAAATCCAGATGTTCACGCAGACATTATTTACCTTTGCTCTCCTAACAACCCAACAGGTGCTGTATATAACAAGGAACAGTTAAAGGCTTGGGTAGATTATGCTCTTGCAAACGATGCTATTATCCTTTTTGACTCTGCTTACGAATGTTTCATTACTGAACCAGACCTTCCACGCAGTATTTTTGCTATTGAAGGTGCTAAGAAGTGTGCTGTTGAATTCTGTTCTCTTTCTAAGACAGCAGGTTTCACAGGTACAAGATGTGGTTACACAGTAGTTCCTAAGGCAATTACTACAAAGGCATCTAACGGTACAGAAATGAACCTTAATAAGATGTGGAACAGACGCCAGACTACTAAGTTCAACGGTGTTCCTTATATTGTTCAGAGAGCTGCTGCTACTGTATTCTCTGTAAAGGGTATGGAAGAAGCTAAGGCTATGATTGATGTATACAGAGTAAACGCAAAGATTATTGCTGACACTATGGACGAACTTGGTATCAAGTACTTCGGTGGTGTAAATTCTCCATACATTTGGTTACAGTGCCCAGACGGTATGTACAGTTGGGACTTCTTCGATAAGCTCTTAAATGAAATTCAGGTTGTAGGTACTCCAGGTGCTGGTTTCGGTACAAACGGTGACAACTACTTCCGTCTTACTTCATTTAACAACAAGGCTAATACAGAAGAAGCTATGAGAAGATTTAAGAAATTATTCCAGAAGTAATATAATATTCAGAACAAATTAACTCCGTTAATTTGTGGCTTGCAGGCAAGCCATCGGATTTATCTTTCCGATTCACTATTCAGAACAAATTAACTTCGTTAATTTGTGGCTTGCAGGCAAGCCATCGGATTTATCTTTCCGATTCACTATTCAAAAAGGCTGTCGATTTAATCGACAGCCTTTTATTTTGTGGCTTTGTAGCAAAAGGTGCAATTTCACTACATTATTTTGTAATTGTCTTTTGTCCTTTAAGGCAATAAAACAAAATATTTTAGCCCTTATCACCTCCCAGAACTTCTCTCTTTTTTCTTGTTCCTAATTTTATAATATCACTTGGAGTTAGCTCTATGTCAACAGATTTTTTGCAAAAAATAAACCTTAGCCTTTTATAACTAAAGTTTATTTCAAGTATATATTAGTAAAATTTCAATATATCATCTACAGCCTTACGCTTTGGCTTAGCTGGTGCAACTGTACCATATCCCACAGCAATAACTGAAACAACGGTTTCTGTTTCAGGAATATTTAATTCCTTGCGTATTTTTTCACTATCTCGTATTCCCATAATAAGTGTATCAAGACCTAATTCTTTGGCTTTAAGAATAAAGTTTTCATTATGCAATCCTAGGTCATAGTATCCCCAACCATTACCACATTCATTATCCGGATTGCCATCTCTATCAAAACCTGAACGGTTTGATACAAATGTTGTAACAACAAGTGTTGCTCCATGAGAATTTTTGGCATTAAACTCTGGAAGACAGTCTGTAGATAACTTTTTCTTCATTTCATCACTTAATACACAATAGTATCTAGCTGTTTGGGAATTTTTCCACGATGGAGCTTGTATACCCGCCTCTACTAACTGTCTTATTTGGCCTTCAGATACCTTTTTTGTTTCATCAAAAGCACGCACACTTCTTCTTGTTTCAAGTAATTTATCAAATTCCATTATCTTTCCTCCTGAAATTTCATATCACTTCAAATATATTGTTTCTATTTATCCCAAAGTATCACTTTTCCACTCTTTAATGTTTCCGGAATGTTAATTAATCTTTGATTTTCAGAACCTCTGAACTTTAGAGTTATGTTTTTCTTTTCTTCTATAAACTCTCCGTCTACAAGAATATCTATATTTTTAAGTATTTTATCCACAAAAGGTGTATTCATTTTTCCACCTGTGTGCAATTCTTCAAAAACATAACCACTATACACCCATATATTTTTCTGTGGGTACAAATCCTTTGCTTTTTCTACAAGCTGTGCTACTGATTCTTGATTTTTAAATTCAAAAGGTTCTCCACCTAGTACAGAAAGCCCAGCTATATAATCGTGATTTAATAAATCAAGTATATATTTTTCAGTTTCCTGTGTATAAGTCTCTCCAAAATTAAAATCCCAAGTAGCCTCATTAAAGCAATTTTTACAATGATGAGTACAGCCAGAAACGAAGAGGGAAACTCTTACACCCTCTCCGTTTGCTATATCAACTTTTTTTATTTCACCGTAGTTCATATTATAAATGTAATTCTCTTTCCTTTATTTCCTGTGTTCTACCCTGATTCCAGAACTGAGTACCAATATATCCACAAGTTCTTCTGGCAACACTCATTCTATTCTGGTTTGTATTACCACAGTTAGGACATTTCCACAAAAGTTTGTCATTTTCGTCTTGTACTATTTCAATTTCTCCGTCATATCCACATTCCATACAGTAGTCAGACTTTGTATTAAGTTCAGCATACATAATATTGTTATAAATATGCTTCATTACAGCAAGTACAGCAGGAATATTGTTATTCATATTAGGTACTTCGACATAGCTTACAGCACCACCTGGAGATAATTTTTGGAACTGTGACTCAAATGAAAGTTTGTCAAAGGCATCAATTTTTTCTCTTACATTAACATGGTAGCTGTTTGTTATATAGCTCTTGTCTGTAATACCCTCAACAATGCCAAATCTCTTTTGCAAGCACTTTGCAAACTTGTATGTTGTAGACTCTATTGGAGAACCATATAAACTAAAGTCAATATTTGTTTCCTTTCTCCACTTTTCACAAGCATCGTTTAAATGTTGCATTACACTTAAAGCAAAGCCTGTAGCAGATGGGTCTGTATGTGACTTACCTGTCATATACTTAACACATTCATAAAGTCCTGCGTAGCCAAGAGAAATAGTAGAATAACCATTATACAATAACTTGTCTAAAGTTTCTCCCTTTTTAAGGCGTGCCAAAGCACCATACTGCCATAAAATAGGAGCTACATCTGAAGGAGTATTTTTCAATCTTTCGTGTCTGCACATAAGAGCCTTGTAGCAAAGGTCAAGTCTTTCATCAAAAATATCCCAGAATTTATCCATATCTTTTCCTGAAGAACAAGCTATATCTACAAGGTTAAGAGTTACTACACCCTGATTAAATCTGCCATAGAATTTTGGCTTATTATTTTCGTCTTTATATACAGTAAGGAAAGAACGGCAACCCATACAAGGATAACAATTACCCTCTTTTAATTCTTTCATTACCTTTTCAGAAATATAGTCAGGAACCATTCTCTTAGCTGTACAACGAGCAGCAAGCTCTGTAAGATACCAATATGGACTATCTTCACTTATATTATCTTCTTCAAGTACATAAATAAGTTTAGGGAAAGCAGGTGTTACATATACACCCTTTTCGTTCTTTATACCAAGAAGTCTTTGTTTGAGGACTTCTTCTATAATCATGGCAAGGTCATTTCTAAGACTTTCTTCTACTTCGTCTAAGTACATAAATACAGTAACGAATGGTGCTTGTCCGTTAGTTGTCATTAATGTAATAACCTGATACTGTAAAATCTGAACACCACGCTTGATTTCTTCTTTTACATTCTTTTCAGCAAGGGAATTAATCTGTTCTTCTGTTACTTCAATACCCTCATTTTTCATATTTTCAGCAACAATTTTTCTGTACTTTTTACGACTAATATCAACAAAAGGAGCAAGATGAGAAAGTGTAATACTCTGACCACCGTACTGTGAACTTGCTACCTGTGCAATAATCTGTGTTGCTACATTACAGGCTGTAGAAAAACTCTTTGGTTTTTCAATCATAGTTTCGCTTATAACTGTGCCATTTTGGAGCATATCCTCTAAGTTTACAAGGCAACAGTTGTGCATATGCTGTGCAAAATAATCTGAATCGTGGAAGTGAATTATACCGTCTTCGTGAGCTTTTACAACATCTTCTGGAAGTAAGAGTCTTTTTGTAATATCCTTTGATACTTCGCCTGCCATATAGTCACGCTGTACACTGTTTATAGTAGGATTTTTATTAGAGTTTTCCTGCTTTACTTCTTCATTAGCACATTCAATAAGGCTCAAAATCTGGTCATCTGTAGTATTTGCTTTTCTAACTAAAGCTCTCTTATATCTGTATGTAATGTACTTTCTAGCAACAGAAAAATGCTCTCTTTTCATAATCTCATCTTCTACGAGATTTTGTATTTCTTCAACATTTAAAGTTCTCGACATTGAAGAACATTCTTCTTCTACGCTTTTAGTAATATCCTCTATTTCTTCTTTGGTAAGTCTTTCTATTTCAGGCACTTCAGTATTTGCCTTTTCAACAGCAGCAACAATCTTACTATTGTCAAAAACAACCTCTGTACCATTCCTTTTTATTATGTTCATATCTAACTTCCCTCTTTACTTTTTTAATTTCAAAATTTTCAGCACTAGATATTGTATCACAAACATTATCAAACCACAAGATATAGTTTGGAATTTTTAAAAATATTAATTTTATTAAGCCTATAATTTATTTTCTGTGTATTACTTGCTTTTTGGTAAATATACTTTAATATAGTGTTAGAAGTATTGTTTTTTCCATTTATAACCTTATTTTGCAATATGTAAATGGAATTTTTAAGGAGGAAGTTATGGCTAATAGGACAAATTATATCGAAAATATATTACGACTTTCTCAGGTTGACTTTAAATATCTTAATTATGATGCCATATTCTCTGATGAAACAGAAAATTATCGTTATCCATCTGTTCCTGTATCAGGAAAAAAATTTACTATAACTCTAAGAGTTGGCAAAGATAATATTGATAGTGCATATATATGCTATGGCTGTTGTTATGTAAAAATGCAGAAAAATCATTCAACAGATTTTTTGATTATTACGAAGGTACTTTCATATGTGATAGTGAACCTATGAACTACTATTTTCAGATAATATGTGACAGTCGCACCTATTTTTATAACAAAGCCGGCGTTGTAAAAGATATAAACAGCGAATATAATTTCACTATTTTACCTGATTTTAGCACACCTAGTTGGGCAAAAGGTGCTGTAATGTATCAAATATATGTTGACCGATTTTACAACGAGGATAAGTCAAACGATGTAGTTACAAATGAATATGAATATTTAGGTTTAAAATCTAAACACATTGAAGACTGGGACACTCCTTTAGAAAATATGGATGTCTGTAACTTCTACGGCGGAGATTTACAGGGTGTTATTGATAAAATGGACTATCTTTCAGATTTAGGCATTGACGCAATATATTTTAATCCTATATTTGTTTCTCCTAGTAATCACAAATATGACATACAGGATTATGAACATATTGACCCTCACTACGGTGTTATTGTTACAAAAACAGGCAATCCTCTTTCTAACGAGGACAAAGACAACAAAAATGCCACTTTGTATATGGCAAGAACTACCGACCCTAAAAATTTAGAGGCAAGTGACCAGCTTTTAGCAAAGTTAATTGGTATTGCTCATAGTAAAGGTATAAAGGTTATACTTGACGGTGTATTTAATCATTGTGGAGCTTTTAATAAATGGCTTGACAGAGAGGGTTTTTATGAAAAAAACGGCTATCCAGTAGGTGCTTATGCCTCTGAAAATAGCCCTTATCACAATTTTTTCAACTGGACTGGCGGACAATGGCCTAACAATGAACATTATTCCAGTTGGTGGGACCACCCAAATCACCCAAAACTCAATTATGAACATTCTGACGAGTTATACACATATATAATGAATATTGCTCGTAAATGGGTATCTCCACCTTATAATGCCGATGGTTGGCGACTTGATGTTGCTGCTGATTTGGGGCTTAGTAAAGAATTTAATATGAAATTCTGGAGAGATTTTAGAAAAGTAGTTAAAAATGCTAATCCTAATGCTGTTATTATTGCTGAACACTATGGCGACCCTAAGGATTGGCTTATGGGTGACCAATGGGATACTGTAATGAACTATGACGCCTTTATGGAGCCTATTACATGGTTCTTAACAGGTATGGAAAAGCATAGCGAAAAGGCAGATATACACAAATACAACAATGCTGGAGATTTTGAGGCATCTATGAGATATTATACATCTCGTTTCAGTAATGAAAGTCTTAATGTCGCTATGAATCAGCTTTCAAACCACGACCATTCAAGATTTTTAACACGAACAAATAGAAAAACTGGCAGACTTCATACTTCTGGCACATTTGAGGCAGATACAGGCATAAACTTAGGCATAATGAAAGAGGCTATTACTTTCCAAATGACTTGGCCTGGTGCTCCAACAATATACTATGGCGATGAAATTGGTATGACTGGCTGGACAGACCCAGACAATAGGCGTCCATTTCGTTGGGACGATATGAATGAAGATATTCTTTCCTACCACAAATGCCTTATTAATATAAGACATTCTCGTGAAATTTTCAAAAGCGGTTCTTTAGACTATCTTTATATGGGATATGGTCTTATATGCTACGGAAGATGGAATAAAAATGACTATGGAACAGTAATATTAAACAATCAGTATAAAGCAACAGATATATCTGTTCCAGTATGGCGTTTAGGGGCAAAAAACGGCGATACTATGATTAGCCTTGTAATAAGTAATATGACAAATTTTATCCAAAATAACACAGTTACATTGTTAAAAACGGATGTATAAAAGTTTCACTTCCACCTTTTAGCAGTTGTGTTATAGCAAAGAAAATATAATTCATTAAATAAAAAAACAGCTTTGGTTTTGTAAAAAATCCAAAGCTATTTTTTTGCAAAGATAAAAGCAAATGACATCTCATTTGCTTTTAAAAAATACAGAACGCAGTATATTATAGTTAATCAACCCAAGGCCCTTAACTGATAGATATTATATCATACCATTTTTGTCAGTCAATATAATTTCTGTCTTTTTAAAAAATTTTACAAAAATTATACAAATTTAATGAATATGATAATCTATCAATATTAGTTTAAACCCTACAAGACC
>ENA-OQHP01000285-OQHP01000285.1-human-gut-metagenome-genome-assembly--contig:-NODE-285-length-16757-cov-2.908238_pt1 | contig 16757 bp, 19 predicted proteins | sample MGYA00242563_ERZ504717 | MGnify/ENA primary metagenome ERZ504717 (study PRJEB26092, sample SAMD00036212) | human gut metagenome | host: Homo sapiens | study: EMG produced TPA metagenomics assembly of... | reverse complement strand
ATAACATTTTGTTCATTTCTTAACAATGTACATATCTACCCATTTGTCTATATTTACAAATTATTTTTCGTATTTATCTAAAATAGACAATGATTTTTCTTGTTTTTAATATTATACTGTACTTTAGATAAAAAGGTTAATTATTTTAAAAAGGAGAGGTAATCATGAACGAAGTATTGAATAACATTTATACTCGAAGATCTATTCGTAAATTCAAAGAGCAGGACGTTCCAAAGGATCTCGTGGATGAGATTGTCAAAGCAGGAACTTACGCTCCAAGCGGCAAGAACTTACAGACATACCGATTCTATGTAATGCAGAATGCAGATTCTATTAAGAGTCTTCAGGATGTTGTAGCAAAGGGAATGGAGAACCCTGCTTACACATTATACGGAGCAAAGACAATTGTACTTGTTGCATGTGAGAAAGAAGCTGTCAACGGAGTCAGCGACTGCTCATGCGCGATTGAAAATATGCTTCTTGCAGCACACTCACTTGGACTTGGTGCATGCTGGATCAACCAGTTAAAATACTGTGGAGACAAAGCAGAAGTTGCTGATTACCTGGAAGGTCTTGGAATTGACAAAGACATGCAGTTGTCGGAATGGTAGGAATGGGATATCCTGATGAAGAGCGCGAGGCTGCTAAGAGACAGGACGATCTTATTACATATTTGAATTAGTTTTAGTTTCTTTGCATATAGAAATGGAGAGTGGTTTTGTTCCACTCTCCATTTTCTTATTCTCATACCAATGATATGTTTTCATTTTCTAAAATTCAAGAATGCCTCGACAATCTATAATTCTACAGATATGTTCTGCTTTTCTATTCCATGTTTTTCGGCATAACCGGTCAGGAATAATGTCAACGCTCCATCTCCCGTTACATTGCAGGCTGTTCCAAAACTATCCTGTAATGCAAAGATAGTAAGCATTAATGCAGTTCCGGAATCTCCGAATCCAAGAACTCCTGTAATAAGTCATTCTGTGCATCCACTACTACTAAATTTTCTTTGCCATAATCATTTCCTCCTACATCATATAATCATCATTTGTTGCATCCATAAGGATTTTTCCAAGCTGCTTTAAATCCTTCCACATCCATCGCGGAACCAGATCCCTGACTTTGTCATAATCTTTCTTATACAGCAAATCTCTGATCATTGTACTTGAAATCTCAATATCGCTTCTGCCAAGGTTTCTGATGGTCACATTCTTTAAAATATCATCTGTAAACCAGTTTTCCGCAATCTTCGGGTCGTCGTTGTAATAGAATGTAAAGCTTTTCTCTCCAATTTCATTAGCTATGTTGTAATAGAAGAAAGAACCCCATTCCTTTACATATTGAGCTGCATCCTCCATGCTCCAGTCTGATAATGTCATAACCTTTACATCTGCACCGCTTAAATCCTCTTCCTGCAGTACGTTTTCAACAAGTCTTTTTCTGTATTCGATTGGAAACGGATTTCTCTTTGTATAGCTTTTGTTTGCACTGCCTATCACAACAAGCAGATTTTCGCACTCCGATGCGGCCTGTTTTATCATGTTCAGGTGTCCGTTATGGAATGGCTGTGCCCTTGTGAGTATCACACCGTTTTTATATTTCTTATGCACTTTAACCAGTTTACGTTCATCCATGTTAAGGTCAACATATCTGTACACAGCAGCCGGTTTTCTTCCGACAATAGGTCTCTGCGACCTGTCAAGTGAAACAAGCTGTCCTGCAATCTTCTCACGGAACACCTTTGGATGAACTTCCTTTCCTGAAAGAACCTCAAACACCTTAAGCAGGTCCGGAATGGTAAACTCACGCGGCACAAGGTTAAACATAATGCCTGTATACTCAGCCTTATTCCTTATCCTCATAAGTCCTTCCAGTATAATCTGGTCATGGTCAAAAGCAGCTTTTCGTCTGATACGCTGACCGGAACAAAGTTTTCCACTGTGATTACACCATTTTTAAATTTCTCAGACCTGAGGGAGTATTCAATTTTAATCAAGTCGTTTGCAAACTCAAGTTTTTCATCTGCAAATTTCACATCGAACCATCTGGCATCCTTTGCGTCATCACCCGCAACGGCAGACTGCTCATATCCATATGGAAGCAGTGCAATGTATGCAATATCAATAATTCTCATACGAGGGTCCCTGTCCGGCTGGCTCATGGTATAGAGCTGCTCAAGATAAATGTCTGTAAGACCTGTTTCCTCTTTAAGCTCCCTGCACGCTGCTTCATATGCTGATTCCTTTATGTTAATAAATCCGCCTGGAAGCGCCCATTTGTCTATCTCCGGATGAGCCTTTCTCTTTATCAGAAGCACCTGCATACAGCTTAAGTCTTCCTTCATACGAAGCACCATCATATCAACTGTAACCGATGGTCTGTCATAATCGCCCGGCTTATATTCTGCTAAAAACTCCCGTTCTGTTAATCCATTTACATCTACTTTATTCATGTGTTTAACTCCTATAATTACTTTCTGCGTTTCTTATATTTACTTTATGTGCTTATTATAGTAACTCTTAGTAACTATGTCAAGTGCTTTATAGAATTAAATATAATTTTTGCAAATTTATTATGCTTCCACAACCTGTCTGCAGGAGATGCTAATATATAAGCTCAAAAAAAGGGGATGTGAAAAAACTCGATTGAGTTTTTTCACATCCTCTTCCATTTTCTGTGTTTCATGTGCATAAATCTACAGTATCTAAACAGCTTCGCTATACATCAGGCAATTTCTTCGGAGTTACGCTTTATCTGGTTCACTATCTCCATTATCTGTTTTGCGGTACTCATATCATCTTTGAAAAGAGTTGTGATACTTCCAACTGATTTAAATGGTTCACCCATCAATACTTATTATCTTCGATATTTCCATTTGCTACTATATAGTCCACTATCAGATTTACGAATCTCATCTGATTTATGTTCAAGCGCTCTTCTGACATAAAACAACTGAAGCTTCGTTTACTGCCGCTCTATCTACACCGACTATTTTTCGTACTAATCTGCCTATCGGTGTCTCTCCGTATTCCTTTATATATCTTCCTTTGAACCAAGCTCAGTCCACAGAATTCGTTCCAATTCCCTTAGATCCGTTTCTGTCAGCTTTTTGTTGTTTTTCAGCTTATACACTGACAATTTGTCACTATGCTCTTTCAGGTAAAATTCGACTTTTTACGATAATTTTTCAAGTCATTTCCGCCATATAAAGGTTCACCCGGTGTACCATCTGTTATAGAGTCCGTGAAATTTGTATAGTATATTGGCCGTACCTGTCTGTCAAGGTACTGCAACAGACCTCTTAAAGCTTCTCTTACTGTATCAAGCTCTATTATAGTGACTTTATCCCAAATTCATTTGTCTGGACCTTTTCGATAATCTCCTTTTTCTTTTCCACCTGTGGGATTGAGTATTTGGCAGACAGCTTTTCTGCGGTCTGAACCACTATATTCACCGGACTTTGTATGCTTTTGCTTTGCAGCAGTCCAAGATCTATACTGTATACCAGATAGTCAAATCTTCGTGCCAGCTCATCTTCCTTTTTAGGCCTGATAAGAGGTGCAATATGCTCCCTGATATCCGAAATCTCTATTGTCTCAAGATTATCCCACGATGATGAAGCCCTGAAAAACTCTACATAACGCAGATGTCTTTTCACCATAAAGCTATCGTCATTTAAGCTAATTACATCTTCCTTTAAATCATCCACAAGACTTTTTCTGTAATCTGCGTATATCTCATCACCACTGTATACCGGTGCCTGAAGCTCTCTGACAATCTGGGCTTTTGTGTTATATATTTTCTCATTGAGTGATTCTGTTATACCATTCTCCGCTCCATTTTTGTTCACGCGGAAATATTCAAAATTGTTACAGAAATCAAATATAAGAAATCTTTCTTTGTCCATACCCTCTCCAAGCAGATTAGGCAAAGCCTGGTTCCCCTTCCAATCATCTGCCAGAACTTGGCATAGCTTTTTACCTTCTTAAAAAATACAAGATTCAAAATCTCCGGAATATCTATTCCTGTGTCGAGCATATCAACAGATACTGCTATCTGTGGCATTTTATCACTTGTGCTAAACTCATCTATCAATGAATCACTGTACTTTATACTATAATCTATCCGCTTTATGAAGTCTCCTCCATATTCCGGAAAAAGCTTATTGAAACGCTTGACTATTGCCTGCGCATGCAAAGAGTTTTTGGCAAAAATTATTGTCTTGCCAAGCTTGTCTCCACCCTCAATTTTTAAGCCCTTTTCCATAAGCTCTCTTAAAACCTTATCAATTGTATCCGCGTTAAAAAGCCATGTATTTACGGCCTCTCCTGATATATCATCACCTACAGTGTCATCATCAGAAAATGTATCCTCATACTCTTCTTTTTCCTCATCTGACAGCTCATCATAGTGAATACCGCTTTCCATTATTTTTGACTTATATTCCAGTGTAGAATAATTGACCAGATAGCCCTCTTCCACCGCTTTTTCAAGCTCATACGCAAATGTCGGAACTCCTCTTTCAAGGTCAAAGACTCCATATGTGTTTTTGTCGATTTCATTTTTTGGAGTGGCAGTCATACCAAGTAACATCGCATAAAAATACTCAAATATTTCCTGATATTTTTTGTAAATGCTGCGGTGTACTTCATCGCAGATTATGAGCTGAAAATGCCCCGGACTAAAGAGCTTCTCACCATATTTGCTTTTCCTCTCATCTATGGCATTCATCATCGTCGGATATTGTAGAAAAAATCATCCTGCATGACTCAGGGTCGTCTTTATTGTCAAGCAGATTACAGCATGATAAATCAGGAAGCAGATTCGTATAATTGTTTTTTGCCTGCTTCACAAGAGCTTTTCTGTCTGCGAGGAACAGAATATTTTTCACATAATTGTGACGCCTTAATACATCAACAATACTAATGCTCACTCTTGTCTTTCCTGAACCTGTGGCCTGCACTATAAGCATCTTGCGGTGCTTATTTGTGATGGCATCACAGACTGCGGTTACAGCCTCTTTCTGATACGGTCTGTTGGTAATATCATCGCTTATCCGTATATTTTCAAGCGGAATCCTTGAAGTGCGTCCATCCATCTCAAGCTGCAGCTCTTCCTGTGTGAAAAAGCCTGAAACCTCACGCCTTGGATATCCCATATAATCATTCGTATAGAAAAATTCAAATCCATTTGTTATGGAAAATAAGAGGGCGTCTATGTATTTATTCTGCAAACAGTCAGCATACAGCTTCGCCTGCTGGCTTCCTACCATAGCATCCACAGAAGCCTTTTTTAGCCTCCACTACAGCAAGTGGAAGATTATCCTTTCCCCAAAGAACATAATCCACATACCCTGTTCCTGTGCTGTTTGGCATTCCTGTAACCGGCTCCTCCTCCGTGACATTTCTGCCAATAACCCATCCTGCCTCCTTTAAGGCAACATCTATATATCTCTTGCGGGTTTCTGCCTCACTTATCGTATCTACATGGAACTCCCTTGTCTTTACATTCTGACTACGCTTCTTTGTCATCTGCTCGCGGAGCTCTTCATTCTCCTTCAATACGCTCTCGAGCTTTTATCCTTACTGCTTAAGCCCTCATACAGCTTCATGAGCTCATCAGCCTTTATACGCTTTTCATTACCGCTTGCAAGAATCGACTCATCATATGTCTTCTCATCGTATTCCCTCGAATATGAATAATCAATCCAATCGCAAAACTCAAACAAATCACGAAGCGCTATTATTGCTTCATCCTGCCTATATTGTTGTTGGTATGAACTGCAACATTTCCCAGATGAATGGTATATTTGAGCATTGGAAACAGCCTTGGCTCAATTATCCTTCTAAACGTTGGCTCATGAATAAGATCGATACATTATCTCTGTACGGAAGCGAAAGCTCCGCGTCATATGAGAAAACAAACCTCACTGCAAGCTCAAGTGCACGCCTCGACAAAATGGCACAAGTGCCGGTGAAATGGATAAACTTTTTTCTGCTTCAACTGCCTGTTTTGCAAAATCTGCGTATTCTTCTTTCTTTAAAAGGTAATCAAAATTAGTTTCCATGTAATCACCCCTTTTATCTTTCTACAAGCACTTTGCATCTTTTTCTGCAAAATGTAATTCCATAATACATGATATTCTGTCGATCATCATTTAACAGATATTCCTGATATCTTCTATCCTTTATCTGTTTCAGAGCCTTTTCACAGGATTTTTCCATAGCTTTAAAATCTTTTGTGTATTTAAGCTCTGCAATAATTCCTTCATCCGGATCATCTGTCTCCACAATAATATCTGCAAAGCCCTCTCCTGCCTCAACATTTGACTTTACCAGCCAGTCCTCATTGCCACTCAAAATTCCAATAAGCAGATTATGATAGGAGCTTTCCTTTTCATCATTTCTCGCTTTTGTGTCAAAAACGCTCACCGAATTACTCAGCACCTTGTTTAAATACATTTCCATTATCTGTGTATTTCCATCTTTGAAAGCCTTCCAAAAGTCCTGCAACTGATCGGTATTGGAAAATATTTTATTCCTGAACCACTCCTGTATCTGCAGCTTAAATACTTCTTTAATCTCATTGTTTGGAATTACAAGGCTATATTTTTTGTTCTCACTTATCTTTGTATATGTCAGATAACCTGTTGTAAACAGAACACTCCATAGATTATCAATATTATTGTCTATTTCGTCATAGGTCATATCCAGACGAATTTGCTTGTCTATGGCTTCTCCCGCGATCAAACGCTCAATTTCATTTCTGGTTGTCTTACCAGCCTTATCTATAAACCTCTTAACAAGCTCATTTCCGCTTGTATTAATCCAATACGCTTCCGGTCCAGCCATTGGATCATCTTTTATTCTGTCAACATGATTGATTACATCCCACGGACAATATACATCAACATTTCCGAAATGATAACCATCATACCATTCCTTTGTCTCTGCAAACCTGTTTTCCATATGATAAAATTCCAGCAAACGCTCTACTTCCTCATCCGTAAAGCCAAAGTGTTCATCAAATCTTGTATCCGTAATAGATAAAATCTTGAAATTATTTAATCCTGTAAAATACTTCTTTTGAAACACGAAGACAACCTGTTAAGACAGCAAAATCCAATGCCTCAATTTGTCTTTAATGCTTTTCCGAATATGGCACGTATCAAAGAAACCATCTCTTTATAATAGCCGTTCTGAAATGCCTTATCCAGTGGAACATCATATTCATCTATTAAAATAAACCGTTTTCTGCAATGGTGCTATATAACAGCTCAGATAAAGTTTGAAGCGAAGCATACAGTGCCTCATCTCTCATTTCATATCTGCCATCCTCTAATCGGATTAAAGAAGCATACGCCGACTTATCGTCAATGTCCAGCCTGTCACTCTGCTTCAAATATGCAAATCTCTTAGCTTCCTTTGCAATTATCTCTATCATCTGATTACCTTTGAGACTTGAAATCTAGTCCTTCCACATTCTTTAAAGATAGAAATATCACAGGATACTTGCCCATATTATCATTCACACAGTTTTTTGTTGTGCGATATATAAAGACCATCAAATAATTCAGAAGCTGCTCCAATTTCAAAGAAAGATTTGAGCATACTCATGTTTAGAGTCTTGCCAAAACGACGCGGTCTGGTAAAAAGGTTGACTTTTCCCCGGCTGTCAACCAACTGTTCAATAAGCTTTGTCTTATCGACATAGTAATATCCGTCTGAACGGATTTCCTCAAAGTTCTCTATTCCCACCGGTAGTTTAAGTGATTCAGTCATGCATGCTCATCTCCTTCCCTGATAAAAATAAGTGTGTAAATATAGGTTTATTATAGCATATATTGGTGCGAAGGTCATAGTATCAAATTCTTTAGGTTACAATCGATGATGGGGTAAACGAAAAAGCAGTTTTGACATTGCAGAGAACTGCCCCTTCGTTTACACCATTTTCGATTTGACCTAATTGAACAAAGTGAGCGTCCGGGTAGCCGCAACCTATGGACTTTCAATTCTTTGTTCCTGTCCATGATTATATATGATTCTCGGTATGAAAGCTACAACATTTTATAAAAAACAGGCAAATGGGCATGACGATAAAACCTCAGAAACTGAGGCTTTTGAAGTATTAGATGTTGCTCTTTAGCAGCGCAGTGGCATTCTCATCTGTGGCTTTCCAAGATGCCCACCACATGCCTTACACACACAAACTTTGATGCCATAAAGATGTTCCAATATTTCAGGCATTTCCATGTCACGAAGCTTTGAAAGATACTTCTTACATCCAAGTAAATTTCTGCAAAGGGTGAGCTTCTGGCTTTTAGTACGGGAACATAGCAGTCCGTAGTGCCTGATGCGGACAAAACGCCGTGGTGGTACATGCATGAGAAACCGCCGGACAAACTCTACACCCGAAATAGTCAGTTCCTTCCACTGTCCCTCATTACGGTAATCCTTTACTAAGAATGTAACGGTATCATCATCCATACGGACGATGCGGTGATTGCTGACGGCAATGCGATGAGTATACTTACCAAGGTATTTAATTACTGTTTGAGCACCATTGAATGTCTTTTTACAATGAGGAATCCAGTCCATACCATAACAGGAATCTAAAAGCTCCTTGAACGTATAATGGTTGCGAAATTTTTCTGCAGTACCATGAAATACCAGCTTATCCTCTTCCCACAGCCTCTTTAGTTCCTCCAGATATTTTCCGCGGAACATTTTGGAGATGACCCGGATGGGAAGAAAGAAATTTTCACCATTGTCCTTCCACTGGTTGTTGGAAGCCAGTCCTCCCCCCAGCAGGATGGTATGAATGTGGGGATGAAAGTTCATTTCAGAACCCCATGTATGTAAAATGCAGATGTATCCCACCTTTGCGCCGAGATGTTTTGGGTCGCAGTCAGTTCGCTGATTGTGGAAGAAGCTGCATGGTATAAGGCATCATAAAGAAGTCTCTGGTTGCTGTAAATGACAGGGTTTAAAATATCAGGAACCGTAAAAACCAGATGGAAATAAGGAGCATCAAGGACATCCTCTCTGCGTGCATCCATCCACATTTCTTTCGGAACAGCCTGACACATTGGGCAGCAACGGTTACGGCAGGAATTGTAATGAATCTGTACGAAGCCACAATCCTCACATACACATACATTTGCACCATAGGCACCGGTCTTGCAGTTCATGATGTTATGTGCAACATTTGCCTGTACAGGGGAAGGTGAATATTGATCAAGGTATGCCGGATAAAAACGATGAAAAATATCCTGTACTGTGGGCTTATCCATTGGCTGTACCATCCTTTCTGTCAAAAGGACTGCGGATGCCCATAATGGATTTGTTGCTGACATGAAGATAAACTTCTGTGGATTTCGGATCGCGGTGTCCAAGCAATGCCTGAATATTCCGCTGTTCCACTCCCTGCTCCATAAGGTGGGTGGCAAAACTGTGACGGAGGCAGTGAGGAGTAACACCGGATAACCCAGCAGCCGATGCAGAACGTCGGATAACCTGTTCCAGTGTACTTACGGTAAGATACTGCCCTGTAAACTGATTCGGAAACAGAATGCCCTTTGGTCTGCCTTTCCGGAACCAGTATTCCGTAAGAAGTGCAAGGTTTCTTTCAGACAGAATGGTATAACGGTCCATCCGGTTCTTGGTATCCCGGACATGAATCTGCATGTTTGTGCGGGAAATATCATCATAATGAAGATGAATCACTTCCGAGACACGCATTCCGGAAGAATACATTGTGGCGAACATGGCTTTATATTTCAGGTCATCCGTAGCATCAAGAAGCCGGTCAATTTCATCAGTAGAAAGTACGGTTGGGAGTTTGTGCTCTATTATCATGCGTGGAACAGTGATATCATCCCACAGAACGTGAAGTACATTCCGATAGAAAAAACGGATGGCTGAATTATAAAGGTTGAGGGTGGTCGCTTTCAGACCATTGTCCTTCTTGGCAAGAAGAAAGTCCCTGACATCCTGACAGGTAAGCTCTTCCGGGTGCTTTTCCATGTAATTAAGGAAATAAGAAACATAGTTTTTGTAGCAGTTAATGGAACGCTCTTTAAGGTTACGGATTTTTCCAGCTTCCTCAAGCTGTAATAAATATTTTTCGTACATAATAATTCCTCCATGTAAAGTCAGTAATTTCGGGTATCACTGCTTACATGGAGGTGCATTGGAATAATAAAACCGCTTGCTAAAAGAACGGTTAGGTGTTAATCTTTTCATAGGCAGTGGTAATGTCGATCCTGTTTGATTGTTGGTTGTGGTGACTTAACAATACTACTATTAGACTTGGTTTCCACTGCTTTTTATTTAGGAAAAGAAAAACTGCGTCACAGCCTTGGCAGGCCATCGCGCAGCGATTTTGTTCAATCAGGATTTACGCCTATTCCGATAAATATCTCTTCTTTTTCCTCCAATATATTGACAAATCCTACCAATATGCTTTCATCCCAAAACCATAATAATTTTTTCCCTTTGGGATTCATGAATCCTATCTGTCGAACTTGCATTTCTTCATAAGAAGGAAGATTATACAAATCGTATTCTCCGCCATATTTCCATGCACATATTTGTCGTTTTTCATCTTCGGATAGATTTCTATATACTAATTCATTCATAACATTTGCCTCGTCGAACTTAAAGTTATCAGTCTGTTTCATCTTTTTTATACCTTTTATTGGCTCTTCATTAGGATGTGTGGTATAGAAAAACGCTTTGGAATCTCAACTCACAGCTGCAATGTTGAATCAGTCCTGCTCCAGCTTACCTGCTCACCTGTGTCTGCCTCAAATTCCTCTAGCTGCTTAAGCCAATATTCCCTATCTTTATTTGTTATCGGTCTTATGACTTACATGGATTTCCTGCCGCTATCACACTATCCGGAATATCCTTTGTGACAACCGACCTGAGCCTATGACAATCATTTGAACCTATGGTCACACCCGGATTGATGACCGTATTGCCACCGATCCATACATTATCGCCTATTGTAACCGGCTTGCCAAGCTCCACACCGGTATTTCTGATCATCGCATCTATCGGATGACATGCACAGTATATATTGACCCTTGGTCCCAGAAATGCATGATCTCCAATGATGACATCACACTGATCCAGAACTATCAGTCCTGTATTTGCATAGAAATAATCTCCCACGTATATATTGGTTCCATAGTCACAATAAAAAGGTGGCTCTATATAACACTCCTTTCCATGTGTGCAATAATTTCCAAGATATTCTCCGGTTCTTGTCATAGTCTCAGACCTCGAAGCACTGTTGAACTTATCTACCAGATCCTTCGCCTTACCCTCCGGATCCCAATCCACACATCTGTATAATTTACTTGCTTTCATTCTTCCAAGCATTTTCTCTACTCTATCCATAGCATTTTCTCCTCGCATTTATAATATTTACTCATCATGTTTATAACTGACTAAAGGATACCATTGTTTATGTCTGTAATCAACTTCTAGCAACAGAAAAATGGACTGTGAAAATAGGCCCATTTTTATCTATCTTTTATTAATACACATAAAGGTACATTCCAAACCAATGCAGCGCAGCCCCCAGCATCACAAAGATATGCCAGATAAAGTGCATCCCCTTGGTGTCCTTCACAAATGGAATCATGCCGAGCGTATAGACAATACCACCGCCCACAATCCATCCCAAAAGCGGCTTGTCATTTCTGAACCAGTCTGGAATGAACATGATGGCGCTCCATCCGATGACGAAGTACAGCGTATAGTGTATCGGTCGGAACCTGCCTGGTCCGAACACACATATGATGGTGATCCCCGCTATGATGAGCGCCCACTGCACACAGAACAACACTATTCCAAGCACATTTTCCCAGTACACAAGGTACATCGGAGCAAATGTTCCGCCTATCAGCAGATATATCGAGGAATAGTCAAATCTTCTCCAGATACGCTTGACTGCTAGCCCGGATTTGTATGAGTGATACAGGCAGCTCATAAGAAACATCAATATCAGTGATATTCCATAAAAACACGATGCCATCACTTTGAGCCCTGTGTCTGACTTCAGGAGAAGAAGGACAAAGCCTGCTATGGCAAGTCCTGCTCCTATTCCATGGGTGACTGCATTTCCCACTTCCTCAAGCACGGTGAGTTTTGGTGGCTCATTCAGTTCCCTGTAGTGCTGCCTTTTTGCTCTTTTTGCCTCTTTCTTCTCTTCTTTTCTTTTCTCTTTGTCCAGCTCAGCTTTCTGCTGTGTGCTCATATCTGATTCCGAGTTCTTTATTTCTGCCATATTTAATCCTGAAACTCCTTTCTATCTATAATTCTATCTATAATTTATTCTGCTATCTATAATCTACACTGTCTTACAACCGCAGTTTCCTGCACCGTACAGAGTACAGCCCTGGTTCATCATCGCAGATCGCTAAGTGCCTCAAACACCTGCACGCTACGTATCCCACTACAATTACTATAATATACACAAAATTTGATAAAAGAGCAACAAGTACTCCCATGCTCTGCTTCAGATTCGAGATTCTTATCCGAAAATGATTATTGACAGAACCAAACATCCCCAATATAGCTATGAAGGAATCGAAATTCCTTCCAGCTGCATAAAAGAAAAACGAGACGACCAAATATTGACTCTTCTTATTCTGGATGTTTCTGTGATATACTTATATGGGGTCGTATCAGACCGGAAAGGAAATATTATGTTACAAAAATTATATGTTTTTTCAGGAAAGAAACCGTTTTGTCAATTGCAGTGATCCTGGCGATTCTTTCTATGTTCTGGGTCAGACCGGATAAGGCTTATTTTACTTATATCGATTTCAGGACTCTCGGGCTCCTCTTCTGTTTGATGGCAATTGTAGCTGGTTTGAAGGCTGTTGGTGTTTTTGATATACTTGCCCAAAATTGCTGATGGGAACATCGGGGAACTGTGGGTGTGATCAGGCTGTTGGTACTCTTATGTTTCTTCCTGTCAATGGTGATCACCAATGATGTGGCATTGATTACTTTTGTTCCTTTTGCACTGATCATTGTGCATAAACTGCCAAAGGAACTGGGCAATTACTGGCTTCTTAAAATAGTAGCCATGCAGACAATCGCTGCTAATCTCGGAAGCATGCTCACACCAATCGGAAATCCGCAGAACCTTTATCTATATGCCAAAGCAGGGATGTCCGCGGCAGAATTAATAACCCTGATGCTTCCCTATTCCGCCACAGCACTTATCCTTCTTCTGATATGGATACAGGTAGCCGCTGCCAAAGCACCTCACGTATGCGGTTCCGAAAAAGATAAAACTCTTTTGGGATTCTCTGACAGAAAAGAACTTAACATGGAATACCTGGCCGCTTACCTGATCTTATTTACAATCTGCCTGCTCACTGTTGCACGTATCATTCCATACCAGATTCCTCTTGTATTGGTTCTTATATATATGCTGCTAAGAAACAGGGAAAATATAAGCAGGGTGGATTACTCCCTGCTTGCCACCTTTATCGCATTATTTATTTTTATCGGCAACCTTGGAAGGATTCCGCAATTCAGCAGTTTTCTGGAAAGAATCATGGCAGGAAGGGAAACACTTACTGCTGTTCTTGCCAGTCAGATTATGAGCAATGTTCCCGCTGCGCTTCTTTTATCCGGCTTTACAGATAATTACCGGGCTTTAATTGTCGGAACCAATATTGGAGGTCTCGGCACTCTGATTGCATCCATGGCAAGCCTTATAAGTTTCAAATATATTGCAAAAGAAAACAGGAATCTGAGAGGGAAGTATTTGGGAATATTCACAGCCTCCAATATTATATTCATGATATTCATGTTAATATTGTATTTTTTTCTTAGATAAAGGTTTTCCCGGAATACTTGCAGATTTTCTGTGCCTGGCAGGAAAAAGAACCATTAAACTAAAGGCTTTAAAACAGCTGATTCGTCAGCAAGTCTATTAATTATAAAGTTGTAAACTGGTGTATTATACCATAATGATACTATTATGAAATGAACCCCAGTAGTGCCAGCTGCTGGGGGTTCTTCTCTTTTTGTTCGGTTGAGCATCCGATTAGGCTAATAAAGGGCATGAATGATTTTTGTTTACTTTCCTTTATGAATGGGCAGCCAGTGTTGCCAGCTTCTGCATAATTGCACTTACATCCTGCATTACATTCAAATTTTCTTCCTCTGCCTGCATCGTCTCGCCTGCGTGCGCCGATACCTGCTGGGAAATCGCTGAGATTGTCTGAATGGAATCTATATTCCTTATTTGCATTCTGCAACTCGGAAATGCTTCTTGAAAGAGTATCTGCATTTTTCTGAATTGCCCGCGTATTGTCCTCAATACTTCAAAGCTTTCTTCTGCATTTGATGCACCAGTCTTCTCTTCGTTAATTCCATCTATCATATTGGAGACAACACCGACCACCTCCATGATTGCATTGGACACGTTGCTGATCAACTCTGTAATATGTACGGTTGCTTCTTTGGTTCTCGTTGCCATACCGGAAATTCTGTTGCAACGACAGAAAATCCTCTTCCTGCCTCTCCGGCACGGGCTGCTTCAATGCTCGCATTCAATGCAAGAAGACTTGTTTGGTTCGTAATTCCTCCAATCAGTTCTACAATGGAATTCATTTCATCCATATACTTGTTCAGATTTCCAGTTTTTGCTGTAACCTCGGTTCCATTATCAACAGAAGCTTCAACTTCCGATGCCAGGTGCTCGATATCCTGTTTGCCTTCCGCTAACGCTTTCAGAGTAAGCGTCATGCTGTTTCCGATTTCTTCCACAGCGGTTGCAACTTCATCCACCTTATCCTGAATTGCATGTGTCTGTTCCAACTGATTCTGCACATGTTCTGCGGTATCAGTAGCACCTGCAGATACTTCCTGCATTGCCTCAGTCGTTGTCTTAGATGCCGCTGTCAGCTTTTCGAAACGTACATTGATATCTGCAATATTGCCAGAAAGCTGCTGATCAAGTTCCTCATTTCTTTCCAGAAGATTTTCAGCCTCTGCTTTTGCCTGCGCCACTTCTGTAAATCTCTTTCTTGTGTTTTCGCGAATCACTTTTGTAGTCAAAACAGAATACGCTCCAACCATGATCATAACAACAATCTGTACAACTGCTGCTTCAATTCCATGATACCCAAAACCGCCTTTTGTCGCACCGATCACAACAACAATGATACACTCTAATATGGCACCTGTATTAATCAGAAGAAGATAACGTGTGTCACTGTAAGTGGTGACAACAAAAATCATCGGAATTACAAATACATAAATCAGATTTGTCGGTGAGGTAAAAAGACATATTGTGTAAAACAATGAAAACCCATAGGAAACCAGATGTTTGATCATCGCATGTTCCGTATTACTTTTCCAACAAATCACCTCGCCAATCAAAGGTATGACACCAACGACCGTAGCGATTGTCATATATACCGGAGACAGTTGTCCTCTTACGCTTTCCCATATCATAAAAAACACCATAACCGTTACCGTACTGATATGTGACAGCATCGCAATGCGATTCGACCGCGTCAATTCCGAAATTTCTTTTGTTTCCACCATCATAATTCCTCCTCTAGAAAAGTTTTTCCTACCTATCCTTATATTATTTCTTAAGCATCCTGATATTCTATTTTTAGTGGTGTATGTGTCTCAAATACCTTTGCAAAATCAATTTCCGGATTAAACATTGTATAAAATGCAGAATATGCATCACATGTAATATTCTGCTGCGGTACAGAATTTAATGTACCATCCTTATTATATTTATAAAATGTAGCCTCCGTCACTCCATGTATCTCAACCTTGTATAATGGTGTTCTAGATTCATGCTTTGGCACATAGCTGCCTTCTTTAAACTGCAACACGTAATTCGGCTGTTCCATAGGTTCTGCCATATTGTATAAACCTCCCTCTTCATTCACTTTTGTCCTTCATAACATAATAATCTCCATTATTTTCAACATCATTCCACGCTGACGAAGCCTTATCGCAAACTGTATCAAACAGTCCGGGGCTTTAGCTTAATCGTTAAATAAAAGCAATTATTTTATATAATTTTAGATTACTTTAGTAAATGGCGCAATAGGTCAAAATTACCATTAATCAGATAATTTCTGTAATAAATATGGATTTTGCTTACAGCAAGAAAAAGAGCCGCCCAGGCCATAGACCTGTGCGGCTTCTCATAAGATGATTTAAATTAAGTTTATCCTTCAATAGCAATATGTTTTGTGGTCTCAACTTTCTTTGGTTCCTCCTTCGGAACTGAAAGTTTAAGAATACCGTCATGATACTTTGCCTTGATATCTTCCTGTTTCAGCTCATCGCCTACATAGAAAGATCTGCTCATAGCACCAGAATAACGCTCCTTACGGATATACTTGCCATCCTTTTCATTCTTCTCTTCCTTGTCAAGTCCCTTAGCTGCGCTGATAGTTAAGTAACCATTCTCCAGCTTAGCTCTATTTCGTCTTTCTTGAAGCCCGGAAGATCTATATCTACTTCGTAGCTATTGTCAGTTTCCCTGACATCAGTCTTCATAATGTTCTTTGCATGTTTACCATAAAGCACCTTGTCAACATCAGGAAATGAAAAATCCATCCAATCATCGTTAAATAAGTTTTTCTCCAAAAATACTAGGCATCAACATAAGTCATCTCTCCTTCCTAATCTATAAAATCTGTGTCAACCTGTTTCTTTGGAACTGGGATGTTTTAAGAACTCAAAGCC
>ENA-OQHP01000284-OQHP01000284.1-human-gut-metagenome-genome-assembly--contig:-NODE-284-length-16783-cov-4.005043_pt1 | contig 16783 bp, 18 predicted proteins | sample MGYA00242563_ERZ504717 | MGnify/ENA primary metagenome ERZ504717 (study PRJEB26092, sample SAMD00036212) | human gut metagenome | host: Homo sapiens | study: EMG produced TPA metagenomics assembly of... | reverse complement strand
GACCTGAATTTTCCTGTCAGGAAGCACGTCTTGAAAAGAAAAAAGATTTTTCTCTTGACTGACTCCGTTATTTGTTGTATCTTTGCACATGAGAACGCCGGTATTAAGTTTATTTTTAACACCTTAAAGTTAATGCTTTTCTTGCAAATATACAAGAAGGGCGTTCTCTTTTTTGTGGAGACTATGAATTATTCAGGTTAAAGGTTGTGTAAAACTCAGTTTGTTTACCTCTGTAAAAATCCAATCCAATGAACTTAAAAAGGTTGTTGATGAGGTAAATAAGATTTCTCACAAGGTCTTCGGTGAAGAAAAAGACTTGATAGGTCGTGTTTATGAATATTTTTTAAAATCGTTCGCTGTAAACGCCACTAAAGAAGAAGGTGAATTCTATACTCCACACGATATTGTAGAGCTTATAGCCGCCTTTATCGAACCATTCGACGGTACTCTCTACGACCCATGTTGTGGCTCAGGTGGTATGTTTATTCAATGCGCTAAATATGTTGAGGCAAAGCAAGGTGACATTACAACTGTAAATGTCTTTGGTCAAGAGAAGGAGGATTCCACTTTTCGCCTTGCCAAAATGAACTTAGCTATGCGTGGTATATCCCACCATTTGGGTGATGGTCCTATTTCTACTTTCGATAAAGATCAACATGCCGGACTTGTTTTTGATTACATCATGGCAAATCCGCCGTTCAATCTCAAACATTGGTTCACCAAAGATGTTACTCAACAAGGAGTGAACTGGGCTGATTATGGCACTCCTCCCGAGAGCAATGCCAACTACGCATGGATTCTCCACATGCTTTCCAAACTTAAGGCAGACAAAGGTATTGCTGGTTTCTTGCTTGCAAATGGTGCCCTCGGTGATGAAGATACCGTTGCCATTCGTCAAGAACTTATAGAGAACGACAAAGTAGAGGCTATTATCGTTCTGCCTCGTGAATTGTTCTATACCACTGACATTTCGGTTACGCTGTGGATTCTCAATCAAAATAAGCGCGGAGGCATGCACCACGGGCGGCAACTACGCGATCACCGTGGGGAAATCCTCTTTATGGATTTACGCTCATGGACTGAAAACCCGGTCAAAGGTGAACAGAAGAAGAAGTGGAATTAAAGGCTGATCAAGTGAAACGAGCTGCGACATTTTCTTTCGTTGGCAGTCGGTTGGCACTAATGGTGCGACCTATGCAGAACCGGAACTTTACCGCTCGGTCGGCTTTGAGGAACTGAAAACAAACAACTTTTCTCTTGTTCCTAGTCGCTATATCGAGTTCGTTGACCGCGACAACAATATCGACTATGACAAAGTGTTGACTGAAACGGCCTCTGCGGTTTCCGAACTTTTATCGCTCCAATGCGAGAATGATGTAATGCTGCGTAACGCACTAAAACAGTTGGGATATGAGTGCAAGTGAAACAAAATGGGTGAGACTCGGTGAGTATATTGAGCAATCAGATAAAAGGAATTCCGATGGTGCTTTAACAGAAACTGATGTTCAAGGCATTAGTACGGATAAATGTTTTATTCCGACAAAAGCTAATCTGGACGGAGTGTCTGTTTTATCATATAAAATAGTTGCACTGTCAGAATTTGCGTATGTCGCTGACACTTCACGTCGAGGTGATAAGGTGGCACTTGCACTTAATTCATCTGAAAAAAACATTCTTATATCTTCAATATACACTGTATTCCACAGTACTGATGAGAATATCTTACTCCCTGAGTATATGTTCCTGTTGTTTAATCGCTCCGAATTTGACCGTTATTCTCGATTCAATTCTTGGGGTAGTGCGAGGGAAACTTTTGATTGGTCAGAGATGGAACGTGTACAAATTCCATTGCCGTCGATTGAGGTGCAGCGTGAATTGGTTGCCACTTACAACGGCTTGAAAACTCTTGCCGAGCAGAATGAGGCTCTGATACCTCGACTGTCTGCTGCCTGTCAAGCATATATCGTGGATTGCCGGGCTAAATATCCCTCAGTTCCCCTCGGTAAGTATATTGAGCAATCAGATGAACGTAATAGTGAAGGAATGTATTTACTTGAAGACGTTACAGGTATTAGCAACGAGAAATCTGCCATTCCAACAAAAGCGGACATGAAAGATGTATCTTTAACTCCCTATAAAATATTTAAGCCAAATGAGTTTTGTTATGTAACCGTTACCTCTCGAAATGGCGGCAAAATATCGTTGGCATTAAACAATACCAGTCAAACAAAAATCGTTTCTTCCTCTTATGTCGTATTCCGCAGTAAGGATACCGACAAACTCTTACCTGAGTATTTATTTCTGATGCTCAACGCCCTGAATTTGACCGCTATTCTCGATTCAATTCTTGGGGGAGTGCAAGAGAAACATTTGACTGGTCGGAAATGGAACGTGTACAAATTCCGTTACCGTCTGTCGAAGTGCAGCAAGCAATCGTTGATGTCTATCATTGTATGGAAAACGCCAAACAAATAGCCGCTACCGCACGCGAGAAACTCAAGACTCTTTGCCCTGCCTTAGTGCAGCGGGCAGCCCACTCTTAAAAGTTGACATCATGAAAGGAAAATTTTACGAGAGTGAATATGAAAAAGCCCTGATTGATTTGCTGCAAGCAGAGGGCTGGCAATATACTAATGGCGGAAATATCCACCGTCAACTCCGGGAGCCATTGCTTATCGAAGATCCTAAGGTTAATGATTTGCGCGTTTATTTGCAAAATCAGTATCCAGACTTGGCCGATAGCGATGTCACCGAGGTTATCAACTATTTGCGTCACGTTCCCGGGCAAAGCCACTTTGAACGTTTGCGCAACACCTTTCAGCTCGTTCGCGACGGCTACCGTTATACCCGTCATGGCGATGGTGTGAACTTCGATATTCGTTTTATTGACTTTGACAATACAGACTGCAATATCTTCCGTGCTGTCAATCAGTTCGAGGTTGCCTATGGCATGAAAAACGATGTGCGTATTCCCGATGTGTTGCTTTTTGTCAATGGCATACCGCTTTGCATCTTTGAGTTGAAGAATCCTACCAAACTTGATGCTGACATAGCGCAGGCTTACGAGCAGATACACACTCGGTATATGCGTGATATTCCTCATTTGTTGCGTTATTGTCCGCTATCATGTATCAGTGATGCTACCGACAACAACACACGGCTCGGCACTACCTACACGCCATACGAACACTATTATGCGTGGAAAAAGGTTAATAACGAAGATCCTTCGGCTCAAAAGGGCATAGACCAAGTACGTACTATCGTCAAAGGCGTGCATGAACCATCCAGATTCTTGGAAATTCTGCGCGACTATGTCTATTTTCCCGATGAAAAAAGTGGAAGGGAGGAAGAAATAGTGTGTCGCTATCCTCAGTTCTTTGCCACTCGAATGATGAGTGACAGCATACGTCGTGCCTTTAAAGAGCAGACCTCTAAAGGTGGCACATACTTCGGAGCTACAGGTTGCGGCAAAACATACACAATGATGTTCATTGCAAGGCAACTTGCGTTGCGCTGCAAAGAGCTCGGTTCGCCCACCGTCATTATGATTGTTGACCGCGACGACTTGCAGACACAAGCTGGAAAACTGTTCTTGCGCTCGCAAGACTTCTTGCAACTCGGCACAGTCAAAGTCATCTCCGACCGAGAAGAACTCAAAACCGAACTTTCGCTTCGCGACAGTGGCGGATTCTTCATCTGTACCATTCAGAAATTCTGTGAGTCAATCGGAGAGTTAAACACTCGCCGTAATATCATCTGTTTTTCTGATGAGGCCCACCGCACCCAAATTCGCCTTAGTAGCAAAATCAAAGTTGTTGAACATAAGGACATCGAAGCCAAGGTGGAACAAACCTCAGCAGGTGCAGTTGCCGTTAGAATAATTGATGAAAGCAAAATCGGTGCTTTTGTAACCAAACCCTATGCCGAACAACTCCGCACGGCGTTTCCTAATGCCACATTCGTCGCTTTACAGGTACACCTATCGCCGAAACGATTCAAGTGTTCGGTGAAATAGTGGACCGCTACACCATGCAACAAGCGGTGGACGATGAAATTACTAAAGACATCAAGTATATTCCACGCATTGCCCAAGTAACACTCGATTCCGAAAAGGTCAAGGAGATAGAGGATTATTATACCCGATGTGCGGAGGAGGGAGCAACCGAATCTGACATAGCTGCAAGTAAAAAGGCGATGAGTGCCATGGAGCAGATACTTGGCGATGAAGAACGACTGGAACGCCTTGCAGCCGACATCATAACACACTATACTGCCTCTTGTGACAATAAGCCCGGTGTGGTACAAAAAGCCATGGTTGTATGTAGCAAGCGAGAAATTGGCTATGCATTATTGCAGAAATTCCGCAAACTTCATCCCGAGTGGTTTGAGGAACGCAAAGCACCGGAGGGCTATGTAGTCCCTGAAAAAGAAATGAAAGAACTGATTCCGATGCCGACTATTGCCATGGTTGCCACCCGTGGCAAAAACGACAAAAAAGATATGTACGACTATCTTGGTGACAAGAAGCGCACCAAGACACTTGAAAATGCCTTTAAACAGGAATACTCAAACTTCCGTGTCGTCATAGTTGTGGATATGTGGATTACGGGATTCGATGTACCGTGCCTCACCTATCTATACAACGATAAGCCGCTGCAAAAGCATACATTGGTACAAACAGTCAGCCGTGTCAACCGTAAATACCCAGGTAAAGACTTTGGCTACATTATTGACTACATAGGTATTCGCAATAATATGATGGAAGCATGAAGCAATATGGCGGTGATACTTTTGGTCCAAGCGAGGATGATGTGCAGCAAGCGTTAGAAGCGTTGCTTGTAGAACTCGAACTTATCAAGCAGCTCTTTGCAGGTTTTGACCTAAAACCATTCATAGATAAAGATTCAAAACCGCTTGACCGACTTGAATGTCTTGGCAAAGCGTCAGAGCATATTTTGACTTTGAGCAAAATGTACAATGTAGCCAAAGAGGGCAAAAGACCTAAAGAGGTAGATGCTAAGACTTTCTTCTTGGCTCACGTGAAGCGTCTGAAAACCGCTTATGACATCTGTCAACCTTCAAACGCCCTGAACCACGAACAGTTGTCGCTGTCACAGTGCTTTATGTGTGTCGCTACTTATATTCGCAAGGCTTCGGGCGAGAAACACGATGTGGAGAGCATGAACCGCGTAGTGCAGCGCATGGTTGCCGAAGCATTGCAGTGTAACAGCGTGGTGAGCATACTTGACACTGATGTAGAGGAAGTATATTTAGCCCCGGCTTTATCGAACAGCTCAACGGAGTTAAGTTGCCTGCCACCCGTCTTGAAGTGCTCATTAAGATGTTGCGTCGAAGCATTGCGCAATATAAGAATACAAACAAGTTTGCCGCAGAGAAATTTGAGGAACTGCTTAAAAAGACTTTGGAGGAGTACCACAATCGTCGTGCAACACTCTCTTCTGCCGAGCTACCCAGACGCAGAAAGATACGGTGGACGAGATTATTCGCAATGCCACCCAACAGGCACTCGACATTCTTAGCAAATTGGGCGAGGATAAAGAAAGTTTCCGTAAACTTGGTCTTACATTTGAGGAGAAAGCCTTTTACGATATATTGATGCATATGCGCGATGTTCATAACTTTGAGTATGGCACAGACCGCAAAGTAGGCTCGCTGATCATCAATGACAAGTGTAAGGCTCTCGCCAAAAAAGTAAAAGAGTTGATTGATACCCAATCGTGCTTTGCCGATTGGTTGTCAAATACAAATGTTCGTGCCAAACTCAATCAAGACCTTTGGTTTTTGCTTGATGAAAACGGTTACCCACCTGAATGGAGCGATGATGTTTTTGATCAGGTTCTTGACCAAGTGGAAAACTATAAAGAGCATCAATCTGCCCCACGCTTATATAGTGTTAATACAGACTATTATCCGTTTATGGTTGCAGAACCGTAATAGAAAAATCCTTATGAATATGATAACACCATCAAAAGAACAAAGTAAGCGTTCTGCTGCACATATTTTTGCCGCTTTTCAATATCAATGGGATTACTTTGTGCTACAGCTTTTAGCCACAAATGATGATACGATTACTGTCAGTTTGAACTTCTTGATGATGTTGATAAACAGACGGGAGAATGTATCACCTTATATCAAATAAAACATAGTGTTCAAAAAAACGCAAAAAACGAAACAATAAATTTAAGTAATAGAGATACGGACTTGTGGAAAACAATATCCATTTGGATGGAGTTTATTGACGAACAACCGGATGTCTTAGCGAGTCACAAGTTCGTTTTAGTAACAAACAAAGCTATTGAGGATAACGCGTTTGTTAACGCTCTCGGGAAGTTAGAGAAAATAGGTCTATTGACGAATTAAAATCGGCACTTATTTCCATTCAAGGATCCGAGAGGGTCAATAAAGATAAGACCGATATTACCAAAAAGAAAAGTGCTGATATTTCAGAGATAATTACGAAATTATTAAGTAAGTCGTATCTGTCAGAATTTTGTGCCCGAATTTCTGTTTCTGAAACTTCGGATATGCTGAAAGATGAAGTTAAAAGATACATGGATAATCGTTTTTGCTTAAATAAGAATCGTGTAGAGTGGGTTTATGATCAACTTATGAATAGATTGCGAGATGATTCTGTTGAAAATATTGAAAATAATATACCTATCTCCTACACAGGAGCCATTTTTAAAGAGCGATACCAGAGTATAATTGATATTGGACGTCAGAAAATACATTTCAGGACGAACTACAGCTTTAGTGAATTTAATGGCAATCCTCGTGACTTATTATTTATGAAACAACTTTTTTCTATTGGAGACACTAAAGAGGACGAATTGGACAGAATGGTAGAGCTAACCACGAGATGGCTTTGCTTTAACAACAACCTCCAAGAGCATTTCAATAATAAGGCTTTGCTTCATGAAGATGTAGATAGTCTTACCAAAAATGTAGTTTCATCATGGGATAATTACCATCGGTCCAAACACCGTAGAATAACATCGGCATCAACTGATGACGAATTATGTGAAGCAGGTTGTAATACGGTTGATGAGATGAGAAAAGAGCGATTTTCATTAGCCGAACTCCGTTAGAGCAATTCTTAAGCGAAGGATGTATATATTACTACTCAAATTCACCAACAGATATAATCCCCGAATTACCTTTAATTGGTTGGCATCATAACTGGAAAGATAAATTTAAGAAGTCATGAACAGAGTATATAATAATGAAGGAATAATCATGGCATGCATAGTCCATATCCTCAGAGAAAGAGATATGGATATAGTTCTATTGTATCTTGTTAGTACAATTTTGATAGACAATCAGTTAAGTGCAGAGTTGTATGACTGTATAGATTTCAGACAACTTTCCAATCGCATTAAGAGTCAAGGGCTAATATCTCGTAAATTGGATTCGTTTGGTCCATATTTCATGAATGCCATAATTATACTAAAACAGAGCAATACTATTACAGTATCAGAAGGCGTACTGCGATTAATCGACAAATCCTTCCTAATGGAAATCTAAGTTCCAGAAGGTTGGGGCGGATAATTAATAATGCAAATCGCTTATTAGATATATGCAAGGACTTATCAACCGAAGAAATTTATAACGAATTAAACGTATTTCTATGAATCTATATATTGAAAGCATAAAATTATGGTTCAAGGGTTTTAGTGAAAACTCGCAAAGGACGATAACCTATCCCTTCATACCAAATAAGATAAATGTTATTACAGGGGATTCTTCCACTGGCAAATCATCTATACTCGGAATTATTGATTATCTTTTTCTCTCAGATAATCCGGTAATTGTAGAAAATATAGTTAATGAGAATGTAGAGTTCTATGGTATGCATTTATATCTTAATGGTACAAGTTACATTCTTATAAGAAAAGCCCCGCATTTTGGGAAAGGTTCGCAAGATGTATATTGGGAAAAACAGCAAGAATACCCAACGCCATATACCCCCACACATACTGTTGGAAATATGAGAGCTTTACTCACATGTATGTTTAAGGTTCCAAAACATGAAGAAAAAGTTGGTCATAAAACATATCCTATGACCTTCAGACATTTTTTGCCATTTAACTACTTGACCGAAGATATTATTTCATCAGCCAATACATATTTTGATACGGCTTTTTTTATGAACCGAAGTTTTGACGCACACCTTGATTATGCCTTGGAGTATGTCAATGGCATTAGGTGTCATAACGGAAAAGAAGTGGAATCTGCAATTCAAAAGGCTGAAAAGGATTTGAACAACTATCAACTAAAGCATCAAAAAGCACAGGCTGATGAAATAAAATATAGAGACTGTCTCGTTTCTATATATGAAGACGCATTGCGCCTTAACCTTGTCCCTGCTGATAATTTGTTTATTCGTGAAAATGCAAATGAGCTACAACATTATATTCAACGAACTATAGATGAATACGACAAGCTCATCAAAAATGATGAGGATACTAATAAACTTGAGAGACTAAAAAAACAACGGGATGGACTTAAGTCTAAATTAAGTGTCTATAGCTCTCTACTTTCGGAGATGGGTAAACAAAAAGATATGGGAGTGAAGATTCAAGATAGCCTGCGTCCTATTTCCTACATAAGGAAACACATAGATGAGGTCATAATCTGTTCAGAAACAACAGAACTTCTTGATTTGTTGGAAAAACAACTTATAAAAATAAAGAAGTTAAGAACAGAAACGCCTAAATTGCCTGTTGATTTCACTTCAAGATACGAAGAGTTAAAACAAGAACTGGAAACTTGTGAAACAGAACTAAAGCGATTAACATCTCTCCGAAAGACCATTGCTAATCCTAGGTGGATTAACATGGCACTAAGTCTTAAATATCAGCTGAAAGAACTGAAGAAGCCACAAGTAGATACATTTCAGCCAAATGTTGAGCAAGATATGCTGTCAAAAATTGAATCATTGAAAATTCAATTAAAACAGATGTATTTATTGCCTCACGACGTAAAAGAAATACTGAACGAATATATAAACAAATATTTTCTTTCAAAAAATGGCATTGTAGATTCTTATCTAGATTCATCAATGCGTTATGACGATGAGGAACGCAGAGTATCGTTATTGAAAAATGGAGAAGAGTATTCTATTAGAAATGTAGGTAGTAAATCAAACTATATGTTCCTACATTTATGTTTCTTTCTCGGCCTCCATCGGTCTATAATGGCACATCAGTCCGAACAGGTTGGCTCATTTCTGTTTATTGACCAACCAAGCATTCCGTATTATGCAGATAAAAACGCGCTTGAGAACGATGACAAGAAACAACTAATCAAGCATTTGGACTGCTCAATGATTTTATGAAAGATATCATAGACGGCGAAAAGAATCATTTTCAGATTATACTGATAGAACATGCTGACGAATCCTATTGGGAAGATTTGGAGTATTTTCATACGGCAGCGAAGTTTCAAAATCTGAAAATGGAGGTCTAATTCCTAACTATATTTATGAATGATGGTAAAATTCAAATTAGGTATACCTGTAATTGCCACAGTACAAAAAGTGGGAAATAAATCCAGAGAAGAAGGAATCGCATTTGCTTCTAAAGCGGACGATATGTCGTTTGCTTCGGAGTTTGTGTCAACATTGGTGAAAAACACATTTAAGTTTGATACTTTTAGCCAATTTGATTCGATTGATTCTTTGGATATGAATCCGTCCTATAGATTTGTACGCAAGATATTTGAAAATAAAGATGAGTTTGTTAAACAATCAAATAATCTTGCGAGACACCTTTATGACCAAAGTATACATCCACACATTAGTAACGGAGAGTTTTATGTAATTTATATTGACGGTTGCATTATTAACGATGAAACTGTTGATGCTGTTATGTTACTCAAAACAGAAGCAAAAGATAACTTTTTAACCGTGTCCTATGAAAACGGAGAATACTCCATAAAATCACAACTAGGCCTGAGTACAAAGCATTTAGACAAAGGGTGTATAATTTTCAATACCCAATCAGATAATGGATATTTAATTTCTATCGTAGAAACATCAACTATCCGTCAAGATGGCAGATATTGGTCTAACAACTTCCTTTATATTAAGGAAATAATTACTGATTTTCAGCACACTGAACATATAGCAGATTTTTGTTCTACTGTAGTTCGACAAATTAGTAAAGGAAATCCTGAAAAATCTTTGGATTTAGTTAAGGCATCTCGAAAAATCATACAAATATTGCAAAATGAAGGTCGGGAAGTAAATACAAATGAACTGATCTCATCATTAGCAATTGATGAGGAAGTCGCATCCATGTTATTATCATATAAAAGAGAATATGAAGAAAGGAGTGGAGAGATGCCTGAAACTTTCAAAATAGCACAAAATGCAGCGAAGAGAAAGGCTATCACGAAAGCTAATATCTTAAAAATAGGTTCAGGTTTTGAACTTAAGGTATTAGATTCATCAGCCATTATCGAACAGGGATATGATGATGAGAAGAAACAGAATTTTCTCAAACTATATTATAGATAGGTATGAAGGAAGATATGACAATTGACGATATAAAGAACCTTGTGTCAGCTGACGAGTCAAGAACTCTGGAACTGAAGAAGACTACTGGCGAATTGAAAGACGGTATGCATTCGGCATGTGCTTTCTTGAACACCGAAGGTGGTTGGCTGATTTTCGGTATTGCACCGAAGTCCTTGAAGATAATCGGGCAAGAAGTAACGGACAAGACACAGCAGGAGATTGCCCAGGCATTGGCAGGACTGGAACCTGCAGTAGATGTGCGGGTGGCGTATATTGATGTGCCGGAGCACCCGGGCAACAAAGTTATTGCCATGCACTTTGACGGTTGGGTATGGGGTGAGCACCCACATACATTTCACGGTTGTCCCTATTTCAAAGTTGAGAGCACTACGAAAGTGATGCCACAAGATATGTATGATGAACGCATTCGTGCCCACCAACCTCAGTTGTATGCGTGGGAAAGGTTGGCGGCTGACGGTGTAGCATTGGCAGACCTTGATGAAAACCTGATTCGCAACAGCATCCGACGAGGTATAGATGGCGGACGTATTCCTGAATCTGCATTGTATGAGTCGACAGGAGATATTCTTTCAAAATGGAAATTGCTTAAGAATGGCGTGCCGACTAATGGTGCGGTATTGCTGTTTTCCAATAACATAGACGAGTATCCGCAATTTACGCTAAGAATGGCTCGGTTTGTGGGTACGAATAAAAATATGTTCCGGGACATCAACGTGCTGAAGGTAATTTCTTCCAACTGTTAGATGCCGGAGTTGCGTTCTGTTTCAAGCATCTTTCTCTCAGTGGTAGAATCACCAATCATAGTTTGGAACGGGAGGAACAGCTTGAAGTGCCTTATCATGCGTTAAGGGAAGCTCTTATCAATGCTCTTTGTCATCGTCATTGGGAAAGATATAATCTGACCATCAGCCTTGCCATCTATGATGACCGTATAGAAATAGCTAGTCCTGGTACATTTCCACCTCAGATAACACCTGAAAACATAAAGGAGCCTCACGAGTCATATCCGCATAACCTGAAAGTGGCGGAAGCACTTTATCGGATGACTTATCTGGAAAACTGGGGGAGTGGTGCAAAGCGTATCATGGATGCTTGTCAGGCACAAGGTGTGGAATCCCCCACATGGTCTTCTGATGGTGGCTTTGTTACTATTACTTTCATGCGACCTTATTTCGCATCCGATACAACAAAGATAGACAAGGAGGATAAAAAAGCAACTAAAGAGGACAAGTACCGCTCAACTACCGACCAAGTACCGCTCAACTATCGACCAAGTACCGCTCAAGTTCAAGAAATGATTCTTTCAATGAGTGACGACTATATGGCGATGAATGAAATTATGTCCAATATGGGATTCAAACATCGTACATCATTCCGGAAAAATTATTTTCTTCCTGCGTTGGAAGATGGTGCAATTGAACCAATGTATCCTGAACAGCCCAATCATCCGAAACAAAAATACAGACTCACAGAATTAGCAAAAGAGTGGATAAAGGATAATTCAGACCATTCAAAAGAGTAAAAATGGCATCGCTGATTTGAAAGGATTTCCGACTTCGGAGGAAATCCAGTTTCCTGTAAGGACAAGGCGTTTTGAGCTGCTCGAAGTATTTTGAGCAGCCCAAAACATACCTTGCTGTGTTCAAGTGAACACAAAAATCATTTGAAGCATTGACAGAGAAAGATACTTTTATAAGATAACTTATCATACGAAGTTACCTTTGAGTTTAACTGATAAAACGTATGTATGGTCATACGTTAATTCAACTGACCATAATGTCATATGACCAATAATATGCTTCATCAGCCGTATGTATAATTGATAAGTCGTATGGCTGATAATACGGCTGACTGGTAAGTTTGATATATTTTTTATCTACAAAGTTCTCTGTATTGATGAGTTGATATGTAATCGGACTTTCAATACTAATTTGAAAATGTGATATAGGACAATGGCTACCATATCAACGCAACACGCTGCCACTTTCAGGAAAACGATTGCCCGACAATGGATTATATATTCCTTTGTAGCAAAAGAAACAACAAAAGGAATACATTATGGAAATTGTATCAATCGAAAAAAGAACTTTTGAGGCAATGGTCGCAAGGTTCAACCGCTTCGTTAGCCGCATGGAGGTTATCTGCCAACGGCATGGAGAAAAGAGAATGAGTGAGTGGATGGATAATCAAGACGTGTGTCGGATGCTCAACATCAGTCCACGCACGTTGCAAACGCTCCGAGATAATGGAACATTGGCATACAGCCAAATCAATCACAAGACCTACTACCGTCCCGAAGATGTGGAGCGCATCGTTTCTGTCATTGAGGATAGGAGAAAGGAAGCAAAGTTCAAAGGTAAAACAATCTGATAACTGAATAAAGTAATAACATAAACCCACTAAATTCAGAGTAATATGAACGAACTGATCAACAAAGACAACGAGTGGATAATCCACTTCATGAGCAGCCTCGACAGTCTGCTTGCCCGTTTCGAGCATCTGACCGCCAACTACCGCCCGACATTAGGAGGCGAACGTTTCTTTACCGACAAAGAGGTGTCGGCACGGTTGAAGGTGAGCCGCCGGACACTTCAAGACTATCGCAACGAAGGACGTATCGCCTATATCCAGTTGGGCGGCAAAATCCTCTACCGTGAATCCGACATCGAAAGGATGCTGAATGACGGTTACCGCTCCGCCTACCGACAGGCTGTAATCTGATTTTACCGTCAGTCGCTTGTTCCCGTTGCCGGATGCCTTTCAATCGTGTGACGGGCAGTGACAAGGTTTTCGGGTTGAATACGCTCAAACTCGTTTGAGGAAGATTCTGCCGAAACGGCATCGCCGTCTGACCTTGCCTCTGATGTCAAAGCCATACGCTACCTTTGCATCCGACATTGGTAACGAGTGGCTGACGGAATGAACTTCAACTATACCATAGGTTGTTACCTCTGCTACAAGAAACGAACAGTGTAATCGGTGTTTCTTTTGTGGCGGTACTAATTTTACTGATTACAAACTGTCTAAGCAGAACACTTTCTTTACTGCATACTCTGAATGCAATGGCTATAATCATTTCAATGTTATAAATATCATAACTGATGCTTTCCGGTTGTTTGATATACTTCCTCGTTTCAACTTCCTCCAGTTCCTTATTCTTGTAGATGGAATGAATCGCCTTGCGAATATCGTATGAGAACACTCCGAGCAAGTCGCAATCTCAAACTTGTCATCCATACAGGTGCAGTAGGCATAGTGACCACACCCGTTTCACTGATTGTTATTACTCCTCTTTCCATACCTATTGCATTACTTTTGCCATCACGTTCTTTACATTATTCATATCTCGCAGAATAGAGGAGTCAAGTACACGGGCATAGTGCTGTGTCATTTTGATGTTGGTATGACCGAGCATTTTCGCTACATTCTCAATACTCACGCCATTGGCAAGGCATACAGAGGTCGCATACGAGTGGCGGGCGACATGTGTGGTCAAGGTCTTGTTTATCAGACATAAGTCTGCAATTTCTTTCAGATAGCTGTTCATTTTCTGATTGCAGGGAACTGGCAGCAATCTGTTTTTCTTTTGGCAAGCCGGATGCTTTGCGTATTTGCGGAGAATCTCCAACGGAATATCAAGCAAGGGAATGTTGCACATGTTCTTCGTCTTTTGGCGAGGCTTACGAATCCATAGGTTGCCATTGGAATCTTCCACGATATGTTCCGGCGCCAGTTGTTGCACATCAATGAATGCCAATCCTGTGAACAAAGAAAGAAGCATCAAAGCAAGGGAGATGGAAATAAAGAGAATCAAACGGAACGCGTTGTAAAACAACGGTTTTGCGGTTGTTTGCCATTACAGCCAAACAGCAAGGAAAGGCAGGATAATGCAAGCTTTCCGCTACCAAGTCATTACCTGTCCTGCTATCAGCTTAAAGCCAAAAAACAGCATTCCTAATGCTTGTAAACAAGCATTATACGTGTGGTAATGGCTTCAAATCAGCAGATTTAGCAGTGTCCGTTCTGTTTGCACCGTTCTGCCCCATTTCCAATTCTGTCGGTCAGCAATGTATCATTAATATTGCAACCAAAAAGTTATGGCAATGAAGACAGAAATGAAAGTACTGCTTTACATCAAACGCAGCGGACAGGACAAGGACGGGCTGTCTCCCCTCATGGGCAGAATAACCGTCAAAGGAAAACAGAACTCCATCGCACAGTTTTCCTGCAAACTCAAGGTAAATGCCAAGTTGTGGAACGCCACAGCACAACGGTGTACGGGCAAAAGTAAAATGACGGTTATGGCAAACCGTGAGATTGAACGCACGTTGCTTCTACTCCGACAACGGTTCAACGAACTGAAGGACATTAAAGAAGTCGTTTCGGCAGAGGAGGTTAAGAACGCTTATCAAGGGCTGGCGGAAGCACAGGACACCATCATGAAACTGTTTACGGAGCATAATGAGGAATATGCCTTACGTGTGGGCGTGAACCGTTCCGTAACCAGCTATTACCATTACACGAATACTTACCGCCATCTCGCCACGTTTCTGAAAGACAAGTACCGTCTTTCAGACATGCCTGTCAAGCAGATGGACGAGAATTTCATCGAAGATTTCGATATGTATATGCGCACCGTCAAGCGTTTCATGCCCAAGACCATACTCGGACATGTAAACCGCCTGAAAAGCGTGATGATGCTTGCCGTGTTCCGTGGCATTATTCCGTTCAGCCCGTTCAAAGGTTACAGACCACAAAAGCCGGAGTTCAAGCAGATGTACCTTACGGAAGAGGAACTGGGCAAATTTGCCAACATGACTTACGACACGCCCAACCGTAACTTCACAAGGGACATGTTCCTGTTCTCATGCTGGACGGGTATCTGTTACTGCGACATGAGGCATTGACGGAGAAGAACCTCGTAAAAGCCGAGGACGGAAGCTTGTGGATTCACACCGAGCGTCAGAAAACGGGTACACCCGAATGTATAAGGCTGATGGAAATACCGCTCGCCATATTGGAAAAATACAAGGGCATGGATACCGGGGGCAGGCTGCTGCCTATGCTTACGAAGGAGAGCATGAACATTCATCTGAAGAAAATGGCTGTGATGTGCGGTATCAACCGTCCGATTTCATTTCATCAGGCCAGACATACATTCGGCAGCATAATATGTCTTTCACAGGGTATTCCTATCGAAACGGTAAGTAAAATCATGGGACACAAACATATCAAGACTACACAACGGTACGCGAAAGTCACGCAGGACAAGATTGACCGTGACGTGGACAGGCTGAATGATGCCATTGGCGACAAGTTCTCCCTGTTCGGGATTGATGCAGCCCCTTCCACAATACGCAAGGATAACACCCGGCGCAGGGTCAATCCAAGTTGGAAACAAAGGGCTATTGTTAAACAAATGATGGAGGGATAAGTCATGCGAAGTACGTTCAAACTATTGTTTTACATCAACCGACAAAAGGTAAAGAAAAACGGCAAATGCCCCATTATGGGACGTATTACCCTTGACGGCAAGGTGAGTCAGTATTCCACAGGATTGGAAATTGAACCTGTATATTGGGATGCCGATGCAGGCAAGGCAATTGTGGACGGATGCAAGGAAAACCTTGCAGGCGAGAAGAAAAAGGAGTTGTTCAGACTGAACGATACCTTGTCCGCATTGGAAGCCAAAGCCCGTATCGCCTATAAGGAAAATGTGGACAGCTATGGCTTCGTGTCGGCTGAAATCATCAAGAATGCCGTAACTGGTAAGTCGCAGGTAAAAGAAACCCTTCTCGCATTGATGGACGAACATAATGAGGAATACGCCAAACGTGTGGGCATTGACAGGACAAGACACAGTTATATCCGATACCTGACCACACGCAAGCATATCCACAATTTTATGAAGTACAAGTATGACATGGAGGACATGCCGTTGCGTTCGCTGACCATGCGCTTTATGACAGACTTCACATTCTATCTTTCCACCGTACTTAAATTGAAAGTATCGGCATACAACGACTATCTCATCCTGCTGCACAAGATGACTCGGCTCGCCTGAAGAAGCATATCCTCAAACGCGACCCGTTTGCAGGACATAAGATTGAGAAAGTCCTAGTGAACCACCGCTACCTGACGGGCGAGCAGTTTGAAAAGCTGTTGAATGCTAAACTGCCCACATACAGGCTTTGCCATACGAGAGACCTTTTCGTCTTTTCG
>ENA-OQHP01000283-OQHP01000283.1-human-gut-metagenome-genome-assembly--contig:-NODE-283-length-16861-cov-1.641688_pt1 | contig 16861 bp, 32 predicted proteins | sample MGYA00242563_ERZ504717 | MGnify/ENA primary metagenome ERZ504717 (study PRJEB26092, sample SAMD00036212) | human gut metagenome | host: Homo sapiens | study: EMG produced TPA metagenomics assembly of... | reverse complement strand
GCTGTAGTTAAGCTTGAGGGTCTTGCCGGAAAGAAATTCGGCGATGTTGAAAATCCTCTTTTGGTTTCCGTTCGTTCCGGTGCGAGAGCTTCCATGCCCGGCATGATGGACACGGTCCTCAACCTGGGCCTCAACGACGATTCCGTCCAGGGCCTTATCGCCCAGACGCAGAACCCGCGCTTTGCCTGGGACAGCTATCGTCGCTTTATCCAGATGTTCTCCAACGTCGTCATGGGCGTCGACGCGACCTGTTCGAGAATGCCCTGACCCAGGCCCGCCTGGTCGCCGGCGTTCGCGTTGATTCCGAGCTTTCGGCTGAGGACCTGCAGGAGCTCGTCGAGACGTTCAAGGGCATTTTCTCCGACAACGTCGAGGCCGCCGTGTACCCCGAGCTCGAGGTCGCGGACGGCAAGCCCGTCTTCCCGCACGATCCGGAGCTTCAGCTGCGCCTTGCCATCCAGGCCGTCTTTGGTAGTTGGATGAACGAGCGCGCCTGCATCTACCGCAAGCAGCATGGCATTTCCGATGACCTTGGAACCGCCGTCAACGTCCAGGCTATGGCGTTTGGCAATAAGGGCGAGACCTCTGCGACCGGCGTCGCTTTACGCGCAACCCGGCCGACGGCACCAAGGAGTTCTACGGCGACTTTCTGGTCACGCCAGGGCGACGGACGTCGTCGCCGGCATCCGCAACACCGAGCCCATCGCCGACCTCAAGACCACCCCGGGCCTCGAGTCCGCAGGTGAGGAGCTTGAGCGTGTCTTCCTGACGCTTGAGGATCACTACCGCGACATGTGCGACATCGAGTTCACCATCGAGCAGGGCAAGCTCTGGATGCTCCAGACCCGCGTGGGCAAGCGTACCGCAACCGCCGCTCTGCGCATCGCTATCGAGATGGTCGAGGAAGGCTTATCACCCGTGAGGAGGCCGTGAGCCGCATCGACCCCGCGCAGCTCGACCAGCTCCTGCACCCGCAGTTCGACTCCTCCAAGAAGTACGAGGCGCTCGCATGCGGCCTCAACGCCAGCCTGGTGCCGCCGTGGGCGAGGTCGTGTTCTCGAGCGACGATGCCGTCGCGCGCGCCAACGAGGGTCACAAGGTCATTTGGTTCGCTGGGAGACCAACCCCGATGACCTGAAGGGCATGGTCGCCGCCGAGGGTATCCTGACCAGCCACGGTGGCAAGACGAGCCATGCCGCCGTTATCGCTCGCGGTATGGGTACGCCCTGCGTCTGCGGCGTTGAGCGCTTCCACATCGAAGCCGCCGAAAAGGTCGTGCGCATCGAGGGTAGCGATCGTGTGCTGCACGAAGGCGATGTCATCTCCATCGACGGCACCCAGGGCATCGTCGTCGATGGCGCTGTCGATTTGGTCTCCGCCGAGCTCACCGGCGACCTGGACACCATCCTGTCCTGGGCGACGAGATCCGTCTGGACGAGACCTGTGGCCACGCCAACCATGTGCGCGTCAACGCCGACAATCCCGAGGACGCAGAGCTCGCGCTCGAGTTTGGCGCCGAGGCCATCGGCCTGTGCCGCACCGAGCACATGTTTCTGGGCGATCGCAAGAACATCATCCAGAGCTTCATCCTGTCCGACGATGAGGCCGTGAAGCAGCAGGCCCTCGCCGACCTGCTCAAGGTTCAGACCGAGGACTTCCTGGCGATGTTCAAGACCATGTCCGGTCGCGATGTGGTCGTTCGCCTGCTCGATCCGCCGCTGCACGAGTTCCTGGATAATCCGCGTGAGCTCGAGGTCGCCATCACCAAGAAGGAAGCCGCTGGCGCCAGCGAGGAAGAGCTTGCCGCCCTGCGTGCCCGCCTGCGCCGTATCGACGGCATAGTCGAGTCGAACCCCATGCTCGGCCTGCGCGGTGTGCGCCTGTCCGTCGTCTTTAGCGATCTGCCGCTCATGCAGGTTCGCGCCGTGGCCACGGCTGCTGCTCGACTTATCAAGGAGGGCGTCGACCCGCGCCCCGAGATCATGGTTCCGCTCGTTTCCATTACGGCCGAGCACGTTCAGACTCGCGAAGTCATCGAGCGCGTGATCGCCGAGGTTTCCGCCGAGGAGGGCGTCGAGCTCAATATTCCCGTGGGCACGATGCTCGAGCTGCCGCGTGCTGCATGGTTGCCGACGAGATCGCGCAGCACGCCGATTTCTTCTGCTTTGGCACCAACGACCTCACGCAGACGACCTTCGGCTTCTCTCGGGACGATGCCGAGGCCAAGTTCATCCCGCTGTACATGCACAAGAAGATTCTGAAGGACAACCCCTTCGAGACCATCGACTCGGCGGTACTGGAGCTGGTGCGCATGGCCGTCGGAGAAGGTGCGGGTCCACCAACCCCGACATGCACTTTGGCGTGTGCGGCGAGCACGGCGGCGACCCCAAGTCCATCAAGGGCCTGTTCAACGTGGCCGATGTGGACTACGTGTCCTGCTCGCCCTATCGTGTGCCCCTCGCGCGCCTGGCTGCCGCTCAGGCCAAGCTCGAGGCCAAGCGTTCCGCCTAACGTTTTGGGTTTGGGCGCTAGCGTAGCCCCCTTCACGCCGCCCGTCTCATTCGTGAGGCGGGCGGTTATCATGTGCGGGTTTTGTCTTTTTGTCTGCGTAAAAAATTGTTCTTGCAGCAGAAACCCGCGCGTGTATACTCGAATACGTTTGTTCAACTACGTGCCGGCCAAGGTGGTACGGCACCTCTAGAAGAGTAAGGAATTGCACATGGATTACATCCGCGCAATCGAGCGTCAGCAGATCCGCGAGGACATTCCTCAGGTTCGCGTCGCCGACAACGTCAAGGTTCACTACCGCATTAAGGAAGGCGACCGCGAGCGCATCCAGGTCTTCCAGGGCGACGTCATCCGCATGGCCGGCGCCGGTGCCCGCGAGACCTTCACCGTCCGCAAGATTTCCTTCGGTGTCGGTGTTGAGCGCACCTTCCCGCTTCACAGCCCCAAGATCGCCAAGCTCGAGGTCGTTCGTCATGGTCGCGTCCGTCGCGCCAAGCTGTACTACCTCCGCGACAAGGTGGGCAAGGCTGCTCGCATCCCCGAGAAGCGCTAAGAAGATCGCAGCGTCTGTCCACTCGTTTGGACACAAGGGTCACCTTCGGGTGGCCCTTCTTTTTATCTGATTTGCATGCAAGGAGGGCCTGGTATGGCCAATATGACGAGCTCGGTTTCGGCATCGCAGGTTGCCGGCGAGCTGGCGAGCGCCACGTTCGAGGAGATTCCCGCCCTCGTGGAGCATTATCGCGAGGATCCGCGCCAGCAGGTGATCAAGGCTTGCGAACGTGCCCTTAAGCGCCATGCCAAGGAACTTTCCGAACGCGAGCGCGTCAACGGCATGTACGAGCTTATGCATGAGCTCGGCGGTGATGGCGTGGTCGTGGGCGTCGACGAGGTGGGCCGTGGCTCGGTAGCGGGTCCCTTGACCGTGTGTGCCGTGTGTCTTCCGATGGAGCCGCGCATCTGGGGCATCAACGATTCCAAAAGCTCACGCCGGCGCGCCGCGAGCTGCTCTCGGTGAAGATTGCCGAGGTGGCGACTGCTATCGGCTTTTGCCATATCGCTCCTGCGGATATCGATGAGATGGGCATGGCCCGCGCCATTCGAGCCGCTGTCGCGGGTGCGGTGGCAGATACGGGGCTTGAGCCCGATTGCGTGCTTATGGACGGTAACCCCCTGGCGCCGTGCCCCATGAGCGCGACGTGGTCAAGGGCGATGCCAAGATCGCCTGTATCGCCGCGGCATCCATCATGGCAAAGGTCACGCGTGACGAGATGATGGTCGAGTACGATGCCGAGTATCCCGAGTACCATTTGGCCGAATCGAAAGGCTATGCGAGTCCCGAGCACATCGAGGCCATTCGCAAACATGGTCTTTCTCCGCTGCATCGTGTGAGCTTTTGCGGAAACTTTCTGCAGACTGAGCGCCTTTTTTAGGCCAATTGTGGAGACAGGGACCTTAAGGTTCTATAAACCTGCTGGTAGGGGCCGTGTGCAACGCTATTGTTGCGCGCGGCCCTCATTTGTCGGCATTTGGTTGGTTTTCGGTTTGCTTCCGGTACTTACCCGCATGAAACCTGCCTCATTATCGAGGCAATGCAGGGAGTGGGAAAGGAGATCCCATGTGTGCCGCAGCCAAAATGAGCAAGACGCAGCAGCTCAAGGAACGTTGGAAGAGGGGGAGCTCGATTGCGGGTCGATCACGCCTGAGTTTATCAAGGGCTCAGTCCTCGCGAGCTCGGTATGCTGGGCGAGCTTATCGCAATCGATTACTTTAACGAGCGCGGCTATGCATTGCTGGAACAAGGCTATCGATGCTCGGAGGGCGAGGCCGACCTGGTGCTGCTCGACGAGCTCGACGATGTGGTGGTGATGGCCGAGGTCAAGACCAGGCGTGTTGCGCTGGATTGCGATACGCGGGTGTTTCCCGAGGAAGCGGTGAACGCCCAAAAGCAGCGGCGCTATCGTCGCATCGCGAGTTGTTATCTCATGGAGCACTATCCGCTCAAGGCAATCCGCTTCGATGCCGTGGGCGTCACCATTCGCGGCGGGCATATCGCCGAGATCGAGCACCAGTACAATGCGTTCGATTGGCAGGTGTCGTGATGGCGTTCGAAACTTTTGCCGTTCACGCAGCCTGTATCCGCGGCGTCGAGGCGATTCCCGTCACGGTCGAGGTTTCGCTTGCGGGCGGCATTCCGGGCATACAAATGCTCGGCATCCCGAGTATGGAGGTCATGGAGTCGCGTGGGCGCATTCGCTGCGCGATGCGCTCTGCCGGATTCGAGATCCCGCGCTCGGGCATTACGGTCAATCTGGCGCCGGGCGATATCCGAAAGACCGGTAGCGGCTTTGACCTGCCGATAGCCATTGCGGTGCTTGCGGCCGATGGGCAGATTCCCCGCGACAATCTCGACCGCTGCCTCATTGCCGGCGAGCTCGGCTTGGATGGCACGGTGCTTCCCGTCAAGGGCGAGGTGGCGTTCCAGCTACTGGCTCGCGATATGGGCTGTCTTTTATCGCCGGTAGGTCCGACCAGCATGTTCCGCTTGCGGGCGTCGACTGCGGTTTTATCGATCATCTGTCGCAGCTTGCCCGCGGTATGGGCGAGGCAGCTCGGCACTATCTGGATTCTGAAGTGCTCGAGGCCACCTTTGAGCCCGAGCTCGATTATGCCGACGTGTTGGGGCAGGAGGTCGCCAAGCGTGGCATGGCGCTTGCGGCGGCAGGGGAGCTGGGCTTGCTTATGATTGGGTCTCCGGGATCGGGCAAGACCATGCTTGCGCGCCGCATGACGGGTATCTTGCCCGAGCTTTCCGTCGAGGATCAGCAGGAGGCATTGTGTATCCATTCGGTCTTGGGTGAGAACATCGATGGCCTGCTTGCGGGGCATCGGCCGTTTCGTAGTCCCCATCACAGCATTTCGACTGCGGGCCTTATTGGCGGAGGGCGCCCGGTGCATCCGGGCGAGATCAGCCTTGCCCATGGCGGCGTGCTCTTTTTGGACGAGCTTGCCGAGTTTCCCACCGGTGTGCTGCAGACGCTTCGTCAGCCTATCGAGCGCGGCTATGTCAGAATCGTGCGCGTCGATGGCGCCTTTACGTTTCCCTCGCGCTTTCAGCTGCTTGCGGCGAGCAATCCCTGCCCCTGCGGTTTTTGGGCGATCGCGAGGTTCCGTGTCGTTGCTCGGCATCGATGGTCGAGCGCTATCGGTCCAAGCTGCGTGGTCCCTTGGCCGACCGCATCGACCTGATGATCGACGTGTCCCGCCCCGATCCGCAGGTGATTATCGAGGGCGCCGAGGGCATGTCGTCGGCCGAGCTGCGCGACTACGTTGTCCGCGGTCGGGCTTTTCGTGCCTGGCGCGAGACTCATATGGACGATGCGGACGCTGAGGCCGAGGACGATGAGTCCCGCTCTATCGATGGTGTTGTGTCGACCTTTGCGCTCGATCAGGCGGCGGAAACGTGCGTGCTCGGCCTGTCGAAGCGCACGCATCTCACGGGGCGCGGCATCGTGCGCCTGGTGCGCATCGCGCGCACGATCGCCGATGTCGCCGAAAGCGAGCGGGTGACGCAAGATCATGTGCTCGAGGCCGCGATGTATCAGGGAAGGAGGGACCAGTGATGGGTGAGGTCCGCTATGAACTGCATCCCGGTGATGGGCTGTTTCCCGCTACTGTTCTGGAACTTTCCGATGTGCCGCAGACGTTGTTCGTCCGTGGCGACCGGAGGTGCTCTCGACGCCGGCGCTCTCGATTATCGGTGCGCGCAAGGCGTCTCCCTACGGTCTTGCCGTCGCGGAGCTTGCAGCCAAGGTTGCCGTGGAAGCGGGGGTGACGGTGGTCTCGGGCGGTGCGGTCGGCTGCGACCAGGGCCTCGGTTGGGCCGCGGTCAACGGCCGGGGCAGGCACGTCTTAGTTTTGGGTACGGGCGCGACGTGGTCTACCCGCGCTCGAGCGCGGGGCTTATCGCCCGTACGCTCGATACGGGCGGCGCGGTCGTGTCCATCTCGCCGTGGGGCATGGGGCCGCGCAAGTTTGCCTTCCCGCGCCGCAACCGCGTGATCGCTGCGCTGTCGCAGGCGCTCTTTGTATCGGAGGCCGCATGCCATCCGGAACGTTTCTACCGCCGAGGCCGCCATGGACCTGGGGCGCGAACTGCTTGCGGTACCGGGCTCCATTTTGTCGCCCGAGTCGCGCGGGACCAACTATCTCATTGCCAACGGGGCCTGCTGCATTATTGACGAGGAGTCCATCGAGATGGCCATCTCTCGAATCTACGGTACCCTGCGCTATTCGCGTCCCGATGCGCCCGGCATCGCCGACCTGGATGCCACACAGCAGACTGTGATGCATGCCCTCATCGCCTCGCCGCTCAAGGTTGAAGACATCGCCACACTCGTCTCCCTCGATGCCGTCGGCGTGCTCAAGCTCCTGGCTCGCTCGAGCTCGAGGGCCTCATCGAGCGCATGATGGATGGAAGGTATGCGCCCTCCAAGTTTGCCCTTCACGCCCAGACGCCCTTCGGTCACAATGGAAAACGTGTCAATTAGAAAGGTGTTTGCAGATGCTGTTTGATCAGGTGACGGTTATCGGTGGCGGTCTGGCGGGATCGGAATGCGCGATTCAGCTGGCAGATCGCGGGTTCGCCGTAAGCTGTGCGAGATGCGCCCGCAGGTGAGCTCTCCTGCCCACCATACCGATCACTTGGCGGAGCTCGTCTGCTCCAATTCGTTTAAGTCGACCCGTCCCGATTCCGCCGCCGGCCTGCTGAAGGCCGAGCTCGAGCGCATGGCTCGGTGCTGCTCGACTGCGCTCATCGTGCGGCCGTTCCCGCTGGCGGCGCCTGGCGGTCGACCGCGTCAGTTTCCGAGCTCGTCGAGCCGAGGTTGCCGCCGCCCCAATATCGAGGTCGTCCACGGTGAGGTCACCCAGATCCCCGAGGTCATGTGGTTATCGCCGCGGGCCCCTTGTGCTCGCCGGCATTGAGCGGGGAGGTCATGAAGCTTGTCGGTGGTGACGCCCTGGCGTTCTTTGACGCGGCCGCCCCGATCGTCGATGCCTCGACGCTCGATATGGACGTGCTGTTCTCGCAGTCGCGCTACGAGGAGCAGGGGAGTGGCGACTATCTCAATGCCCCGCTCAACAAGGAAGAGTACGAGGCCTTTATCGAGGCACTCACCACGGCCGATCGCGTGGTGCTCAAGGATTTTGAGGGCGGTGACCTGTTCCAGGCCTGCCAGCCTGCCGAGGAGGTTGCGCGCACGGGCAAGGATGCCATCCGCTTTGGCGCCATGAAGCCCGTCGGGCTCACCGACCCGCGCACCGGTCGCCGTCCCTGGGCGGCAATTCAGCTGCGCGCCGAGAACAAGGAGAAGACCGCCTATAACCTGGTTGGCTTCCAGACCAACCTGACCTTCGGCGACAGAAGCGCGTCTTCCATATGGTTCCCGGCCTGGAGAACGCCGAGTTCTTCCGCTACGGCGTCATGCACCGCAACACCTTTGTCGATGCGCCGCACGTGCTCGATGGCACCTTTGCCGTGCCCGGCACGAGCGTGCGTCTTGCCGGCCAGATTACCGGTACCGAGGGGTATATGGAGGCCGTGGCGACGGGTCTGCTCGCCGCGCTCAACACCTATGCCGAGGCAATCGAGGCGGAGCCTGTTGAGCTGCCGCGCGTGGGCGCCCTAGGCGCACTCGTGGGCTATGCGACCGATCCGGCTACGGTGGGCTATCAGCCCATGCACGTCAACTTTGGCTCGTGCCGCCGCTCGAGGACGGTAAGCGTCGCAGCAAGCGCGATCGTTACCAGGCCTACGCGGATCGCGCCCTTAAGGCCCTGGATGCTTATCTGGAATCGCGCTCCGATCTGTTTGGAGGCGAGAGGTCATAGCCTTTGACCTGTACGATGCCGTCGACTCGTTCATCGCCTACATTGCACGCGTCGAAGGGCTCGCTCCCAATACGGTAACCGCCTACGCCTCGCGGCTCGAGCACTTCGCCGCGTGGTGCGACCGTGAGGGCATCGACGCTCGCGTCGCCGACGTACGGACCGTTCGCTCCTATTTGGCCGAGCTGTCGCGTGGCCAGGTGGCGGCTCGGACCCTTGCGGCGCATCTGTCTGCCATTCGCTCGCTCTATCGGTGGATGGCTGCCGAGGGAATCGTTGAGGGCGATGCGGTCTCGGCGATATCCTCGCCCAAACTGCCGCGCGATCTTCCCGGTGTGCTGACGACCCGGCAAGTCGAGGCGTTGCTCGAGGCCCCCGACACCTCGACGCTTCGGGGCTGCGTGATGTAGCGATGCTCGAGCTGCTCTATGCCTCCGGCGCGCGAATCTCGGAGCTCGCGGCGCTCAACGTGGAGTCCATTGCTTGGTCAGAGCGAACGCTGCGACTTTGGGGCAAGGGGAGCAAGGAGCGTATCGTGCCCCTCTATCGGCGCGCTCTCGAGGCGACTCGCCGCTATATTGAGGAGGGGAGGCCACATCTCCTTGTGCAGGCAAAGCGTGTCGATAGTGCGAACGGCGTGCATCCGCTGTTTATCTCGGCGCGCGGAAACCGCATGAGTGCCGCCATGCTGAGGAGGCGTTTCCACATGCTTGCGGCACTTGCCGGCATTCCTGCCGACATCGCCCCGCATGCGATGCGCCACACCTTTGCGACCGACCTGCTCGAGGGCGGCGCGGATCTGCGCTCGGTTCAGGAGCTGCTGGGGCATGCGAGCTTGTCCACGACGCAGATCTATACGCACCTCACGCCCGACCGACTCAAGCGTGCCGTGAGTCAGGCACACCCCCGCGGCGAGTAGGAGAAGGGCCTCCCGCGCCGCACCGAGGTGTGTGGTTTTGATTGCGGGTTGGCAGGAAGAGGCAATCCTGCTATCATTCATCGGGTTGCTTCACGGCAACAGGTTTTTATCACGCACGCGCGGCTACTTCATACCGTGGTGCCCGGGCTTGGTAGCACATGTCCGGGTTGGTTTTGGAGGATGACCCCGCGCGGAGGCAAACCACAGGAGGTTTAATATGGCTACCAAGATTAATATCCGCACCCTGCTCGAGGCCGGCTGCCACTTCGGTCACCAGACCCGTCGCTGGAACCCCAAGATGAAGCCGTTCATCTTCGGTGAGCGCAACGGCATCTACATCCTCGACCTCAAGCAGACCATCCTTGACGCCGATCAGCCTACACCTTCGTCAAGAACGTCGCCAAGGGCGGCAACGTGCTGTTCGTCGGCACCAAGAAGCAGGCTCAGGAGCCGTTAAGAACGCCGCTGAGCGCGCCAACATGCCTTACATCAACCAGCGTTGGCTCGGCGGCATGCTGACCAACTTCGTCACCATCCGCTCCCGCATCAACCGCATGGAGGAGCTCGAGGCCATGGTCGAGGACGGCCGCATGGCAGTGCTGCCCAAGAAGGAGCAGGCAGTGCTCGGCAAGGAGCTCGCTAAGCTCCAGACCAACCTCGGTGGCGCCCGCGACATGAAGGGTCTGCCCCAGCTCTCTTCGTCATCGACACCAAGCGCGAGGAGAACGCCATCAAGGAGGCCCAGCGCCTGAACATCCCCGTCGTCGCTCTGATCGACACCAACTCCGATCCCGACGAGGTCGAGTACGGCATCCCCTGCAACGATGACGCCATCTCCGCTGTCACCCTTATGTGCGAGCTCATGGCCGACGCCTGCCTCGCTGGCTCCGGTAAGGAGCAGGTCTCCGAGCCGAGATGGCCGCCGAGCCCAAGGCCGAGTAAATCAGTCCTATTTAAGTCTTTTTCATCTCTTTGAAAGGAACCACAATGGCCCAGATTACTGCCGCTATGGTCAAGCAGCTCCGCGAGATGACCGACTCCCCGATGATGGAGTGCAAGAAGGCTCTCGTCGAGGCTGACGGCGACATGGACGTCGCTGTTGACGTTCTGCGCAAGAACGGCCTCGCCAAGCTGCCAAGAAGGCTGGTCGTGAGACAACGAGGCGCTGTCGCCGCGTTCGTCTCCGAGGACGGCAAGTCCGGCGCTCTGCTCGAGCTTTCCTGCGAGACCGACTTCGTCGCTCCAACGCCAAGTTCACCGGCTTTGCTTCCAAGGTCGCCGAGGTTGTCGCTACCACCGAGCCGGCCGATGTCGATGCTCTGCTCGAGAAGCCGATGGGCGAGGAGACCGTTTCCTCCGAGCTCACCGAGATGATTCACATCATGGGCGAGAACATGAAGATCGCTCGTTTCTCCGCTCGCAAGGCCGAGAACGGCGCTCTCGCTTCTTACATCCACATGGGTGGTAAGATCGGCGTCCTCGTCGAGTTCGCCTTCGAGAAGGCCGAGACCGCTCAGGCCGAGTCCTTCAAGACCTTCGCTCACGACGTTGCCCTTCAGGTTGCCGCCGTCGCCCCGATTTGCGCTACCCGCGATCAGGTTCCGGCCGAGACTGTCGAGCACGAGAAGGAGATCTACATGGCCCAGGCTGCCGAGTCCGGCAAGCCCGAGGCTATCCAGGAGAAGATGGCTGTTGGCCGTCTGGAGAAGTTCTACAAGCAGTCCGTGCTCACCGAGCAGGAGTTCATCAAGGACAGCTCCCTCACCATCAAGAAGTACGCTGAGCAGGTCTCCAAGGAGCTCGGCGATACCATTACCGTCGTTGCCTTCGACCGTCTGGTCCGTGGCGAGTAAATAAGCTCTTGTAGCTGGTAATGAGCAGGCTGTGGGTTTTACTCACAGCCTGCTTTTTCATGCTCTTATCAGAGCCTTTGCTATCATATTGAGAGTCTAATTAAAGGAGGATCGCTTTGTCCGACATCCGATATAAACGCGTGCTTCTGAAGCTTTCCGGCGAAGCACTGATGGGCGACGGCCAATATGGCATCGACCCCAAGATTACCGACCATCTTGCCAAGCAGGTCAAGGAGCTGCTCGCCGTTGGCCATGAGGTCGGCGTTGTTGTCGGCGGCGGCAACATTTTCCGCGGCATGGCCGGCGCTGCCGGTGGCATGGAGCGCGCCCAGGCCGACTACATGGGCATGCTGGCAACCGTTATGAACGCGCTTGCCCTGCAGGATGCCTTTGAGCACAACGATGTTCCCTGCCGCGTGATGAGCGCTATCCAGATGAACGAGATCTGCGAGCCCTATATTCGCCGTCGCGCCATCAACCACCTTTCCAAGGGTAATGTCGTTATTTTTGCCGCCGGTTCGGGCAATCCGTACTTTACGACCGACACCGCCGCGGCTCTTCGTGCCTGCGAGATCGGTGCCGAGATTCTGATTAAGGCCACCAAGGTTGACGGCATCTACGACAAGGATCCTGTCAAGTGCGCCGATGCCGTCCGTTTTGACAAGATTACCTATCACGAGGTTCTCGTCCGCGGTCTGCAGGTTATGGATTCCACGGCCACGGCGCTGTGCCAGGATATCGTATGCCGATTTGGTCCTCAACATCGATGGCGAGGACACCGTCAAGCGCGCGCTTTCGGGTGAGCCCGTCGGCACGCTCGTCTATCAGGAGGATTAAGCATGGCAGAGAACATCACCGCCCACATGGACAAGTCGCTCGAGTCCCTCAAGCACAACTTCTCCAAGGTTCGCACGGGCCGCGCCAACGCTAACATTCTGTCCGACATTTCGGTCGATTACTACGGTGTTCCCACGCCGGTTACCCAGGTTGCCGCCGTTAAGACCCCCGAGGCTCACATGCTGCTCATCGAGCCCTGGGACAAGGCCCTCGTCAACGCAATCGTGAAGGCTATCAGCGCTTCCGATCTGGGCATTACCCCTAACTCTGACGGTACCGTCGTGCGCCTGCCGTTCCCGGCTCCCACCGAGGAGCGTCGTCGCGAGCTCGTTAAGGAGTGCGCGAGTATGCCGAGCAGGCCAAGGTTTCCATCCGTAACATCCGTCGCGACTTTAACAACAAGCTCGAGCGCGACGAAGAGCTCACCGAGGACGATGTCCGTCGCGAGCAGGCCAAGGTCCAGAAGTATACCGATGAGTATGTTGCCAAGGTCGAGGAGCTTCTGAAGGAAAAAGAAGCCGAGGTCATGGAGATCTAAGGTGCAATACGACGAGAACAAACTGGTCGAGTACTTTGCCGACGCCCCCGCGGCGCGGTTTTTCCGACCTTGACCTCAATAAGATCCCGCATCATATTTCGTGCATCATGGACGGTAACGGACGCTGGGCCACGGCGCGCGGTCTTGCCCGCACCGAGGGCCACAAGGCAGGTATCGTCTCCCTGCGCGAGATTATTACCGCATGCGTGCGCTTGGGCGTCGACGTCCTTTCGGCCTATGCGTTTTCCACCGAAAACTGGAATCGTCCGCAGCACGAGGTCAACGTTTGATGCATCTGTTTGCCAAGACGTTTATCGATGAGTTGCCGCTGCTTAAGCGCGAAAATGTGCGCGTTGTCTTTTTGGGCGATATTTCCGCACTGCCCAAGAAGACCCGCGATGTCTTTGAGCGAGCCTTGCCGAGTGTGCCGACCACACCGGCATGACGCTGGCGCTTGCCGTCAACTACGGCGCCCGTGCCGAGATCACCCGTGCTGTCCGTCAGATTGCGATCGATGCCGCTGCCGGAAAGATCGATCCCGCCGCTATCGACGATGATATGGTTGCCTCGCATCTGTACACCGCCGGACTGCCCGATCCGGAGCTTGTGATTCGCACCTCCGGCGAGCTTCGTCTTTCGAACTATCTGCTGTGGCAGGTTGCCTATTCCGAGTTTTATGTCACCGATACCTATTGGCCCGACTTTGATCGTTGGGGTCTTGTCAACGCCATTTTGGCTATCAGGGCCGCGACCGTAGGTTGGTGGACTGAGCAAGACCGAGGAGGCTTAATCGTGTCCGATCGTCCCAAGGCGTCTGCTCCCAAGGCGTCTGCCGCCAAAAGCGGCGCGGCTGCGACTTCGTGGCTGGCCGGCTTTATTACCCGCGCCGCCGCAGGTATTGTCTACGCCGTCGTATTTATTCTCTGCCTGGTTTTGGGTATCGTTCCCACCGCCATCTTCGTCTCCGTCATGAGCGGCCTGTGCTGCTTTGAGTTTTTCCGCATGACGAAGCTCGATGGCAAGGTGGCCAACGAGCGCCTGGGTATCGCTGCCGCCGTGCTCTTTCCGCTCTCGGCGCTGGGCGACTCGCTGCTGTTGAATGCCTGCTTTTTGCTCTGATGCTTGCGGTGGGTATTTGGTATGTCTGGTCGGCGCGTACCCGCATATCCGATGTAGCTGTGACGCTCATGGGTCCCATCTACACCGGTTTTATGCTGTCGGCCATCGTGCTGCTGCGCGATGCCGTGCCCGGTTTGCCGCGCTCTGCTTTCGGTGGGTGTTTGCGCGTCTCTCTGGGTCTCCGATTCGTTTGCTACATCGTGGGCAGCCGTATCGGCAAGCACAAGATGGTCCCCAAGATCTCTCCCAAAAAGAGCTGGGAGGGCTTTGTCGGCGGCATCTTGGGCTCGGTTCTTATTTGGCTTATTTTGTGGGCGACGCATTTCTATAAGCTGAGCTTGCCCTATGCGCTGCTTTGCGGCGTGGTTGTGTCCATCCTGGGCGTTATCGGTGACCTCATCGAGTCACGCATCAAGCGTGGCGTGGGCGTCAAGGATTCTGGCAACCTTATTCCGGGCCATGGCGGCATGCTCGATCGTAGCGACTCGCTTATCTTTGGCTGCATTACCGCGCAGCTGCTTTGATGATCGGAGGCGTGCTGTAATGGCCTTTCAGACGACGTACGGCCCCGATGGGCGTCTTCGCGTTGCCATCCTGGGTTGTACGGGCTCCATCGGTACGCAGGCACTTGATGTATGCCGTCAGCATGCCGATCGACTGCAGGTGACGGCACTGTCCGTTAACTCCAGCACCTCGGAGCTCGTTGCGTTTGCCCGTGAGTTTTCGGTTCCGGCCGTTGCCGTGGCCGACACCACCCACGGTACGGACGCTGTGCTGCAGGAGCTGCCCGAGGGCACCGAGCTCAGTGTTGGTGCGCAGGCGGTTTGTGAGCTCGCGCGTCGCGATGACGTCGACTGTGTGCTTGTTGCCATTGTGGGCGCTGCCGGGCTCGAAGCGAGCCATGCAGCCCTGACCTCGAACAAGCGTCTTGCACTTGCTAACAAGGAGTCCCTCGTTGTCGGCGGTGACCTGCTGATGCCGTTGGCGCAGCCGGTCAGCTTATTCCGGTCGACTCCGAGCACTCCGCCATCTACCAGTGCTATCTGGGGGAGAATCCGCGCGAGGCTCACTGCATTTGGCTCACTTGCTCGGGTGGTCCGTTCTTTGGCCGTACGCGCGACGAGCTCAATTGCGTGACACGCTCCGATGCGCTGGCACACCCCACGTGGGCCATGGGTGCTAAGATCACCATCGACTCTGCGACCCTCATGAATAAGGCTTGGAGCGTATCGAGGCGATGCACCTGTTCGGGTGCGATCTCGACTTTATCAACGTGGTCGTTCAGCGCCAGTCAAAGATCCACTCGATGGTCGAGTATGCGGACGGCTCTGTGATGGCACATCTTGGTGCGTCCGACATGCGCATTCCCATCCAGTTCGCGTTCTCGTATCCCGAGCGGTGGGATACCCCAGCGCCTCGAATCGATTTCCGCGAGCTCGGGCAGCTCACGTTTGATGCTGCCGATATGGACACATTCCGCTGCCTGGCGCTGGCCGAGCGTGCCGGCAGAACGGGCGGCACCATGCCGTGCGTGCTGAATGCCGCCAACGAAGTTGCCGTCGATGCCTTCCTGCACGATGCCTGTACCTTTACCGATATCGACCGTATCGTCGAGTCGTGCATGGATGCACACGATACGCAGGCGGTCGCATCCTTTGAGCAGCTTCGCGATATCGATACGTGGGCTCGTGCCAAGCGCCGAGGTGCTCGCTGCAACCCGCTCTTAATCGTAAGGATTGCTTTTCGTTTTATGGATACTGTTCTGAGCGTTCTCTCCTCAGTCTTTTGGGGCCTTTTGATGCTATCCGTCCTCGTGTTTCTGCATGAGGGCGGCCACTTTTTGGCGGCCCGTGCGTGCGGCGTGCGCGTCACCGAGTTTTTCTTGGGCCTACCGTGCCGCTTCGATATTCATCATACGTCGCGTCGCATCGGTACCAAGTTTGGCGTGACGCCGCTGCTGCTGGGTGGCTATGCCGCTATCTGCGGTATGGACCCGACCGATGTCTCGTGCGCCGACCGTGTGCTTGCGGCGATCTATCGTCATGGTCGCGTTTCGGTTGCAGACCTTTCCGTCGAGCTGGAGCTGCCCGAGGAGGATGTTCTCGAGGCTTGTGCCTTGCTTTTGGGCTGGGGTTCCATTGCGCCTTGGTACGAGGAAGGGGAGAAGCCTTCACCCAGCTATTATCCGGTTAGGTACCAGACGCTGCCGCGCGATGCTGCAGGATATACCACCTTTGACGGACGCAAGTTCGATCGAGAGCATGCTACTGCCGAGGGCGATGTGTGGGAGCTGCCGGTCGCCGCTTCCGAGTTTCTTGAGCAGGAGCGTTCGCATACCTATCTGGGCCAAGGTTTTCTCAAGCGTGCCTTTATGCTGCTCGCGGGCATTCTCGTCAATATCCTGACGGGCTTTTTGCTGCTTATGAGCATCTACTCTATCGCCGGCGTATCGGTGCCGGTCGATAGCAATGTGATCGGTCAGGTTGAAGAAGGCTCTATAGCCGCCAAGGCGGGCATTGAGGCCGGCGACACGATTCTTAGTGTCGATGGCGTGTCCTGCTCCAGCTGGATGGATGTGTATGATGCCATCGGCAAGGCTGCCGGTCAGGACGATATCGCCATTGAGTACCAGCGCGACGGTAAGAAACTTTCGACCTCGGTCGCGCTCAGGGAGGGCGAGCGTTTGGGCGTTTATGCTCCATGCAAGTGGTCCATTTGGACCCTATCACCTCGGCGCGCCTGTCGTTCTCCTATGTTCAGCAGACTGCCGAGGGCGTTATGCGCCTGCTGCAACCGCAGCATACGATGGAGATACTCGATCAGTCCAGCTCGATTGTTGGCATCAGCGTCATGTCTTCTCAGGCGGCTGCCGCCGGTCCCGCGACATTCTTAACGTTTGCCGCGCTCATCTCGTTCTCGCTGGGCTTTATGAACCTGCTGCCCATTCCGCCGCTCGACGGGGGAAAGCTGGTTATCGAGATCATTCAAAAGGTCGCCGGTCGCGAGCTGCCACTCAAGGTGCAGACAATCGTCAGTTATGTCGGCATCGCGCTCTTTGCGCTGCTGTTTGTCTATATGCTTCGTTCCGACGTCCTTCGATTTATTTTGTAGGGGAGTGTTTGGATTGTCTTTGTCCCATCCTTTGCCGCGCGAGCTGACGCGCCCCGTGTTTGTGGGCGACGTGCAGATAGGCGGCGG
>ENA-OQHP01000282-OQHP01000282.1-human-gut-metagenome-genome-assembly--contig:-NODE-282-length-16874-cov-1.713143_pt1 | contig 16874 bp, 20 predicted proteins | sample MGYA00242563_ERZ504717 | MGnify/ENA primary metagenome ERZ504717 (study PRJEB26092, sample SAMD00036212) | human gut metagenome | host: Homo sapiens | study: EMG produced TPA metagenomics assembly of... | reverse complement strand
AGTACATAGGTAACATCCGTATTGCCCAGCAGGTTCATGTTACCGCGCATGGTCAGGGCATCCAAAGGCCCTCGTACCGTAGCGTTTAAATCGACAAATATCTTGCCGTAGATAAGACTTTCGCGGGTGCGCGGCGCATCCAGCAGCGTATAGTTCTCCGCCAGCAACTTCAAGTCCGCCGTAGGACGTTCCAAATTGCGGAAGTCCACCTTGCCGTTAATGGTAAACGGATTCTTGCTGGTAGTATAAATGGCAAACTTATCAAATATCAGTTGGTTATCCTTAATCTGCACGGGACGGTCGTCAAACCAGTAGCGGGCCCCTGCCTGACGGGCATATACCGATACGCTGTCCAGCGTAATATCTCCGTGCATCCTGGGTTTCTCCAACGGCCCGTAGATGTACATCCCGCCATCGAGGTCGCCGGTAAAGGACATCATTTGGTCGGGCACAAAAGCATTGGCAATCTTCATCGGGAAGTGTTCAAAAGAGGTAGTCACTTCCAGCGTGTCCTTTCCGTTCTTCTGCGTCAGTATGCCGTCGGCAGTCATCACTTCCCGGTTGTCATAACTGAAATATGTATTCAGATAATGCGTAGCGCCCTTATCGCCCGGCAGCCATGTGGCTCCCATACCGATGTCTCCCACATGCTGCCGCTCATAGGTCAGTTCATCGATATTGGCTTCGGCTGAAACCTGCAAGGAAGTAGGGTCTGTATATACTGCGCCTCGGCAGAGAACAAGCCGGTGAGACGGGGCATATAAGGAAGCACCTCGCTCAGTTCGCCCAGTTGGAAACGGCTCAACTCCACGTTCATATTCTGCAATGAAATGCTGTCGTTCTTGTCCGACTGCATACGGAAGCCCAAACCGTTGTCACTATCCATATCGATATTGGCATAGACGCGCATGTTGTTATGCAGATATATCCAATTGCTGTTGTCTACGAAATGGAACTTACGGTATGCGATAACCGGTTCGGCAGGCGTCAGATTAAGCAATACTCCGTTGCCTTTGCCATGTCCCTCCGTCAGCGGGCGGGCATTGACGCCGAACAGCACTCCTGTCTGTCCCTTTCCGTCCACATAATTCACGGTCAGTTCGGCATCTTCACTGCGAATCTCACCGGTCAGCGTACTGCGGAATACGAACTGCGGATTCTTCGGTCCGTTAATCACCCCGCTTTGCAGCATCATCCGGGAAGTATCCTGCTTCACGGCAAAGAAAACCGTATCGAGCTGCAACGAGTCCACACGCAATCCGTGAACGGCGGTCCGTCCGTTGATGCCCCGTGCCGGCGTACTCCCGAAGCGAAGGGTGAAGTCATTGAACTTATGTTTTTGTTTTCAGGAAATAGCTGACCGGATTGGCCTGCCCCGCCGTCAACTTCATGCCCGCCGAGGGCAATACCTGCCGCAAGGCGGCATGGTCGAGGCGTCTTTCCTCTATCTGTTTCGTCAGAATGGCTACGAACTTGTCCGACTGCCCCAACAACTCCTCCAACGTGCTGCGGCACGGAACTGCAAATCCATATCGCCGGCATCCATCCGCAACTTAATGGAATCGCGACGCGCTTCCGCTCCCAGATTGAACGCAACGGGATGTTCCAAAGGTTCGGATGCGATTCCCAGATTATACAAGTCCAGTTCCTCGACTTTCATGTTCAGTCTGCCGTCCATATATTTACGGTCGAGACGAAGGTCGGCTTCGGACTGCATCTTCAACAGTTCATTATCGCTCGTCAACCGTACAGAAGCTACCGCAGATTTCAACCCCGCATTCAGGTTCACACCCGACAGATTCCAGCGGGCATATTGCAGTTCGTCCAGTTTGGCTTCCACAAGAGCCGTCGTCTGGCGGGAAGTCATATCCACTCCCCTGCCTTTGGCGGCAACATGCGCAGTAAGTACATAAACAGAATCTTTGGGCAGGAAATGATGAAGCTGCAAGGCATCTATGGCGAGGTCTGCATGATAGACCTCGGTAGACAGGTTGTAAGCGGCATCCAGATTCAGACTGCCTTTGCCCTCCTGCACTTTGAGCAGGGCATTGCATTGAGGTCCGTCGAGCCCGAGACGCGCTACGAGGTTCATACTGTCGGGCACAACGATAGAGCCGTCGGGAGTGACCCCGGTAAGTCCGGTGAGGAAATTAAGGTCTTGCGTCTGCATCTCAAAGTCAAGCCCTCCGCTACGCTTCAGGCTATCCGTAAGATTCCACAACTCACCGCCGCCGCTCAATGAGAAAGCGCCGGGAAGTTCGGCCGTGAAACGGGAAATCTGCATCTGTTTCAGATTGCCTTCCGTACCGGCATGGATTACCAACGGGCGGAAAGGATAAGCCTCTTTAAAGGTTTCGGGCAGTCCGCCGGCAAAGAGCAATACATCCTGCTTGCCGATATTGGCGTTAAAGCGGGCGGACAACTGTCCGGTAGTGGGTATATCGACAAGTTTCCAATAGGTCTGCGCCGTCAGGTTCATTTCGCTGTGCGGGGTCTTGAGCTGCAAATAGGGAACACGGATAACGGCTGAGTCGGCAAAGAGGCGTCCGGTCAGGGAAGTCACCGTCAGCCCGGAACGGTCGTACATGGAGAACTCGCGGATAACGGCATTCATGTCACGGCCGCAGGTCATCACCGATCTATGCCGATACGGATATCGCGCAATGCGATGTGCGAAGCGTCAAAGCCCTCGGCAGGAACGGCTGTACCTGTATCGTAATTCACGGAAGTCCCCGTAAGGGCAAACTTACGCCAGCCATAGAACTGCCGCTTGAGGTCGGCTTCGGCATCCTCTATGCTTGCATCCCCGATAGTGGCTGCCAGCGACATGGAGTCGAGCGGCATCTGCAAATCCACCGACACATTCTTCAGTTTCAGGTTATGCAATGCTACGCGCCAGTTCAAGGCGGTCTCGGTGGTATCCTCCGGAGTTTCGGTAGTGTCGGCAAGCATCACCTGCACGTGGGTATCGCTCAGTTCCACCCGGTTCAGTACGGCATCCTCTTTATTCAGGTCTATGCCGTGACTGGCAAGGAAGAACCGTCCGAGCGTACCTTTATGCGCATGCCTTCCAGCAGGCCGGAAGAGTTACGGCCACCCGTTGCAAAGTGATGTCATCCACCTCTACCCTTCCTTTCAATAAGGGCCATGCCTGTACGCGGACGTCAGGCTTCCGAGGTTCAGCAAGGTATCGGGGTGTTGGATATCAGTAGTATCGCTTCCCGGCTGCACTACCTGAACACCGCGTACAAGCAGGTTCAACGGAAAACGAAGGTCTATCCGCTCTACGGAGATATTCATGCCCGTAGCATCCGATGCTATTGCCGTGGCCTGCTTCCGTATAAAATTCTGTACGGGCGGCACGTAAAGCAATATCATCAATATTACAAATAGGATAATAGGAGTAAGAAGCACCCAAAGTGCCCCTCTTAACCATTTTCTTCTCATTGGAACGTCAAGCTGTCATCGATTAATTCGTACAAAGTAAACAATTAATTTGAGATAAAGTTCCTAATAAAAGAAAAATACTATGTTGCGCCGGTGTTTACGACCACTTATACCGCAATTGCTTACTCTAATCCGCCCGTGTCTGCAAGCGGATAATGTCCTCGATAAGAGCAAGCGAACGCAGTGCCCGCTGCCTCTGCCCGGCTGTAAAGGAGTACCGCGCAAGCCTTCCAGTATTTTAAGCTCCGCCACCAGTTCCGTAGCGCCAATCAGCGTAAAGAGAGGAATCATCTTGTGCGAAACGGCCGCCACCTCGTCCATATCCGCCGCATCCGCCGCCTTTTGCAAACGTTCGGCATTGAGGCGGGTTTCGGTAACGAAGCTCTCCATAATGGACTTTGCCGCCTCCGGGTCGTCACCGGAGAAAGCGGTGAGTGCCGAGAAGTCATAAGGAACATCCGGCGATGAAGCCTCAACCGTCTCCGCTGCTGCTACTTCGCTCCGCACGGCAGATGTTTGTCCGATACCTTCCGCATTCAGTTCCCGGAACAGTTCCGCCACCGTAAACGGTTTGTGCAGGCAGCCGGCAAAGCCATATTCCTTGAACTCTTCCGGCTTCATATCGCTACGGGCGGTAACGGCTATCACGGGAATGGCCTGCGCTTGGGGAAGGTTCGACGCACGCAACAGTTTCAACAGGTCGAAACCGTTGATGGCAGGCATCTGTACATCGGTGAGTAACACATCAAAGGTGTCGGAACGCAGGGCATCCAGCAATTCGTCCAATTGCATGCACGATACCGAAGCGATGCCGCTATGCTGGAGCATGGCTGCGGTAAGCGTAAGCTGAATGCGGTCGTCGTCAATCAGCAGCACACGGAGCGAAGGTTGTGAAGAAGCGGGCATGCTCTCTGAAAGAGCGGAAGAAATTCCGGTTTCCGTCTCCTGATATTTCTCGCCGGTATCCTCCGATACCTGTACGGGGAACAAGGGAACACGCAGCGTAAATGTACTTCCCTTGCCCGGCACACTGTCCACGTCAATCGTTCCTTCCAGCAACTGCACAAGCATGCGCACAATAGACAAACCAAGTCCGAAGCCTCTTTGCCCTGCGCACCGGGAAGGCGGGTAAACTCCTGGAAAATCCGCTCCCTGTCCGCCGGTTCCATACCTTTGCCCGTATCGGCAATGGCCACCACCAGCCGGCGTTCCTCGTAACGCGCCGTCATCGTTATGCTCCCCTCGTCCGTAAACTTCACTGCATTGGACAGCAGGTTGTTGATAATCTGGCGGAGACGGAGCGGGTCGCAGATGTAAGTACTCTCCAGTTCGGGAGCAATATCGCAATGCAACTCCAGGCCTTTGGCAGAAGTCAGCGGTTCAAAACTGACATGAATCTCTTCCAGCAAGCGGGCGGGATGGAAGGTGACCCGGTTTATCTCCGCCTTATGAAGGTCGAGCCTGTGGAAATCGAGCAAATCGACCACCAGCTTCAGCAGATGTTCCGATGAGGTTTTCATATTATCCAGGTAGAAGCGTTGCCGTTCGTCCACCGTCAGACGGGAGAGCAGGTCGGCATAGCCCATGATGGAGCCGAGCGGCGCCTTAAGTCGTGGGTGATGGCAAGCATCATCTTCTCGCGTGTGGCCAGCAGGTCCTCGGCACGGCGGCGGGCTTCTTCCAGTTCGCGGCGATAGCGGTTGCTGCGCGTAATGTCGCGCCCTATGATTATCAGGAAAAAGACGGAAAGCAGTACCGCGCCGACGGCAATGCCGCTGATTGTCTTAATGGAGTGATGGCGTACGGACTGCTGGTACTCCGCCTCTTTGCGGGCACGCTGCAGGGTTTCCTGTTCGTAGCCTTTCAGCAGACTGTCGATACGGGCGGTCAGCATCCGGTCCATGCGTTGCAAGGTACGCCTGCGGCGCTGTACAATCGCAATGTGTTCTTTCTGCTGTTGTGCCACGGCACGCAGCTTTTCCTGCAGGGAATCCACCGGATTATACACGTTAATCACCGTATCCGTGGCATATTCGAGGGAAGTCTTTACCTGAATGGCGGTATCTTTCTTAGGCGGCACGAACACCTCTCCCAAACGGCGGAAGAATCCTTTCTTCCTGGGCTTGGTAACCACCGTGTCGCGATGCGTAATGATGCGCTGCTGTACGCGCTGGTTTGTCACAAACGAATCCTGCCGGGTAGCGATAATATTTTCTATCTCCCGGGTAGAGACCATGCTGTCGTTCGTCTCGCTCAACACGCGCAGCATGTAAATAGTGTTCGCATCCTTCTTCCGAAGAAGCGTAATGAGACTGTCCGTCCACTGCACGTCCCGGTTATCGGAAAGCATAAGATGCTCCATCTCCCGGTGCACAAAGAACAGGGAAAAGAACAACACTCCCAGCAGCAGAGTGTATCCGACAGCTATCTTTACTTTCGATACGCTATTCATAAACAGGTAATAAAAGAGTTATGGAGCGACAGGGTGACAAAGCATCGCCCCGTGCATCATCTCACCCTCGTTTTATAGCGGAAGCGCAGCCACAGCATCACCCCGCACTGGTCAGACCGAACGGGAAAGCCATGACACGCCGACCAGTCCCCAGCCCAGCACAAAACCGCAAAAATATCCTACGGGCAAAGATATAATAAAATAAGAAATAAATGCAATAACCATCATCGGCTTTACATCCGATATGCCCCGCAGCGCATTGGCAAAGTTGATTTGCAGTCCGTCGCCAAACTGATAAATCAAGAAAGGGAAGAACAAAGAGGCTACCAGCGCCGAAGCCTCTGCGCTATCCGTAAACCAGCCGCCCACCTGTCCGCGCATCACAAAAACGATGCTCATAAGCACTACTTCCATAGCCATTATCAAGTGGAAACCCGCAAATGTGGAGCGGCGTACATTCTCCATATCGTCTTGCCCCTTGAAATTGCTGACACGCACCGCCACCGCTGCACCCATACCGTAGTACATCATAAACGTAAACTGCGAGATGGTCAGCATTATCTGATGGGATGCCAAAGCGATAGTGCCCAGCCAGCCCACCATGATGGCGCTAAGGCTGAAAGAGGCCGTCTCCATTCCCATCTGCAAACCGACAGGCCAGCCCAGTGCATTGAGTTTCTTGAACACCGGAAACGACCATCCCATGCGGGAGAACCCGATCCGGTAACGGATAAAGCGGCGGCCGCGCAGCACAATCAACGCAAACACCACCACCATCATAATACGCGAGAACAACGTACTGATGCCTGCTCCCAGCAACCCCAGTTCCGGGAAGCCCAATTTGCCGTTGATAAGGATATAGTTGCCTATGATGTTCAGCGTATTTCCGCCCAGCAATATCCACATGGCGGTCTTCGTATCTGTAATTCCGTCCGTAACTGCTTGAAGCCGTTGAACAGCATCACGAAAACCAGCGAAGCAAGCAATACCAGGTAATAAGGTTTTATCAAAGGCATCAGTTCCTCGGGCTGCCCCAGGCGCTCCACGTTGAAGTAGACCACCGTCATGATAAACGTAAGGAGCAATGCCACCAGGACATTCGCCACCAAACTGCAACGCAACGCCTGCCCCGCTTCCGCAAAGCGGCGGTTGCCGTAAAGACTGCCCACGATAGGCGTCAGCCCGTAACTGAAACCGGTACTGAAAATGATGCAAAGCGTAAATACATTGTTTACGAAAGAAGCTGCACCCAACTCCTCGGTACTGTGATGCCCGATCATCAGAGTATCGGCAAAACCGAGAATAATTACTCCCACCTGTCCGATAACAATGGGAAGTCCCAAAAATATCAACGCTTTATAATGCTGCTTATAGCCGGCTATCCAATTCATCATCTTATTGTCTAAAATTTGTTTCAAAGGGAGAAACCATTGTTCCCCCGACGGGAAACCAGAATTTCCTTAGTAAGAAACCAAAATTTCCCTAATGGGAAACGGGAGTTCCCCCGACGGGAAACGGGAGTTTCCTCAATGGGAAACTGAAGCTTCCTCAACAGGAAACTGAAGCTTCCTCAACAGGAAACCGAAGCTTCCTCAACAAGGAAACCGAAGTTCCTTAACAGGGAACTTTCGTTTCGTCAAACGGCGCCCTTCCCCTCCTGCAAAGAGACGAAAAACGCTCCCTTTGACTGTCATTTATCACTCTTATAATATAATACTACGGCATTGCTTTCGCAGAAGTACGCTGCGCCACAGTATGCAACTGCTCCGTCGTAACGGAGCGATAACGCTCTACTTCAAGGTCAATATCTTCCGCCTTTCCCGTCAGCTCGAACCAGGCAAGGTTTGTGGCTACGTTCAGATAGTTGATATTGCCGAATATCTGAGTAGATTCAAACTTGTTCTTAACCTTCTCCAGTTCCTGCCCGTCTACCGGAGACCGCTGCAACTCTTCCAGTTCTTTACGGACGGCAGCTTCCGCCTGCTCCAACGACACACCTGCCGCAGGCTTACCGCTGATTTGCAGCAGACCCGCATCACGCGTACCGCTGATGTACGCGTCGATACCGGAAAAGATATTCTGTTCCTGTACCAAGCGGCGGTTCAAACGACTGGAACGTCCGTTGCTGAGAATATCGGACAGAATATCGAATGCGTAATAATCCGCACCCTCGCGACTGCACATGTGATAGCCCATGAACAAGGCGTCCAGCGGCACGTTTCTTTCTACCGTCAGCCGGCGTTCCTGCGTTGCTCCGGCTCCTGCGGCAATTGCCTCACCGGAACGTTCCGCCGGGGTATGGGAGCAAACCACTTCTCGGTAAGCTTAACGGTTTCATCCCATGAAATGTTTCCCGTCACTGCCAGCACGGCATTGTTCGGAGCATAGAAACGGTAGAAGAAACTCTTCACCTCGTCCAGCGTGGCTTGCTCTATGTGCGAGAGTTCCTTGCCGATAGTAGCCAGCGGTACGGATGCACCGGAATGCCAGCGGCCGGAACAGATGCCCCACATCGCCATACGGCTGGTTAAGGCAGCGTTGCTTGAACTCTTCCATCACTACACCGCGTTGCACTTCGAGGCTTTGCTCGCTGAAAGCCAGCTCCAGCATACGGTCGGACTCCAGCCAAAAGGCTGTCTCTACGTTCGGCTTCGGAACGGTGAGGTAGTAATTGGTTATGTCATTATTGGTCCAGGCATTGTTTTCTCCCCCGCCAACTGCAAAGGCGTATCGTAATCGGGAATATGCGCCGAACCGCCGAACATCAGAATGCTCGAACAAATGGCAAAGCCGGTATGTTCGGGATGCTCGTCGCGCGCACCGACATCGTAAACGATGTTCAGCGCCACCATCTGCGTGCTGGTATCCTCGTAGTGTACCAGCCGCAGGCCGTTGGGGAAACAATGCTTATTTATCTTCATACTTGTGTGACAGGGCGAGACTCTCTTCCCAAAGGTTTGACGCAATTCTGTTTATCAGTCAATCACAGTCACCTTCTCAATCTTCACATCCTCTTCCGGACGGTCGCTGCGGTCTGTCTTTACCTGTTGTATCTTATCTACCACATCCATGCCTTCAACGACTTCGCCGAATACGGTATATTCGCCGTCCAGATGCGGTGTGCCGCCTACAGTGGTATATGCCTTTACCTGTTCCGGCGTGAAACGGAACTCCGGTTCGCCGGCCACCTGAGCCTCAGCCTGCGCGATAAGCGTGTCCTGCAGATTCATCAGCCCTTCCTGGTCACCGTCCTTACGCATCTTGTAGATTTCCTTCATGTGCTTCTGCGCCAAAGCATTGAAAGCATTGTTCAGGCGTGCCTGGTTCATCTGATGTTCCATGCCGAGAAGCTAGAATCATTATACACCTTTCCGGTCACGATATAGAACTGACAACCGGACGATTCCTTCTTCGGGTTTACGTTATCTCCCTGACGGGCGGCAGACAGCGCACCTTTCTTATGGAAGTATTTCGGGTAGACAAACTCCGCAGGAACAGTGTATCCCACATCGCCCGCTCCCAGCATCTTGCCTTTCGGGGCATTCTTCGATTCGGGATCGCCCGCCTGTATCATGAAGTCCTTGATGACACGGTGAAACAGCGTACCTTCATAAGTACCTTCCTCGGCCAGCTTGATAAAGTTATCGCGATGCTTCGGCGTTTCGTTATACAGTTTCACGATGATGTCACCCGCACTTGTCTCAATCTTCAACTTCGTTTCTTTTCCATATTTCCGTCTTTCTTTTGTCCCGGTTTGCAGGCCGTCAGGCCACACACCAGTATGGTTAATAATACAATGAGATTTCTTTTCATCTGTCTTTTTGTTTAATTTAAGCCTGCAAATATACTAAAATCGGACAAAACGATTTACCTTTGTGCCATAAAAGAGATAAAAAGCAGAAGGGATGAAATCCATATTAATCGTAGAAGATGATATCACTTACGGCATGATATTGAAAACATGGCTTGGCAAAAAAGGATTCCAAGTCAGTTCGGCAAGCAGTATAGCCCGTGCCCAGAAGCATATCGAAGCCGAGACGGTGGACCTGATACTGTCCGACTTGCGCCTGCCCGACCGCGACGGCATAGATTTGCTGAAGTGGCTGGGAGAACATTCCCTGCACATCCCTCTTATCATCATGACGGGCTATGCCGACATACAGTCTGCCGTGCAGGCCATGAAACTGGGCGCATGCGACTACATTGCAAAACCCGTAAACCCCGACGAGTTATTGAAGAAAATGGATGAAGCCCTGAAGTCCTCATCCGTTGCTTCGGAACAGACCATGCGTTCGACCCAAACAGACCATGCGTTCGACCCAAACAGACCGTCTGTTCGTCCAAACAGACATGCGTTCCGAAAGCAATGGGAATTCCTGCCGGAAGGTGCAGAGAACTCTTCATCCGACTACCTGGAAGGCGAAAGCGATGCCGCCAGGCAACTTTATAATTATGTGAACCTGGTTTCTCCCACCAACATGTCCGTCCTCATCAACGGGGCCAGCGGAACAGGCAAGGAGTACGTGGCGCAACGCATCCATAAGTTGAGCCGCCGCGCCAAACAGCCGTTCATAGCCATTGACTGCGGAGCTATCCCCAAAGAGCTGGCGGCTTCCGAATTCTTCGGCCATGTAAAAGGTTCCTTTACCGGTGCGCTGACCGACAAGACGGGCGCGTTCGTTGCTGCCAACGGCGGCACTATCTTTTTGGATGAAATAGGCAACCTCAGCTACGAGGTGCAGATACAATTGCTCCGCGCCCTGCAGGAACGTAAAATACGTCCTGTCGGCTCCAACAAGGAGATACAGGTAGACGTGCGCTTAGTGTCCGCCACCAATGAGAATCTGGAACAGGCCATCGAGAAAGGGACTTTCCGCGAGGATCTCTACCACCGCATCAATGAATTTACCCTGCGTATGCCGCAACTGAAAGACCGCCGCGAGGATATCCTGCTCTTTGCAAACTTCTTCCTGGACCAGGCAAACCGCGAACTGGACAAGCACCTCATCGGCTTTGACGAAAAGGCATCCAAAGCTTTATTGGAATATCAATGGCCGGGCAACCTGCGCCAGATGAAGAACATCGTCCGGCGTGCCACCCTTTTGGCGCAAGACAAACTCATCACCCTGAACGAGCTTAGCGAACTGAAGAGTCCGGTAGCTCCATCCGCAGCAGGTATGCCTCTCCGTAACGAAGAGACCGAAAAGCTGCAGATAATCGAAGCCTTGAAGCAGACAGGATATAACAAAAGCCGCGCCGCCCAACTGTTGGGGATAGACAGAAAGACACTTTACAACAAACTTAAATTATATGGAATAGAGTTATAACTGTGGAAAAACTCCACACTCTATTCCACACTTTCCACACCGCTTCCACACATCTTCACACCCCTGCGCACCTTCACAGTAAAAATAGCGTGCTAATATGCAACGACTTACCGTTTCCACCCTCACTCTGGCACGTCATTTGATATATATACTGTGTGAAGTTTAACTCCACAAAATCAAAGTAGAATCTACCTAAACCAAAACCGAATAAATATATTAACCTAATTAAAAACAAGTAAAAAACAAAAAACTAGTATTAGTAGCAGCCCTGTTTATGTTTGTTTGTGACGGATCGTTCTTGGCCTGAGCACAGATGCAAACGGCCAAGAGCATCCATTTCACAACTTCATGTGCCGAATAACAGTAAGCACACTGACAACAAAAAGCGTTTCCTCCTTGTCTATTCCGGGAAACGGCTTTTTGTCGTAATAAAGCGGTGAGGAGCTTTTTCCTCTTATCTTAGTATCCTACCAATGTCTTTCCGGATAAAGGTCGTTCCACCATGCCGGACTATCTTGCAGCCAACGTGCAAACCATGCCATGATAGAGTTGTGCCACAACTCGCGCTTGGGATAATCACTGATGAAATGATTCTCGCCGTCCACCGTTATGAACTCAACCGGCTTACCCAATATCTTCAAGGCATTGTACAACTGAATACTTCGCCGATAGGCACATTCGTGTCCACCGTACCATGCAACAGCAACAACGGGGTCTTGATTTTATCCGCATTGAACAATGCTCCGTGTTTGGTAAACAAGTCGGGATTATTCCACGGATAGCTCCCGGCAGCGGCAACGGAGTTGTAGGAATAGCCCCAATAGCCCTCGCCCCAGTAACTGGTCACGTTACTGATGCCCGCATGCGAAACGGCAGCGGCAAACAAATCCGTCTTGGTCTGCAAGTACATCGTCATAAAACCGCCATAGGATGCTCCGATACAGCCGATACGCTTGTCGTTGACAAACGGATGCGCGGCGCAGAACTTCTTCGTTCCCTCGATGATTTCATCGGCAGTGCGTTCTCCCCACGCATTGACATGACGGGCGGAAAACTCCTGACCGTAACCGATAGCCCCGCTGGGCTGGATAACATAAACCACATAATCGCGCGATGCAAACAATTGCGCACAATAAGGCGAAGTGATGCCGCGTGTGGTAGGTGTAGTCCCGCCGTAGTAATAAACGATAAGCGGATATTTCCTGTTCGGGTCGAAAGCCGGCGGCAGACATATCATACCTTTAATCTCCGTACCGTCTTCCGCCGTGAAGTTCCACTCCTTCATTGTGCCCATATCTATCTTGTCCAAAACGGACTTCATCGGATTGGGCAAGCAAAAACGGATGTTTTCTTCTTCACATCATACGTATAGGCAACTCCCACACTGGCATTGCCACCACCGACATAGGCGGCAACCGCAGGATTGTACTCCGCCAGGTCGAAGGAAGAAATCACATCTTCCTGAAGCGGCAGCATTTCAAAACTCTCCGTCTTCGGCACATAGCGATAGATATGTCTGCAATCTTCGTCCGTTGTATTGAAGTAGATACAGCCGTCTACGCGGTTCCACTGCAGGAAGTCGACGGCAGGATTGAAATCGCGCGTGATGGGATTAACCTTTTTCGTGGCCTTGTCCACAATGAATGCCTGAGTATCGAAATCATTGGCGATGGGATGCTCGCCGCAGTTTTCCCTATTCCGTCAAAAGCCATCGGACTGCCGATTACCAAAAGCTGTCCGCCGTTGGGAGAGTAAGCCGCCCTGTTTACATAAGGGTCCCATGCCACCAGCGTATCCGCCTGCAACGTAGCCAAATCCAGCTCGAAGATGGAAGTAAGCGAGAAAGGACATTGAGTGATATTCGATTTAGAGGTGGAACACAAGAGTTTCTTGCCGTCAGAGGATATATCATTCAGATAAACAGCATGGCTGCCGTAAGTGAGACGTTCGGAAAGTCCGGTGACAGGGTCGTACCTAACGAGATAGTTGCGGGAACGCGCATCGGGAATCCGGTCGTCGGGATGCAGCAGCCGCTTCAAAGGACCGCCTACCGCTTCTCCCTTATCATCCGGAGAGTAGATAAGATAGTCTTCTGCAGGCGACCATGCAAAATATCCCTCGGGAACATCTTTCAGCAACACTTCCTCGCGCATGGTAGCAGGGTCGAACACAACCAAATCATTCCGTTGCCTGCCTGTTACGGTATAATAAAGCTTATTGCTGCGGGGCATCCAACGCATTTTCTCATCGGCAGCGGGCAGTATCACCCTGCCTGTCTTCAGTTCGGTCAGTTCACAACGTGTCCTTGAGCGCTTCAACGAGTAGTTATCCGCATAGCAGGCAAGCAGATATTTGCCGTTCGGAGAGAGGCTGACCGAGCGCACGCGACTTCCGAAAGCCGTATTGTACAATGCGAAACGTCTTTTCAAATCGGGTGCGAGCCGGTAACCTACATCGGCAAACTCCTTATCCTTCTCAAACTCGCACTTCAATACGGGAACAGCCTTATCGGCAGCCGTCGACAACAATTTAACGACTATCTCATAATCCGTTTCCGGCTCCAGACGCAGACTGAGTACCGAAGGAGCAACCTGCGACAAGCTATCTTCCGCAGTTGCTTTAGACTGTTTGGAAACGCCATTCACAAACACCTCGAACGCGCGGGAGAGTAAATATTCAACTTTCCTTTCATAAAGCGTTCCGCACGCAGATGGGTGGCAAACAGATAGAACAGATTATCCTTATCGGCTTTCTCCACCCGTACATATCCTGCGGTATCCGCCGTGATACGTTCGTAAGGACGCCCGTCGAAGTCAAGACTGATATCGGTTTTCAACAAAGCGTCGGCCGTGAACTTCTCCCCAGTAAAATTGATACTGTCACCCTGGAGCGGAGTACGCACCGCAACGGCAGGACGTACATTGTATTCGGTCACTTTATCCTGTGCCCGAACTGCAAGCGCAACAAGCAGGGACAGTCCCGAAAGAATCAGAATCTTTTTCATTGAATTTGTTATTAACAGATTATCAAACCATTTCAAAGCCATTCCATAGATTACCGGCAGGGACAGGGGCTTCCACCTCTATCAGTTTCTTGGATACCGGATGTACAAAGCGCACAAAGCGCGCATGCAGGCAAATGCTTCCGTCGGGATTGGAACGGGGAGAACCGTACTTCAAATCTCCCTTAATGGGACATCCCATTTTTGCCAACTGACAGCGTATCTGATGATGCCGCCCCGTTTTCAGGTCTATTTCCAGCAGATAATAGTTCTGCGACCGGGCTATGAGCCGATAATGCAAAATCGCTTTCTTGCTGTTCGGCACTTCCTTATCGTAGGCATAGCTCTTGTTTTGCTTCTCATTACGTACCAAATAGTTCACCAACTCACCCTCTGACTCCCGAGGGCGGTTCTTCACCACTGCCCAATAGGTTTTCTTCACCTCACTGTTCCTGAACATCTCGTTCAGACGGGCAAGTGCCTTACTCGTTTTGGCAAAACAACAAGACCGCTTACGGGGCGGTCCAAACGGTGTGTAACACCTATAAAGACATTGCCGGGCTTTTGGTATTTCTCCTTAAGATACAGCTTTACGGTTTCCGAAAGCGGCGTATCACCCGTCTTGTCTCCCTGAACTATCTCGGAAGCGGTCTTGTTGACTATAATGATATGATTGTCTTCGTATACGACAGTCATTTATTTAGCAATTAGTGATTAGCGATTAGTGATTAAAAAACTGAGGTTAGCGGCTGGCAATTCTCACTAACCGCTAACCGTCAATCACTATTTTACATGTTCATACCACCGTCTACCTGAATTACCTGTCCTGATACATAAGAAGACATATCAGAAGCCAGGAAGGTAGCAATATTGGCAACGTCTTCGGGAGTACCGCCACGACGCAAAGGTATCTTCTTGCACCATTCAGCTTTTACTTCTTCGGACAGCGCATCCGTCATAGCCGTCATAATGAAGCCCGGAGCAATAGCGTTGGCACGGATGCCGCGAGAACCCAGTTCTTGTGCGATAGACTTTGCCAATGCAATCATACCGGCCTTAGAAGCAGAGTAGTTTGCCTGGCCTGCATTACCGTGAACACCTACTACAGAAGCCATATTGATAATGCTGCCGGCTTTCTGGCGCATCATAATCGGAGTACAAGCGTGAATGAAGTTGAAAGCCGATTTCAAGTTCACGTTGATAACCATATCCCATTGCTGTTCGGTCATGCGCATCATCAGACCGTCACGGGTGATACCGGCGTTGTTTACCAGAATATCAATGCGACCGAAGTCTGCATGGATAGCCTCCACCACTTTGGCAGTATCTTCAAAGCTGGCAGCATTGGAAGCATACGCTTTGGCCTTTACGCCCAACGTTTCGATTTCTTTAGCTGTAGCTCAGCATTTTCGTCAATCACCAGGTCGGTGAATGCTATATTAGCTCCTTCTTGAGCGAACTTTAAAGCGATAGCCTTACCAATGCCGCGAGCGGCGCCGGTACAATGGCTGTTTTTCCGTCTAATAATCCCATACTGTTTTTAATTATTGATTAAATGTTTTTATGTTCTATGCAATGCGCCAAACACGAGGTTGACAACGTATTTGTCGCGGGTTTCATCATCCAACTTTGCACCAATATGGCCGCGGATATAGGGCACTTCAATCCCTTTTACGCAATAATGCACCAACTCGGCAGTCATGTCAATATCGTCTATTCTGAACACGCCTTTCTCCACTCCTTCGCGCAATACATCTTTGAACAGCAGTATCTCCTTGGCATCAAACGCTTACGTACCTTCTCTACCCGCCAAATGTCGCGAAAGAAATTAGCCCGGAGCGTCCCATTACGGAATACCACCTCTTTCACTGCATCCAGACGCGTGTATATCATTTCAATCATCTTCTCGTCCGGCGATATATTCTTCTCCGCCACACGCTTCATCATGTCCGAAAGCATATCCAGTTCCGATTCGACAACAGCCATATAAATATCTTCCTTGCTCTTAAAATAGGTATAAAGCGTTCTCCTACCTTTTTTAGAAGCGAGGGCAATATCATTCATCGTGGTATTCTCAACACCCATTTTAGCAAACAACTGACGGGCTACATCCACTAATTTAGCTTTTGTCTTCGATACGGCCATAGACTAATTGCACATTGCTTAATAATTTGTGCAAAAGTAAGACATTTCCGCATATATCACAAACAAAAGCACATTTTATTAACAATCAAGCCAATTGGCAAATAAAAATATTTGTATTTTATCAGCCTATTTATCAACCGATTATGTATATTAGTGCATTTCTTATGAAAAATAATCCGGCTTTTATTTGCAAATTCAAATAAAAGCCGTACCTTTGCACTCACAAAACATCGCGGAGTGGAGCAGTTGGTAGCTCGTTGGGCTCATAACCCAAAGGTCGTCTGTTCGAGTCAGGCCTCCGCAACTAAAAAAGATCGCTGATTCAGCGGTCTTTTTTCATTTTATCGGGTCAACGTAAAAATCCTCATCTATTGACGGGTCAACGTAACAATCTGAGGGATTTTATATTTAAGCATATAATTTAGCAAGTCTATATAAGAAAAAAGCTCTATCTCTTACTCCTCTGAACTGTGCTCTAAATGCTTTGATTTTAGCATTGAAT
>ENA-OQHP01000281-OQHP01000281.1-human-gut-metagenome-genome-assembly--contig:-NODE-281-length-16970-cov-1.263552_pt1 | contig 16970 bp, 26 predicted proteins | sample MGYA00242563_ERZ504717 | MGnify/ENA primary metagenome ERZ504717 (study PRJEB26092, sample SAMD00036212) | human gut metagenome | host: Homo sapiens | study: EMG produced TPA metagenomics assembly of... | reverse complement strand
GGTACGTGTACCGGGACTTGGCTTGGTGATCGAATTCATCCGGACACTGCCAACCGAGCATCTGCGCGCATGGCTTGCCGATTGGCGTGGCGACAAGGCATTGAACCGCGCGTACACCATCATCACCGCGTTGTGGATCGGCGTGTTCTCCCTACGACTGGTGGTGCAGGTGCCGTTGTACCTGTCCAACCAGGTCGGCTGGCTCGGCACTGCACGTCTGCTCATGGGCATTCCGTTCTGGGCGTTGGCCATCTGGGTGTCGTACCTCATCGTGGCCACCCCCATGCATCGGCATAAGACGTTGGCCGAACCAAACGCCGACGCGATGGACGACAACAACGAAACGGAGGAACAGCACTGATGGAATCGACCATCCGCATCGAACGATACGCCGACCAAGGCCGTTGCGTCGGCCACATCGACGGACGCGTCGTGTTCGTGCGATTCGCGTTGCCGGGCGAGCTGGTACGCGTCGTGTTGGACGAGCCACATGATCGAGAGGACCGTTTTTGGACTGGCGAAGTGACGGAAGTGCTGGAAGCCAGCGAGGACCGCGTCGAACCCGTATGGCCGTTGGCGGGTCCGCTTGCCATGGGCGGCGGCGTCGGCGGTGCCGATTTGGTGCACGTCTCACTGCCCGGACAGCTTAAATGGAAATCCATGTCCATCGCCGAACAGATGAGACGTCTCGGCCATGTCGACGTTGACGTGCCGATCGAGCGCATGCCCGAGGATGAGGCGGAGCATGGGCTGCACTGGCGTACCCGCATCGAGATGATCGCGGACGAGAACGGCCGACCGTCCATGCGTAGACGCGGCACCCACGTGCGTGTGCCGATCGACACCATGCCGTTGGCCAGTCGCGCGTTGCTTAACGTGGCCGAGAAGGAACACGTGTGGGATGGGGGATTCACTCCCGGATCGCAGATTCGTCTGTCTGTTCCCGAGCCTCGCGGCAATGCCGAAATCGCCGACAACTACGCCGTGCTCGTCGATGGCGAGGTGACGGCGGCAATCGCGAGCTTACCGAAAAGGTGACGGTGTGCGGACGTGAATTCGAATATGGTGTGGACGCCGGCGGATTCTGGCAGATGCACCGTCACGCGCCGATCGCGTTGACCGGCCATGTGATGTCCTTGGTGCATGGCGAGCTTGACGGCGCCGCTTCCGCATGCCTGTGGGATTTGTATTCCGGTTCCGGCCTGTTCACGCTGCCGTTGGCCACGTTAAGCGCCGGCCGCACGCGCATGCTGAGCGTGGAAGGTGGCAAGACCGCTGTCAAACACGCGCAACGCAATCTGAGGGCCATCCATTTGGGCAATGTCGACGCCGTGTGGGCGATGTGGCCAAGACGCTTGCCAACGTACGCAACGATTTGGCCAAACCCGATATCGTGGTGCTTGATCCGCCGCGTGCCGGCGCACGTGCGAAGGTATGCAGGCAGATCGCCGAATCCGGCGCGCGAAGCGTCGTATACATCGCCTGTGACCCGGCATCGCTGGCACGCGACACCGCCACATTGGCCTCGCTCGGATACGATCTTGCCGATATTCGCGCATTCGACATCTATCCGACCACCCACCATGTCGAAACGGTGGCGCTATTCAGGAAAGCCACACGATGACCGGTTTCGCGCGGCGTGCCGCAGCCGGTCTCCTTGCAGCCGTCTTCGGCATCTCCATGCTGGCCGGCTGCACGCCGAACAATGCCGCGGTGGGAGACACGCAGTCCGCAGGCGATGCGGTCGCCCACAGCATAAAGGACCGCAACAGTCTCGACGTGGCCATGATCGGCTCCCAAGACGAACAGACCGATCGCCTGACGTTGGATGCCATGGAGGCGGGCGGGCTCAGGCCGGTGTATCTGCCGGTCGCCGGCACGGTCGACATGCAGGACACCGCCCGGCAAGCGGTCGAGGATATGGCGCAACGCATGGTCAGCATCATCGTCATTTCGGGAATCGACGTGTCCGGCGTGAACCATGACGGCTGGTACGACACGCTGACAACCGCAAGACAGGCGGGCATTCCAGTGGCATTGCTCAACCCGATCGCCACGCCGACCGACAGCACGCTGTTCGCGGCGACGCTCACAATCAACGACCGCATGACGGATGCGACGCCGCTCGCCGACGCGGTAGCCGGCATAGCCAACAACGACCCGCATGACAGAACAATCCTCGTCACCACCATCAGCCACGGCGGCAAACAGTGAACCGCTCCACGCATTCGGGTGAGTTCGAATCGGTTCGGATGCGTGGCGCTGAACGCACCCTGAGAAAACCCTGAATTTTGCCGGAGCTTTACGGGAAAAGCCTGCGGGCGCGCATCGCCAAGCGGTAGGCTGGCAGCATGAGCGAAAGTCAAATCATGCCTGAAACCAGTGAAAAGGGCTCACCGCAGCGGAAGTCGCCGCCCTTACGGAAAGCGGGCAGGTCAACGCCGTCAAATCGTCCACGTCACGTTCGTTCGCCGACATCGTGCGAGCCAACGTGTTCACCCTGTTCAACGGCATCATCTTCGCCGCCATGGTCATGGTATTGGTCACGGGATCATGGAGAGACGCCGTGTTCGGCCTCGTCATCCTCATCAACACCGGCATCGGCATCATCACCGAACTGAAAGCCAAACGAACGCTCGACAAGCTTTCCATCCTCGTACCTCCGACTATCTCGTACGACGCGACGGCAAGGACGTCGAAGTGCCGCACAACGAAATCGTGCTCGGCGACCTCATGTGGATCCGCTCCGGCGAACAGGTTCCCGCCGACGCGCAGATCGTGCGCACCTGGGGTCTGGAACTCGACGAATCCATGCTCACTGGCGAATCGCGCACCGTGCGCAAGAACGAAGGCGACGACATCTATTCCGGATCCACCGCGGTCTCCGGCATGGCCTTGGTCAAGGTCAACGCGGTCGGCGCGCACAGCTATGCCGCCACCTTGACGCGCAGGCGAAGGTCTACAAAAAGACCGTGTCCGACCTCAACAAGGGCATCAACACCATCCTCAAATTCATGACCTTCCTCGTCGTGCCGCTGTGCGTGCTGCTCATCTGGTCGCAGGTGCGCGCGGTCGGCGGTTGGGACGTAGCCGTCTCCACCGGCCAATGGCGTTCCGCCGTGGTGTCCGCCGTGGCTGGCGTGGTCGGCATGATCCCCGAGGCCTCGTACTGCTCACCTCGCTCAACTTCGCGCTCGCCGCCATCCGTTTGGCACGCAAGAACACGCTCGTGCAGGAGCTCGAATCCGTGGAGACCCTCGCACGCGTGGACTGCCTGAACCTCGACAAAACCGGCACCGTCACCGACGGCGGCATCATGCTCAACGAAATACGCATGCTGGATGGCATCGGAGCCAATACCGTTGACGAACATGCCGTGAAACAGGCGTTGTACGACCTGTCGAACGAAGGACAGCCGAACGGCACCGGATTGGCGATTCTCAACGGACTGGGCAAGCAGGGATTCTCCGCCGGTCCCGTCGCGGCGCGCGTTCCGTTCTCGTCGGCACGCAAATGGAGCTCGATTGCCGATGACGGCGCGGTATGGACGATGGCGCGCCGGAAGTCGTGCTGTCCCACTTGGATGGCGATTACGCGACGTTCTTCGACGGGTCAACGATTCCGCACACGACGGCAACCGCGTGCTGCTGATCGCACGGCATGACGGCAAGCGCCCGCCGATTACGAAAGCGATCCCGCCATCGACCCCGCATCGCGGCCCGTCGCGCTGGTATTATGCTCCGAGCACATTCGCGACGACGCCGAAGCCACACTCGCCTGGTTCCGCGAGCAGGGCGTGCGCTGCCGCATCATCTCCGGCGACAATCCCGTCACCGTCGGTGCGATCGCAAGAAAAGTACGGCTCACCGGAGACGCGGAGCCACGCTTCATGGACGCGCGCGAACTGCCCACCGACATCACGGAACTGGCGAAAGTACTGGAGAACGTGGACGTGCTCGGCCGTGTCCTGCCCGACCAGAAGAAGGCGATCGTCCAGGCGCTGCACCTAGGCGATCATGTCGTGGCGATGACCGGCGACGGCGTGAACGACGCGCTCGCCATCAAGGAGGCCGACCTGGGCATCGCGATGGGCAACGCGGCACCCGCCACCAAAGCCGTCGCACAAGTGGTGCTCGTCGATTCGAAATTCTCGCATCTGCCCGATGTGGTGGCACGTGGACGCCAGGTCATGGCCAACATGGAACGCGTGGCCAGCCTGTTCCTCGTCAAACCGTATATTCCGCGCTGATCTCGCTCGGCGTGGTGCTGACGCAGATCCCATTCCCATACCTGCCCCGCCATATCACCTACATCGGCGCACTCACCATCGGCATGCGGCGTTCATCCTCGCGCTTGCGCCGAACACGCGCCGCTACATTCCGGGCTTCCTCAGGCGCGTGGTGCACTTCGCGTTGCCGGGAGGCATCGCCACGGCTCTATCGATTCTCGCCGATTCGTGGCTGTTGCCGAAGTTCATGGGCTGGGACGCACAGCATTCCGCCGCGCAGCTGGGCATGCTTCGTGGCATCAACGCGATTATCCTGCTGATGATGGGCATCTTCGTACTGGCGCGCGTGGCCCGTCCACTCAACTCGTGGAGAGGCGGTCTGGTATTGGCGTTCGCCGTGGCGGGCGTGGCCGGCCTGTTCATTCCGCCTGTCGCACGTTTCTTCGCGCTCGTGATACCGTCCGGCGAAATGCTCGCGGCGACGGGCGTCGCGCTTGTGGTGTCCGCCATCGTTTTCGTGCTGTGCCTGTGGTGCGTGCCGAAAATGGTCGCCATTTTCTCACGTTTCAAGAAGACACGCCAGTGCTGAAGTAACGTGGCTGTATCGTTGGCAACGGATAATCGGCTGCTGGAAAGCAGTTTCAACCAGCCACAAAAGCTCGGAGGTAGCATGTCTGTGCGCGACGACCAGCTCGACACCCTGAAGGTGGGCGGCAAGGATTACGACTTTTACCGTATCGCGGATTTGCCGGGCATCGATCATCTCCCGTATTCGTTGAAGGTTCTTGTTGAGAACCTGGTGCGCAACATCGATGGCGCCAACATCACGGATGATCATGTCAAGGCCCTGTTGGATTGGGATCCGGCCGCACAGCCGAGCCACGAGATCCAGTTCACCCCGTCCCGCGTGGTCATGCAGGACTTCACCGGCGTGCCGTGCATCGTCGACCTCGCCACCATGCGTGACGCCGTCAAGGAGCTTGGCGGAGATCCGGAAGTCATCAACCCGCAGGTCCAGTCCGACATGGTCATCGACCATTCCGTGCAGATCGACAAGTACGGCGTGGCCGACGCGGTCGAACAGAACATGGACATCGAATACCAGCGCAACGGCGAACGTTACCAGTTCCTGCGTTGGGGTCAGCAGGCATTCAAGAACTTCCGCGTGGTACCGCCGGGAACGGGCATCATCCACCAGGTCAATATCGAATATCTCGCCAAGGTCATCATGACCAAGGTCGAAGAAAACGGTGGCAAGACTCTTGCCTATCTTGATTCCTGCGTGGGCACCGACTCGCACACCACCACCGTCAACGGTCTGGGCGTGCTCGGCTGGGGCGTCGGCGGCATCGAAGCCGAAGCGCCATGCTCGGCCAGCCGATCTCCATGCTCGTGCCGCGCGTCGTCGGCTTCAAGCTCACCGGTTCCATTCCGGAAGGCGTCACCGCCACCGACGTGGTCCTCACCATCACCGACATGCTCCGCCAGCACGGTGTGGTCGGCAAATTCGTGGAATTCTACGGCGAAGGCATCGCTTCCGTGCCGCTGGCCAACCGCGCCACCATCGGCAACATGGGACCGGAATTCGGCTCCACCTGTGGCATCTTTCCGATCGACAACGTCACCCTCGACTACCTGCGTCTGACCGGCCGTTCCGAAGAGCAGATCGCTCTCGTCGAAGCCTACGCGAAAGCCAACAAGCTCTGGGGCGACGCCACCGATCCGGACTACGTAGAACCGCAGTACTCCGAATACCTGGAACTCGACCTCGGAACCGTTGTGCCGTCCATCGCAGGCCCGAAGCGTCCTCAGGACCGCATCAGGCTGTCCGAATCGAAAGAGAAGTTCGAAGCCACGCTGCCGGCGTACGAAACCGACAAGACCGTGCAGGATCCGATCGCGGTGTCCACTGACTTCCGCGGCGACTTCGATATCAAGAACGGCGACGTGGCGATCGCGTCCATCACGTCGTGCACCAACACCTCCAACCCGTCCGTCATGATCGCCGCCGGCCTGATCGCCCGCAACGCGCATGCCAAGGGACTGAAGCCCAAGCCGTGGGTCAAGACGTCACTTGCTCCGGCTCCCAGGTCGTGGCCGACTATCTGAAGGCCGCCGGTCTGCAGGATGATCTCGACGCGCTCGGCTACCAGCTGGTCGGCTTCGGCTGCGCCACCTGCATCGGCAACTCCGGCCCGCTGCTGCCGGAAATCTCCGAGGCCATCAACGCCAACGATTTGACCGTCACCTCCGTGCTGTCCGGCAACCGTAACTTCGAAGGCCGCATCAGCCCGGACGTCAAGATGAACTACCTCGCGTCCCCGCCGCTTGTCATCGCCTACGCGCTCGCCGGCACTATGGATTTCGATTTCGAAACCCAGCCGCTCGGCAAGGACCAGGACGGCAACGACGTGTACCTGAAGGACATCTGGCCTACCAATGAGGAAGTCGCCGCAGTGGTGGATGGCACCGTCAGCCGCGAGATGTTCCTCAAGATACGCCTCCGTGTTCGAAGGCGACCGCCGTTGGAAGGGCCTTGACGTGCCGGAAGGCGAACTGTTCGCATGGGATGAGAACTCCACCTACGTGCGCAAGCAGACCTTCTTCGACGGCATGAAGGCCACCCCGGATCCGGTCAAGGACATCCACGGCGCCGCGTGCTCGCACTGCTCGGCGACTCCGTGACCACCGACCACATCTCCCCGGCAGGCGCGTTCAAGGCTTCCAGCCCGGCAGGCAAATACCTGACCGACCGTGGCGTCGAACCGAAGAACTTCAACTCCTACGGTTCCCGTCGAGGCAACCATGAGGTCATGTCCGCGGCACGTTTGGCAACATCCGCCTGCGCAACCAGTTGCTCGCCTCCGTCGGCGAGGAAATCACCCCTGGTGGCTACACCTACGACTTCCTCGACAAGAAGCCGACCACGATCTTCGAAGCGTCTCGCGACTATATCGACCATGATGTGCCGCTCGTCGTGCTCGCAGGCAAGGAATACGGTACCGGCTCCTCCCGTGACTGGGCCGCCAAGGGCACCGTCATGCTGGGCGTCAAAGCCGTCATCACCGAAAGCTTCGAACGCATCCACCGTTCCAACCTCATCGGCATGGGCGTGCTGCCATTGCAGTTCCCCGAAGGCGAATCGTATGAGAGCCTCGGCCTGAACGGCACCGAAACCTACGACATCTCCGGTGTCGAGGAACTCAACAAGGGCGTCACCCCGAAGACGGTCCACGTCACCGCCACCCACGCGGACGGTTCCACGACCGAATTCGATGCCGTCGTTCGCATCGATACGCCAGGCGAAGCGGACTACTACCGCAACGGAGGTATTCTCCAGTACGTCCTGCGCAACCTGATGCGCTAGGCGTCGGACGGGCTGATACGCGGGCATGGGCGAAGTGACATTGCGGGACGTGGCCGAAGCGGCTGGTGTCTCCATCGCAACCGCCTCATGGGCGGTGAACGACAACCGGGACGTGCAGATCACGGAATCCACACGCCGCAAGTGCGCAGGGCCGCTGACGAACTCGGCTACCATCACAACGCGCTCGCCCGCGGATTGGCCCGAGGCCGCTCCGACATCATCGGCTTCATCAGCGACGGAGTGGCAACATCGCCCTTCGCCGGCCAGGTGATCCAAGGCGCGCAGGATGAAGCCTGGCGCAATGGGAAAATTCTGCTGGTGGTGGATACCGACGGCAGAAAAGACGTGGAACGCAGAACCTTCTCGTTCATGTTCGAACACCAGGTCGAGGGCATCATCTATCGAAATGGGTACACGGTTCAATCACTCCGCCGGACGAGCTTGGCAGAATGCCGTCCGTGCTGGTCAACTGCTATGACGAGCGCGGACGGTTCCCCGCGGTGGTGCCGGACGAAGTGCAGGGTGGCGCCACCGCCACACGGCTGTTGTTGGAAGCCGGACACCGGCGTATCGCATTCGTCAACGATGCCGCGCCGTCACCCGCTTCGGTTGGCCGTCTTGCGGGATACAAGGCCGCGCTTGCGCAGTTCGACGTCGATTTCGACCCTTCGCTGGTGCTGTCCGTGACCGCCGATCAGGAAGGCGGCTACGGAGCGGCAGCACAGGTGCTGGCGACGGGTGCGACCGGAGTGTTCTGCCATAACGACGCACCGCGCTCGGCCTGTACGACGCGCTGCGGGAATCGGGGAAACGCGTGCCGGACGATATTTCCGTGGTCGGTTTCGACAACCAGGAAGTGATTTCGGCCCACATGCATCCCGCTTTGACCACCGTTGGCCTTCCTCAGTACGATCTCGGCGTGATGGGCGTGCGTACCCTGTTGCGTCGTTGCGGAGCCGACAATGACGAATCGGAGATAGTCTCCGAACGGTTCGAGCCGGTTCATGTCCAATGCCCGGCAGTGCCTCGGGATTCTAGTGCGGACGTTGTAGACACGTCAATCGTTTGACATTCCGTTTTTCAATGCTATATCTCGTTAAGCGTTTTAAATCATTTAAGCGCTTAAACGAAGCAATACGAAGCGAAATAGCGTCATTGCGAATGACGGTCATGGGTGACTGCCTTCCAAAGGCGCCACACAAGGAAAGGCAAGGCCAATGAAGCTTTACTACCAGTTCCCCGGCACGTGGTTCGGTGATTGCATGCCGTTCGGCAAGGGCGACGAGTTCTTCCTGTTCCACCAGAGGGACAACCGCAACCCCGAACCGTTCGGCGAGCCGTTCGGCTGGGACCTCGCCACCACCAAGACTTCGTCGACTACCGTGACTGCGGCGTGGCGGTCCCGCGCGGCGGCGACGACGAGCAGGACCAGTTCACGTCATGAACATCGGCCTGGAACGGCCCATCGGCCTCGAGGCGGGGCATACGTACCACATCCGTCTCGTCGTCGACGACACCATCGGCACGTTGCACGTGGATGGGGTGGCGTTGAACGTGCGCATGTACGAGCGTCCGGGCGAGTCGTTGGGCGTCTTCGGCCACCGACGACACGGTCGAGGTGCGCAACGCTCCATCGCCCGCGGACTGAAGAGGAAGTGAACGTGTCCTTTCCGGCTTGATGTGACGCAATCGGCTGCGTGTCCTTATGCGTGACGGCGTGGGGCATGCAGCCGATTGTTTTTATTCCTCGGATTTCCGCTTGGTATGCGTGGTTCGGTACGTGATGGGGGTGACGCCCATGAACCGGTGGAAGGTGCGGGGAGAAGAAACTGGCGGATGAGAAACCGGTCTGTTTGGCGACGTGGCGATAGGCAGCGAGCTCGTTACCAGCAGGTTGGCTGCGGCGCGCACGCGCACGTCGTTGACGAATTCGATCGGCGACTGGTTGAGCGATTCGCGGAATATCGATGCGCAAGTGGTGCGTCCCACCGATCCGGCCGATGCGATTTGCTTCAAGGTGATCGGACGCACGTAATATCTCTGCACGTAATCGATCATCTTGCGTAGCGTCACGATGCGGGGGTGCGGCGCTGTGGAAGTCGCGCAATGACTGCGGCGATCGCCAGTATGTCGCGGACGACCGCATAGAAACAGCTGAGCACCGTCAACGCCTCGGTATTGTCGGTTAGCGTCATATCGTCGGCGGGCAACGGTTCGGCTGACCGCTCTGACCGCTCCAGCGGACCGAATTTCGCCGCATGAAGCTGTCGGATGGTGGCAAGCAGCCGCCGACCGGGGGCCGTGTCGTCGGTGATGACGGCATATGGCATCGTGTTCTCCGCCATCAACGGCGCGATGAAACGGTCGTACACTTCGAATGAGGCGCACATTTAGCCGGATTGAGCAACGTGCAGGAGAATTCGCAATCGGAACCGTCCTTGGTGAAACCGTAATGCAGCTGACGTGAGTTGACGAAAATCGCCTGCCCTCATCGAGCCGGACTGTTTCTCCGTTGACGAAATACCACATATGCCCATGGATGATGTAGGTGAGTTCAAGGTCGACATGCCAATGGCATTCCGCACGCATATGGGGTACTGGTGGAGCAGCGAATGCTCGGTGAAGGAGAAGAACATCGGCGCGTCATACTGCACTATCTCCGAACCATCGGGTCGGCGACCCAATTAGTGATGGGCATCACCTCACGGGAGGCCCATTCGTCCCGTTCCATCTGTGCGTCTTCATCGGCAGTGTTCATGACTACTCTAATAAACGGTAGATAATGCAAAGAACAAGGATGATTCTACAACATTGCGAGTGCTGCCGTCGATGTTGGTGGTGTTGAATGGTGTCAAAGGACGTCAAACGATTGACAAACAGATTCACAAGGAGCTTTCAATGGCGGAGAATGAAGGTGCGGCCGTTGCCGTGGATAATGCGGCGGTGCCTACGAACGAGTGGGAACGCATGCTTTCCGGCGAATTGTATATTTGCGGTGATATGCAGCGTGAAGCGAACATGCGTAAACGCCGCTTGGTGCACGCCATCAACACGTCCGCATACGACGCGTTCGAGGAACGTGACAGGCTGTTCCGCGAACTGTTCGGTTCACTCGGCAAAGGCGCGTTCCTTGAACCGCCATTCAACTGCGATTACGGCTGCAACACGTATATCGGCGACAACTTCTATGCCAATATGGACTGCATCTTCCTCGACGTGGCGAGAATCACCATCGGCGACCGTGTCTTCTTCGGCCCGCGCGTCGGCCTGTACACGCCATACCATCCAATCGATGCGGCCGTACGCGCTTCCGGTCCGGAAGGCGCCCGTCCGATCACCATCGGCAATGACGTGTGGTTCGGCGGCAGCGTGGTGGTCTGTCCGGGCGTTACCATCGGCGATGATGTGGTGATCGGTGCAGGCTCCGTGGTGACCAAGGATATCCCATCCCATTCGGTGGCCGTGGGCAACCCGTGCCATGTGATTCGCAAGATCACTGATGCGGACCGTGAATACTGGGAGGGCAAGGGCCGCCGAATACCGCGCATGGAAGGATTCGCTGTAAAACCTCGCCCAATATTCGGCCCAACGTCGGGATAAGGCTGGTCGGCCTACATATCCCGGCGTTTTCGTTTGCCCGTCGTCTGAAACGGGCTTGTATTCCAATGGAGACTATCGTGCGCACCATCATGCCGGACCGGGAATTCCTCGGCCATGTATTCAAATTGGCTTTGCCTATCGCTTTCCAACAGCTCATGCTGTCGTTGTCGTCCTGCGCCGACACGCTGATGTTGTCGGGGGTAGGGCAAAACGAGTTGGCCGCCGTCTCGCTCGCCACGCAGTTCCAGTTCCTGTTCAGCCTGTTCACTGCGGCCCTGACCCTGGGCATGAGCATTCTCGTGGCGCAGTATTGGGGTGCCGGCAACCGTGACGCGGTGGAACGCGTGCTGGGATTCGTCATGCTGTATGCCGGAATGCTGTCGACGGCGTTCTTCCTGGCGGCACTGCTCGTGCCGGAACAGTTGATGTCCATCATGACCAATGACGGCACGCTGATCATGCTTGGCGCGCGATATCTGCGGATTTCGTCATTGTCGTACTTGTTCATCGGCCTGTCCCAGATGTACCTGTGTCTGATGAAGAACACCGGCTCCGCGGTGATGGGCATGACGGTCAGCACGGTTGGCGTGATCGTGCACGTCGTGTTGAACGCGGCGCTGATTTACGGTATCGGCAGTCTCGGCATTCCCGCGCTTGGCATTTTCGGCGCGGCTATATCCACGGTGATTTCGCGTGCGATTGAGCTGACATGGTCGGTCGTGGCGACCCGTCGTGGCCCCTACCTGCGACTTGGCCATGTGCTGCATCCCGATGGGCCGTTGCAGAAGGATTTCTGGAAATACAGCCTGCCGGTGCTTGGCAATGAATTGGTGTGGGGATGTGGTTTCACCATGTACACCGTGATCATGGGACATTTGGTGGCGGACGCAGTCGCCGCCAATTCCATCGCCAATATCGTCAAGGATCTGCTGGTGTGCCTGTCCCTTGGTCTGGGCAATGCCGGCGGCATTTTGGTCGGCAATCTGCTGGGACGTGGAGATTTCCGACAGGCGAAGGCGATGGGCGACAGGATGTGCGTGCTGGTGGCCGTGGTCGGTACCGCGACGGGACTGTTGATTGTCGCGGCGCGTCCGCTGGCTTTGCAATGGGCGAACCTTACGCCCGAAGCCACACGGTACCTGTCGGTCATGCTGTTCGTCTGCGCATATTACGCGGCATGCGGATGCATGACGAATCTGACGATCGCCGGTATTTTTCCAGCCGGCGGCGATGCGAAGTTCGGTCTCATGTGCGATGCCATCGTCATGTGGCTGATTGTGGTGCCGGTCGGGCTGTTGGCCGCGTTCGTGTTCAAACTGCCCGTGTTGGTGGTGTATGCGCTGCTCAACACCGACGAATGCATCAAAATGGTTCCCGCGTTGTTGCACTACCGCAAGTACCGTTGGCTGCGCAATGTCACCCGATGACTTTTTGCGATTCGGCGGCCGATTTCATGATTGGCTTGTGTGCGACCAGTCTGTGACAGCTCGATGTTATTGCCGTCGGGGTCGAGCACGAAGGCCGCGTAATACCCGGAATGGTAGGCACGTGGTCCGGGTCTGCCGTTATCCATTCCGCCTGCCGTGATCGCGGCTTCATAAAAGTCGCGTACCGCTTGTTCGTTCGTTGCGCGGAAGGCGATATGCGTGGGAATCGGCTGTTGCGCCGGATCGTCCATCGGGGAGATGTAGAAATCCGAACGGGGCGTGCCGTCATCCACGCCGAAACCGATGGTCGGTTCGTGATGGGCTTTGGGAATGTATCCGAGCGGAGACAGAGCTTTCGTATAGAATGCGATGCTGCGTTCCGCGTTCGAAACATGAAGTGTAATGTGGTCGATCATGCTTTCAGCCTAGTCCGATTTCGTCCGGTTCCATCCGATTGATTGAGAGCCTACGGCAAAGGCGGATGTTCCGTTCCATCGGGACTCGGGCCGATGGAACGGAACACTTGGGGATTTACTTGGCCAACTGCGTGGTGGTGGGGGAGGCCAAGGACGGGCGTGTGCGACGGATACGCCCCAATGCCAGACCAAGGCAGATGAACGCCACTGCAAACAATGCCACCAAGCCGACCGACGATGCCCAAGAACCATAATCCACACCGGTTGCGGCCGCCGTGCCAAGCCCGAACACGTTGTCGATGGACACGCACAGCCACCATCCCGGCAGCAGCTTGCCGATCATGATCATCGGTTCGGGCATCATATCGATGGGGAATGCCATACCCGACGTGAACATGCACAGCAGACCGAATACGTTGGCGAACGCATTGACCGCCATTTCCGAGAAACCAACCGACCCCAGAAGGAAACCGCAGGCGATTGCCATCAACGTGTACGCCAGCAGCGACACGAACGTCAAAGCCACATTCGTGGATGTAATCCCGTCGAACGGCACTCCTGCGGCCATCATCAAGACCAATGTCGCCGCCGTGTAACCCACGCACACCACCAAGCCGAGGTGGCGCAGGTGAGCATCTCCTGCATCTGCAACGACACCAGACGCGTCGGCGACGAATACAGGCGGCGACGAATCTCACTGTCATTGAAGGTGCCAATCACCAGGAACGTGCATGGATCGGCATGACCAGCAGCAACGGATAGAGTCCCGTTTGATGGTGCCGGCGAATGCGGATGCCGCCGGTTGGTATTATCAGTATCTGCGGATGGCGATTGCACCACCGCTATTTTCGACGTCTTGGCATCTGCTTTCGCGGTATCCAACGCCGTCCGCATGGCCGTTCCATCGACTGTTGCTTCCCGGCTTGACCCAAGTACGCGGTGCGTGTCAATGACAGGAATTCGTTGACTTCCAGCTGCGAAAGGAGCCTGCTCCGGAAGTGTAGCTGACAACGGTTTCGACAGTCGGTTGGTCATTTGACGAACCATCCAGATATTTCTGATAATCCGAAGCGAAGCCGTGCGGCACAATTGCGATCAAATCAACATAGTTCGAAGCGACGGCTTGCTGCAACGCTTCGGAATCGTCGGCAAGGTCCACCATCTCGCCATCCAACGCAAGATAGGAACGCAGCGCGGATGAAATACCATCGGCATCGCATCGCGGTCGACCACCGCCACACGTGCCGTATCGGGATGGAACACCTCATCGCCACCCGTCATCGAGCCACGCATGATCTGCCAGCTGATGGCGAACATCATGATGCCGATGAACCCCAAATAGATGACCAGGTACATCTTGCGTGATTTGAGAATTCTCAGCGCCGTCTTACAGGTATTCATAGCGTTGCCTCCTCAACAGAACGGTCGCCGCAGCAAGGCAGACCAGGCTCATCGCGCAAGGATGCCGGCGGTGGTGAAGAACGGTTTGAAATTGTCGTAATAGAGGATGTCGTAGAACAGGTTCGTGATCTGCTGCGCCGGATTGAGCAGACTCAGCACCGGTGTGCGCTGGGCGATCAAGTCGCTCAACTGCATGGCGAACGAACCGTACAGTCCGGAGAACAATGACAACGTGCAGGCGATCGCCGTGCACAGCCCCTGCTTGCGCCGGTTGGAATCTTCGGCAGCGCGCCAAGCAACGTGCCGAATGCGCTCGCCGCGAACGAAGCCATGAGACATGCTCCCACACCAGCCCATTCACGTCCGCCCAACGAAATATGACAGACGAACCGGATATACAGCATGGCCACGGTCAGACTCAGGAACGAACACAGCCAACTGGACAGGAATCCAGCCAGCAGTTGCTGCGATTTCGGAAGCGGCGAAACGGAACGGCGGACACCCAAAGCCGAAAGATTCGCCTGCGTCATCGTCACTACGTTGATGGCGAAGCTCATGGCCATCAACGCGGCCAATCCCAGCAGTGCATAGTAATATCGTGCCGTACCGCTCGGTTTAAAATTCGTCAGCTGGATTTCCTTTGTATAGCCATTCGCCGAACCGATGCTGCCGGTCACCTTGCCATTCATCAGAGCTTCGGGGTTGTGCTTCGCAATGTCCACCACCACATCGGTGTTGCGGTTGTACAGGTCCACGATGTTGCCCAGCACCGTCAGCGAAATATCCAAGCCGCTGCTCGACGCCATCACATCGGACGCGGACGATTGCGTCGACTGTGAGACGGAGAATCGCAATCTGCCGTCATCGATTCGCAGCATGCCTTGCGCGGTGCCGTCGGCCAGCAGCTGTTCCGCCTGCGCAATCGATTCCACCTTGGTCGTGTTGATGAGTCCCGTTCCATTCTTGCCATCGGCACTCACTTTCACGTGATTGTCCGATAATGCAGACGATTCGGATGAAATGCCTTCGATCAGCGTCTGCGCCCCATAGGACGTCTTCCACGCGTTGTCCTCGACCACGGCCACGTCAAGTGTGTGCAATTCGAAACTTTCCGCGATGTTGCCGAACATGCCGTTGAACATGGTGGCCAGGATGATGGGGAAGGCGAACAGCCAGAACAGTTGCGTTTTCTCCCGCAAATGCAGTTTGAGATTGATCAGTAACGTCTGCCACATGATGTCACATGCCTTTCGATTTGCCACAAGCCTTGCAAGCCAAGTCAGTCGCGTAACGCGGTGCCGGTCAGTTCCAGGAACACATCATTGAGCGTCGGCTGGCGACTGGAGAGATGCCCGATATTCGTGCCCTCGTGCTCCAACAGCTGCAGTACGTCGATGAGATTGTGATCGCCCTGGCGGCAGTTCACCGTCAGCTCATGGCCGTCATAGTCGGCGTTGGTCACGAACGGCAATGCGCGCAATCGCGCAAGCGTCGTATCGGCCGAATCTGAGCGCCTCCCAGATCATCGGTTTCGATGCTGATGCGTTCGCCGGTGCTGATCATCGCCTTAAGTTCCTCCGCGGTGCCAAGAGCCAGATGCCGGCCATGATCCATGATGAGGATGCGGTCGCAGATCTGCTCGACCTCCTCCATGTAATGCTGGTGTAGATCACCGTCGCGCCTTCGCGGTTAAGTCGTTGGATACCTTCGAGAATCGCATTGCGGCTTTGTGGATCGACGGCCACGGTCGGCTCGTCGAAAAAGATCAGATCCGGCTTGTGGGCGATGCCGCAGGCGATATTAAGACGACGCAGCAGACCGCCGGACAGTTTCGCCGGACGATAGGTACGGTAATCGCGCAATCCTACGAAATCCAACGCCTCGTCCACGAGCATGCGACGTTTTGCCTTGTCGGAAACATACAGCGAGCAGAAATAATCGATGTTCTCCTCAACGGTCAATTCGTTGAACACGGCCACGTTCTGCGGCACAATGCCGATACGCCGCTTCAACGCATAGCTGGTAGGGCTGATCGGCTCGCCGAACACGCGCACAGTGCCCTCATCGAACGTGAGCAACGCAAGTATGCAGTTGATCGCCGTGGTCTTGCCTGAGCCGTTAGGCCCAGCAGGCCGAAGATTTCCCCCTGATGCACGTCGAGATCGAAATAGTCGAGCGCCAGCATGTCTCCGTAACGTTTCACCAGTTTCGAGACCTTGACCGCGCTGACCGCATCGGCAGCGTCATTCATGCGTCCACCCATGACGAGCTCCTTTCTCGTGCTCCATGCCTCTGATTCCATTGTCGTGCCGCCGGATGCCCCCGACATGGTGCGCGTAGTCACAATTGCCGGAATGATGTCACTTTCGAACATGACAAATGTCACCTTCGTTGATGCCGCCGGCTGTGCCATGCGCCATGTGCATTACTCTGGAAGCAAGCGAACCAATCAGACACGAATCGGCGGACGGGAGGCGGCATGAAACGGTTGCTGTTCCAAGCCGTGTTCCTGGCCACGGGCATGATCATGG
>ENA-OQHP01000280-OQHP01000280.1-human-gut-metagenome-genome-assembly--contig:-NODE-280-length-16972-cov-1.818403_pt1 | contig 16972 bp, 30 predicted proteins | sample MGYA00242563_ERZ504717 | MGnify/ENA primary metagenome ERZ504717 (study PRJEB26092, sample SAMD00036212) | human gut metagenome | host: Homo sapiens | study: EMG produced TPA metagenomics assembly of... | reverse complement strand
GCTGGGCCTGCGTGTCGGCAAGCTGCTGCTCGGTGGCAGTCAGACGACCCTTAAGATCGACAATCTTGGCAAGCATAGCGTCAACCTCGGAGGACAGCGTCTCCAAAAAGACGTCGACCTCGGCGGGATCATAGCCGCGCTTGGCCTCAGAGAAAGTCTGAGCCTGGATGTCAGCAGGGGTAATAGCCATAACAAGTTCTCCTTTATCATCGCCTTGGCGCCGGGCGCCGACGTAAGTTACTGAGCCAGTACTATACGAGTATACCTATAAGAAGCTGCAGAATCAGCCTCTGCACCAACTGCAACGCAATAATCGCAACGACCGGCGAAAAATCAACGCCGCCCATCGGCGGAATAAACCGACGAAACAGGTTGAGCCACGGACCGCAGACGCTATCGAGCACCGCGGCGATATCCTGCAGCAGGCCGCCCTGCTTCATGGGAATCCACGTCATAAAGCAATAGACCACAATAAGTGTGGAGTAGAAGTTGAACAGCGTGTTGACCAGCTGGACAATGGTGTAGATGTTGATGAGAATCTCCTCGTCTTGGGTTTACTTAAGGTAGCCGTCGGCGCGCAGCTTCTTGAGGTCCGAATCCTTGACCTCGCAGCCGGCGGGCAGCACCATAAACACGCGATCGCCCACCTCTTTGACCGTAGCGCCCAGACCGCAGGCAAAGCCATAGCTAAAGTCCAAGACGCGTTTGGCGACCTCGGTGCGAACGCCAACAAAAATCAGCGCAACGGGCTGCTTGGTGCGCACGCGGCGGACAACGGTCTCGACATCGTCGTAGCTCTCGGGACGCAGGACATAGGCAGGCAGCTGCGGCGTGGCGTTAATGATGTTGTTTGCATAGGCCGAGGCGTCGCTCGGCGCAGAAGCGGGCGCAGGTGCCGCGGCACGAGCACGGGCGCTCTCGGCATAGCTCGACGGCGTGTCGTAAGCGCCGGGGCGATAGCCGCCTGCGGCACTATCCTGAGAACGCGACGGCGGATTGTATGTCGTTGCATGACGCGAGTCATCGCCGACCAGCTGGCCGGAGCGCGTATACACGGCGACCGACTCGGCCTCACCGCGGCGTGTCTGGCCCAGCAGGCCGTTACTCGGCTCGTCCTGGGTATAGAAGCCTCGCCCGAGGCGCCGCTGTAGCCGTTGTTCTGATAGCCATCATCGTAGCGTCATCGTAGCCGTAGTCGTCATCCTGGTCATAGCCCTGGTCGTAACCTTGCTGGCCGCCCAGGTGCATCTTATTTTTAATCTCGTCAAGGAAGCCCATGGTTGTGTCCTCTCACGGTTTAGTGCAGGCGCTCTGTAAACCAGTGCGCACTTCAGAGCCCTATTTTACTGCAAACTCCGGGCTAAATACTACCCTGCCCGGGCGAACGAGCGTAGAGCCCTCCTCAAGGGCGGGCTCAAAGTCCTCGCTCATGCCGCAAGAAAGCTCGGGCAGGCTCAGATCGGGATGCGCCGCCTCCAGCTCATCCCTCAGCTCTCGCAGCCCGGCAAAAGTGCGACGTGCCACATCCTTGTTCCCTCGAGGGGCCATGGTCATAAGGCCCTGCACACAAATTCCCTCAAGTTCCGCAAGCTCGCCGGCAGCGCCACGAATCTCATCGGGCGAAAGCGCCCTTGGACTCCTCGCCGCTTACGTTAACCTCGATTAGCACCTGTTGGGGAGCAGAAAGCTCGCCCGCTTCGATCTTGCGAACGGCACGGCTCGAGATCGCCTGCGCCAAATGAAGCGACCCCACCGAATGAATCAGCTCGGCCGAGCCCAACACCGCGTTGATCTTGTTGGTCTGAAGGTTGCCAATCATGTCGAAGCGCACCTCGGGCAGCTCCGGATGATCCGCCAGACCTGCAAGTTTGCGGACGAGCTCTTGCGGGCGGTTCTCGGCAAAATGGCGATATCCCACCTGGATGGCCGCGATGGTCTCATCGACGCGACGGTCTTGGACACGGCAATCAACGCGCGGCATCACGGGGCCTCCCGGCGCGATCGAGCGCGGCATAGAAACGCTCGAGTATCTGCTCGCGGCGAGCGCGCATTACATTCAAATAGTTATCCATTGCCAATCGCCTCCGCTAACAGCACAACAAGTAGTCCCATGCTAACGCAAGAGCGCAGCCCCGCATCCGCAAGGCCGCGCTCCCTTAGGTATTTACAATCTCTCAACGAACGGGGTACCCTACTCCTCGTCGTCCTCGGCATCATCCTCGTCCTCAAGATGATCCAACAGGTAGCGAAGACCCTCGCTCACCTCGTTAGCGGGCACCTTGGCAACAAAGCGTGCATCCACGGCGGGCCTCATAATGACGCCCTCGCCCGAAGGCACGCGCATGCTCTCGAGCTCGTCCTCATCCGTACGGGCGATATCGCCGGCAGTCATACGCTGTCCGGTCAAAAGGAAGGTCAGACGGCAGGCGGCATCGATGGAAATCGAGGCAATGCGATCGAGGTAGCGCGAAACCATGATGGCACGGCGCAGGTCGTCATAGTTGCTGTCGTCGTCCATAAAATCGCCGGTGTCCATGCGGTTAAAGGTACGGAAGAACTTCTCGTACGCCGCATGTACCGGCTCATCCTCAACGGCCAGGTTGCAGATGATGGACATGTCGTTGGTGACGAGCGCGGACAGCGACGAGCCCAGCACCTGGTACACGGCCTCGGCCTCGGCCTCAACCGTGCCGACGAGCTCCTGAGGCAGCGAGATGTCGGCCTTGACCATGTGACGCGTGGCGCGGCAGATCTGGCGAACCTTATCGGTCATGCGCTGCAGGTTAAAGTCGACGTAGATAATCGTCTGCAGCAAACGGAAGTCGGAGGCGACCGGCGACTGCGTAGCGATCAGGTTGTAGCACACGGCCTCCAAGTTGGCGCAGCGAGCATCAATCGAAAGCGTGCGCTTCTTGGTCTTAGTGGCGAGCTTGCGGTCGTCGGTCACATAGGCCTTCACGGCGTCGTGAAGGGCAAGATCGACGGCCTCGTAGATGCTCAACATCTCGTGACGGGCCTCGATGAGCTGACGGGAAAACAGTTTGCGCATGGTTCACTCCAATCAGTTGGGTGCGGTCATGCCGCCCGCACAGTGAATACGCACCGGACCAGGTCCGATCGGCTTGGGACTAGTCGCACCGATCAGCCAAAGCGGCCGGTGATATAGTCTTCCGTCCGCGAATCCACCGGCTGGTGAAGATCGCGTCGGTTTGACCATACTCGATGAGCGTGGCGGGCTCACCGGCAACTTCCTGCAAGAAAAATGCGGTGTAGTCGCTAATGCGAGCGGCCTGCTGCATAGAATGCGTGACGATGATGATCGTCATCTCGGGCGCAGCTCGGCCATCAGATCCTCGACCTTAGATACGGACGTGGGGTCGATGGCGGAGCAGGGCTCGTCCATCAGAAGGACATCGGGCTGCACCGCAAGCACACGCGCGATGCACAGACGCTGCTGTTGACCGCCCGAGAGCGCCAAACCATCCTTGTTGAGCTGATTGGATACCTCTTTCCAGAGGTTGGCGCGCTTGAGCGATTCTTCCACGATGTCGTCGAGGTCGCTTTTGCTAGTCACGCCCTGCAGACGAGGGCCAAAAGCGACATTCTCGTAGATGGATTTGGGGAACGGGTTGGGCTGCTGAAAGATCATGCCCACGCGGCGGCGAAGGTCGACCGGGTCAACGCCCTCGGCATAGATATCGTTGCGTCGAGCGTCATGGCACCCTCGACACGAGTGCCTCGATAAGGTCGTTCATACGGTTGATGCAGCGTAAAAACGTCGATTTGCCGCAGCCCGAAGGACCGATAAACGAGGTGATGGCGTTTTTGGCGATGTTGAGGTCGAGCCCCGTCAGCGCATGAAAGTCACCGTACCAAAAGTTGAAATCCTTGGCCGTGATGGCCGCTTGCTCCGGCGTGGGAGCGGACTGATAGACGGACATGGGACTCCTTAACTAGCGGCGCTTGCGCGACAGATAACGCGCAAACAGGTTGAAGGCCAGAATAATCGCCATCAGCAATAGCGCGGTGCCGTAGGCTGCGTTCATGTTGATGCCGTCATTGGCAAGCAGATAAAGGTGAACGGTCATGGGGCGACCGGAATCGAGCGGCGATATAGGCAGGTTGATGGCCTGACCCATGGTGTAGAGCACCACCGCAGTCTCGCCGATGGCGCGGCCGATGGCAAGGACGATGCCGGTGGCAATGCGGCCAAAGGCCGAAGGAAGCACGATCTTGGAGACGACCTGCCACTTGGTGGCGCCCAGGCCATATGCGCCCCAACGGATATAGCGCGGAACGGCGCGGATTGCCTCCTCGGTGGTGCGCATGACGATAGGCAGCATCAGAAGTGCCAGTGCCAGGGCGGCCGAAACCATCGAAGACCCAGGCCCATGGCCTCAACAAACAAGGCGTAACCAAAGAGGCCCATAACGATGGAAGGCACCGAGGCCAGAGCATCGGCAGCATAGCGGATGATGTCGACAATCTTGCCCTGCTTGGCGTATTCAGCCAGATAGACCGCAGCCAAGACGGCAACCGGCGTGCAGATGAGCATGGCGAGTGCCGTCACGTAGATAGTCGAGACGATCGTGGGCCAAATGCCGCCCTCGGCGTTTACGCCCTGCGGCCAGCCGAAGATAAAGTCGAGCGAGATATGCGGAAGACCGTTGATGACCACGTAGGCGATGATGGCAAGCAACACCAGGGTGGTGATATAGGCCGCGGCGCGAAACACGCCGAGCATAATCTTGTTGGACAGGTCCTTGTTGATGCGGCCCTTCTTGCCATGGGAAAGGGCACGCTTGATGAGCTCGCGCGACGATGTCGTATCGACGTCGTGTCAACGGAATCGGACATAGCCTACCCCCTCTTCTTTGAAATCAGGCGAACGATACCCACCAGTGCAGCTGAGATGATAAACAGGACCACGCCCATGCCAAACAGCGCCGAGCGATGCAGGCCCGAGGAATAGCTCATGTCGAGTGCGATCTGGCTCGTGAGCGTCGAGATGGGGCTCGAGATGCTATCTGGAATGACCGGGGCGTTGCCCACGACCATCAGCACGGCCATGGTCTCACCGATGGCACGCCCCATACCCAAGACAATTGCATCGACAATGCCCAGCTTGGCTGCAGGCAGCACGACCTTGTAGATGGTCTGCCACTTGGTGGCACCCATGGCATAGGACGCCTCGCGAATGCCCATGGGGATGGAATTGAGGGCATCGATCGTGAGCGTGGTAATGGTGGGAACGATCATGATGGCAAGCACAAACCACGCCGTCAGCGCGCCAAAGCCAAGACCGCCGGTCAGCTGCGCGATAAACGGGCGGATGATGACCATGCCAAAGAAACCGTAGATGATGGAGGGGATGCCCGCCAGCAGGTCGACGGCGGGCTGATGAGCCTGCGCACGCGCTTGCTGGCGATCTCGACCAGATATACAGCCGTGCCCACACCCAGGGGCACGCCCATGGCGAGCGCACCGACCGTCACCAGACCAGAGCCCGCCAGCAGCGACATGATGCCGTAGTGGCCCTCGGATGGCGCCCACGTAAAGCTAAAGAAGTCCGCCAGGCCGATGTCGGTAAAGACGGGCAGCGCCGAGTACGTGGTAAAGACAAAGATCAGGATGACGGTGACGACCGCCAAGAACGCGCAGGCAAAGAAGATCCACTGCAGCGCCTTCTCCTTGAGATAGGTGCTACGCGACACCAACGCCAACTCACGCTTTTTGGGCGTCTGAGCTCCTGCTCAATCTGGGGGTTTCCTGTGCTTCCACGCTACTCACTCCCCTTTCCGTCGTTGGTGACGGGAATAAAGCCCGCCTCGCGAATCTGCTTGTCCATCTTCTCGGACGTCACATAGTCAATGTAGTCCTGCGCCTGATGCGAAGGCGTACCCTTCACAAAGAAGTAAAGGTCGCGCGAGATGGGATAGCCGCCACTTGCGACCGTCTTCTCGGATGCCTCGACATGGTTGACCGAAACGGCCTTAACCGAGGTCGTGGCGTTGAGGCTCTCGACAAAACCCAGCGAGATGTAGCCAATGGCGCCATGCGAGCGGGACACGACGTCGCGCACTTGGCCCGTACCCGAAAGAACGGCCGAGCGGCGATCGAACGGCATGCCGTCCATCACGATGGTACGGAAGGCCTCGCGCGTACCGGACGCCTCGTCGCGGTTGATAACCTGAATCTTCAGGTCCCCTCCGCCGACTTCCTTCCAGTTGGTGATCTTGCCGGCGTAAATATCGCGGAGCTGCTCGGTCGAGAGATTGTCGACCGGGTTGTCGTCGTTCACGATGACTGCGATGCCGTCGTGCGCGATTACGATCGGGGTCAGGCCAAGGTCTTGTTCGTCGGCATTGAGGCCACGAGACGAGCTGGCGATGTCGGCCGTGCCGTTGCTGACGGCCTCGATACCCGCAGAGGAGCCAAGGCCGGAGACGAGCACATCGGTGCCAGCCTCTTCCTTAAAGCCCTCGGCTGCGATCTCGGCAATGGAAGGCACGTGGTCGAGCCGGCCACGGTAATAGAAGATGTGGAAGATCCCGAGGAGCAAGCACACAGCGTGAGCGTAAGCACTGCAGCACTCAGGACCGATGCGATCTTTCTCATAGCATCACGCCGATCGCAGCATGGCGCCCACAGGTGCCGCCCTCGTTGCGGTAGGAATAAAAGCGGTCGTTCTGACGAACGGTGGAAAGCTTGGTGTCCACAATGCTGCTCGCCTCGACGCCGGCGTCCATCAGCGCCTCGCGAATGGCGGCGGAAAGATCGAGCATACAAGAAGCAGAGGCATCGATGCACGCGAACTCGGCGGCAAAGCGATCCATAAGTCTTGGGACACCTCGTACTCGTCGCCAGGATATGGGGCCCAATGTAGGCAGAGATGTCGTCCGGCTTGCAGCCAGCCGCCTCGCAGAGCGCTTGGCACGCCTTGGCGGAAATGCGCGCAATCGTGCCCTTCCAACCAGAGTGCACCACGCAAAGCCGCCGGGAGCCACCAGCACCACGGGAACGCAATCGGCAAAGCAGAGCATCACGGGTACCTCACGGGCCATGCAGACGATGGCATCGCAGCCCTCGGCAATCTGCTCGCGAATGTTCTCGAGATCATCAGCACCGTTCGAGGTCACCGTCACGACATGGTCACCGTGTACTTGATTGGGAACAAGCAGGTTGTGCTCGCACTCGGCGGCACCCAAGGCCTCGAGTGCGCGGCGACGATTTTCTTGAACGGCAAAGGGGTCATCGCCAACATGCGAGCCCAGATTGAGTGAGGAGTACGCATCTTCGGAAACACCGCCGGCGCGTTCGGTAAAAGCAAAGCGAACATCGTGCGTCGCGCCCTCTACCAACGTAACTCCATCATGGTCGACACGCGAAACGCTGTCCGCACGTGCTGCCATACTAAAGCCTCCTAATAACACAAGTATCGCGGCGACGCCGCAGCAGTCCGTGCCACACGGCTGCCATACTTCATCAAAAGGATACCCGCAGCGTAGGGGCTAAACGTAAGGGGAACGTAAGGAGATTGGAGGCTTTCGTTTACAAAGGCAAACACAACAAAAAGGGTGCGCCCAATCGGACGCACCCCATACAGGTCGCTGAGAAAAACGAACTAGAAGCTGCCGCGCTTGAGGAAGTCAGGAAGCTCAAACTGGTCGTTGCCAAAGTTGGGGAGCTCGGTACCACCGACGTTGCGAGTCGGGGCAGCCTGAGCCGGGCTCGTGGCAGGAGCGGTGCGCTGCGGCTCGGTAGAAGCAGCGGCCTTACTCTGGGACTGCTGTGCAGCGAAGAGCTCGTCCTGACGGTTGACGTTGGAGTCGGAGAAGCCCGTAGCGATGACGGTAATACGCACCTGATCGCCCAGGGACTCGTCGACAACGGTACCGAAGATGATGTTGGCCTCGGGGTCGACGGCGTTGGCGACAACGTCGGCAGCGTCGCTGATCTCCTGAATACCCAGGTCCTTGGAACCGGCAATGGAAAGCAGGACGCGCGTAGCGCCATCGATGGAGCTCTCGAGCAGCGGGCTGGAAATAGCCTGCTGGGCAGCGTCGACGGCACGGGTGTCCCCAGAAGCGGTACCGATACCCATCATGGCGGTACGGCCTGCTTCATGATGGTCTTAACATCGGCGAAGTCAGGTTGATGATACCGGGGACGGTGATGAGGTCGGTGATGCCTGGGTGCCCTGGGAAAGGACGCCATCGGCGATTGCGAAGGCCTCAAGCATGGTGGTCTTCTTCTCGGCGATGTCGAGCAGCTTGTCGTTAGGGATAACGATCATGGTGTCGACGCAGTCGGAAAGCGTCTTAATGCCTTCTTCGGCGCTCTTCTTGCGCTTGCGGCCCTCAAACGTAAAGGGCTTGGTCACGACGGCGACGGTCAGCGCGCCGACCTCGTTCATCGCGATATCGGCAACGATGGGGGCAGCGCCGGTACCGGTGCGCCGCCCTCGCCGCAGGTGATGAACACCATATCGGCGCCAGCGAGCGCCTCGGCGATGTCGTCGCGGGACTCATCGGCGGCCTTACGGCCGACCTCGGGGTTGGCGCCAGCGCCCAGGCCGCGGGTCAGGTCGGTGCCGATGTGCACCTTGATATCGGCATCAGAGATCGCGAGTGCCTGAGCATCGGTGTTGATGGCAACAAACTCGACGCCGCGGATACCCTCTTCGATCATTCGATTGACCGCGTTGGTACCGCCGCCGCCGACGCCGACCACCTTAATGACGGCAAGGTAGTTGTTGATCTCTGTCTCGTGCATGTCGGTCCTCCGAACAAAGGTTATTGCCATAGCATGGGTTGACCCCTGCGCACATTAACCTTCAAGTTGAAAGTAAATGCAAAGGTAAACCGTATTATGTTTGCACATTATGAACGTATCAGTCAAATAATTGACGGTGAAAACCAAACAAACCAGATAAACGGCGCGGTATGCCCCGTCAACAAAGGCCAGAAAACGCTACGAGGTCGGTGCGTTCCTAAACGTATAGTTGCCAGGAGATCGAACGTTGATATACGTCACGCCCTCCACCTGCGAAAGCAGCTTGGTCACGATACGCTCCTTTTTGGCAATGTCGTCCGAATCTCCGAGCGACACCTCGATACCGTTATCGAGATTCGCCGAGATGGCCTCGACCGAGGGCGTGGAAATATCCTTGACCTGGCCCAGGAACTCGCTCGAGAAACCGCGGACGTAATCCAGGCCGGCCTTGACGGCCTTGGAATTTACGGCTTGCCCCGAAACCGGTGCGACATCGGCCGAGACATCGGTCAACAGCACGGCACCGTAATGTTTAGCGAGTGCCAGGGCGGCATCGATACCGTTTAGGGTGTTGGCACCCTCCCCCGTTGTAATGACATTGCCCTGGTCGTCAACATCGACCGAGGTAGACAGTGTGCAATCCATGTGTCATCGTCCCCGATCGCCCAGGCAAGATCGTCGGAGCTAATGTAGGCGATTGCGATAACTTTGCGTTCCGTCGGCGTGATGATGAGCGTATGGGGAAATTGACGTTGGACATCCACGCCCGAGACCCACGGATTCTGCTTAAGGCCCTCGGTGATCTGGTCGGGATTCACATTGAACAGCGACGTGTTCTCGGGCAGATCGATCAGCTGGATGGCATCGTGCTTGGTCACATGCTCGCTGCCCTGGATCTGAATATCGGTAGCGGCGAACAGGCCAGAGTTAATGACGACGACGGCAACGACTGCAAGCGCTGCCAGAGCGGCAAGGATGCCGCCCACGATTTTGCCCTTGCCCTTAACGGCAGAAGCGGCACCCGCCGCATGATTTGCCAGGGCGCCGATCGATGACAACGGATTAGAGCCCTTTTTGCCCGATTGCGGTTTTGCGGAGGCCGACACCGACGTCAGCAAACGTGGCTTAGATGCACCAGCGCGCGACCGGGACGCGTCACCTTTGCCCCCAACGAGGCTTGGGCGACGCTATGGGGCGAGAAGGTATGGCGCCCATCGCCGGTTTGGGCGTCACCGAGGGACGTGCCACCGGACGAGCAACATTTTTGGCCGCGGGGCGTCCGCCAAGCTGCGAACCGGCAGTCGAACGCTTGGCAGGCCGCACGGACCCAGCAGGCTTAGAAGGCATAACGGATTTACGTTGAGGCTGAGACGGTGCGCCGGAACGCCCTCCGGCGCGGCGGAAGGTTGGTTTCGATGCTCTAGAAGCCGAGGAATTTAACTTCCGGTCTGAGCTCGATGCCATACGCCTCCCTCACCTTTCCGTGCACATGTCTGATAACCGCGGCCACGTCATCGGCCGAGGCGGTTCCGTTATTAACGATAAAATTAGCGTGTACGGGCGAAACTTCCGCGCCGCCAACCGAAAAACCCTTTAATCCACAATCCTCGATAAGCTTGCCCACGCTCGCATCGGGCGGGTTGCGAAATACCGACCCGCAGGATGCACAGCCATGGGCTGTGTGCGCTTACGCCGCGTCAGGTACCGCTCCATACGTTCACGGATATCGGCCTTGGGCGCAGGTTTGAGCTTGAGCACGCACTCCAGAATGATCTCGTTACGCGGCAGGCTGCATTCACGGTAGCCCCAAGCGATCTCCGAGCCCGCGTAATGTTTGATGCCGGAGCTCGGGTCAAACGTAACGACATCTTCGACCAGCGAGCCAATCCACTCGGTTCGCGTGCCGGCATTCATGGACACGGCGCCGCCAACGGAGCCGGGAATACCGACCGCAAACTCAAGGCCCGAAAGGCTGCGCGACAGCGCGTCGTTGACTAGGCGAGCGAATATCACGCCCGCACCGACCGTCAGCGTACAACCGTCTTCGGCGACAACCGTACGCTGGAACTCACGCCCCAACGAAATGACGGCGCCGCGATAGCCTGCATCGGCAACAAGCAGATTAGATCCCTTGCCGATAATGACCCACGGCACCTGCTCACGATCGAGCACCGCCACGGCGCGACGCAAGGCATGATAGCTGTGACACGTCACAAAGAGGTCCGCCTTGCCGCCGATACGATAGCTCGTATGGCGCGCGAGGCGTTCATCCTCAATTACGTCCGTATCGATCATGCCCGAAAGCGCCATGACGGCGTAAACAGACCCATGGGTTGAAGCGTCTTTCTTGGCAGTCAGATACTCGATGAACTCGGGGCCGACCGTCGTGACGTCGCCGGCGCCCATGGTAAGCAGCAAATCGCCCTCGCCCACCATCTTCTCGAGCTCCTCATTGAGCTCAAGACGGCTCGAGCAGTACACGACCTCCTTGCCGGGATGCTTGGCGCGCACGGTATCGGCAAGCATCTTGGACGTGACGCCCGGGATGGGCATCTCGCCGGCAGAGAACACGTCAATCAACAGCAGCTTGTCAGCATTGGCGAATGCGTCGGCAAAGTCATCGCACAGAGCCTGCAGGCGCGAATAGCGGTGCGGCTGGAACACGACGTCGACATGTTTGTAGCCCAGCGAAGAGGCAGCAGCGAGCGTCGCCTTGATCTCGGTGGGATGATGGCCGTAATCGTCAACCACCGTGATGCCGTCGATATCGCCCACGTGGGTAAAGCGACGGCGGACGCCTTCAAAACTCGAAAGTGCCTTAGCGGCGGCGTCGATATCGAGGCCTAGGACATGGGCGACGGTCAAGACGGCCGTGGCGTTGAGCATGTTGTGACGACCGGGGTTGCTCTTAATCTCGACAGCGTGCTCGGTGCCGTCCTCAAAGCGAACGATAAAGTCGCTCTGGATGCCCTTGACATCCGGATGCACGCAGACGATGTCGTTGGTCTCGGCAAAGCCATAGGAAAGCACATGACGGCCCGTCGACTTGGCAAGCTCGACCAGATGCGGGTCCTCGCCACAGACGATGACCGTGCCGTCCTCGCCCACCAGACTCATAAACTTGGCGAAGGTGGCCTCGATCTCCTCGATACCCGAGTAATGATCGAGATGGTCGGCCTCGACGTTGGTCACGATGACCACATTGGGGTTAAGGAACAGGAAGGAGCTGTCGGACTCATCCGCCTCGCGACAAAATAGTCGCCCGAGCCGTTTTTGCCGTTGGTATCGTAGCCCTCGACAATGCCACCGATCAGGAAGCTGGGGTCCAGACCCATGCGGTCGAGCATGGTGGCACACATCGAAGAGGTCGTGGTCTTGCCGTGAGTACCGGCGACGGCGACGGTGGTGTAGCCGTGGCCAGAGCCGAGAGCATCTTGGCGCGAGGCCACACGGGAATACCCAGCTCGCGCGCACGGACGAGCTCGGGGTTGGACTCGGGAATAGCGGTAGAGACCACGACGACATCGGGCTTGACCTCGTCGATGGTGGTGGCCTCATGGCCACATGCACCTTCACGCCGGCGCGGGTAAGCTGGCGAATATAGCGCGACGTCTTAAGGTCGGAGCCGGTAACGACATAACCGCGTTCGTGAAGGACGAGGGCGATGCCGCTCATGCCGGCGCCACCGATACCGATAAAATGGGCGCTCTTGAAATCGGGCGCGGAGGTTGCAGTCTGGGAATCAGCCATGTGCTCGTGTACTCCTTGCGTAAACACTGCCTGTAACCCGTCTACTGTACCGCACCTATCGCATCCGCGCGAGGGCGACCCGCGATATCCCGTCTAACTAACGCAATCCTTCTACCGCGTCTGCCAAAAGGACGGCAGCGCGGTCCTGGGCCAAACCGCGAGCCGCCTGACGCATGGCATCGCGCGCCTGCGCATCATCGATAAGATGCAGCAGCTCATCGGCAACGCTGGGTATCGATATCGGCATCGGCGCAGAGCACGCCAGCACCGGCATCGACCAGATAGCGGGCATTGGTGGTCTGATGATCGGCCGTCGCATGCGGATACGGCACCAGTACCGAAGGTGTGGCAAGGGCCGCGATCTCGGCAACGCTCGAAGCGCCCGAGCGCGAGAGGACCAAATCGGCCGCGGCCAGCATATCGCCCATATTGTCGATGTAGGGCTGGACGCGATACCGCTTCGCCTCCTCGGGCATCAGGCAAGAGCACGCTCGGTGTCCTCAAAGCCATCGGCGCCCGTCGAATGCAAAACATAGAGATTATCGCGCGAGAGCAACTCGTTTTAAGCGAAGCCACGCGCTCATTAAGATGTTGAGCACCAAGTGAGCCGCCAAAAACCAGCAGGAGTGTGGCGTCCTCAGGCACGGCGAGAGCCTGCGACCGCGAACCCGATCCCCCTCGATCACAGAACGGCGCACGGGGTTGCCGGTCATGAGCACATGGTCAGGATCGCCCTCGCGCTCAAACACGGAACGTGCTGCCGGCACCGAGATGCAAACGCGGGCGGCATGCGAACTCATCATCTTGTTAGCAAGGCCCGGAACGGAGTTCTGTTCGTGCAGCAGATACGGAATGCCCGCGTCTTTGCACCAGCAGAAGCGGGACCTCGACATAGGCGCCAAAACCTATAGCGACATCGGGCTTGCAGGCTTTAGAAAAATGGCTGCCGAGCGTGCGCTTCGCCTTATAGACACGCCACAGCGAGCTCAACGCCGTCCAAGGGCGAGAGCGGTCGAAGCCGTAACCGTAATCGGCACAAAATCGAACCCTGCCTCGGGAACCAGACGACCCTCGAGCTTATGCGACTGACCCACAAACACAACGTGGTGGCCACGGTCACGTAGCTCCTCGGCCAAGGCGAGTGCGGGGTTGATATGTCCCGCCGTGCCGCCGGCTGCGATAGCAACGGTCATCTTATCGGTCATGGTAGTCCCTTCGTACGCGCGGCCCCTGGTCTCGGTGCGCAAGCGCGCCGACGGGTCCGAATTCAAGTCGATCCGATTATATCCGCCACCCGTATTGCGCGGCGTCGGTCGTTGCGGGCGACTCTGCGGCGCCGAGCGCGGACGGCATCCGACTCCGAAGCAAAACCGTTCAAGACGGTAAAACCGCCACGCGACGAGCGCTCCCCACGCGTATGGGGAACACCGGCAGTGCTCTCGTCCATAACGGCAAAGCTATCGCGACGACGATCGTATTCATCGCGTCGAGCGCTCTCGTGCGAGACGCGTAAAATAAGCCCGGCGAGCATGAGCGACACGATAATCGACGAGCCGCCATAGCTGATAAACGGCAGCGGCTTACCCGTCATAGGAAACACGTTGAGAATACCCAGCGCGTTGATCAAAACTGCACCGCGAGGATAACCGCAGAGCCCGAAGCCATGAGCGCCCCGCGACGATCGGCGGCCTGCTCGGCAATTCGAAACGCCGAGTAGATCAGCATCGCAAACACCAAGAAAAACAGCAGCGTCCCCAAAAAGCCAACCTCCTCGCCAATGATGGCCAGGATGTAGTCGTTGTGTGCCTCGGGCAAATACGAGTACTTCATGGTTGAGTTGCCGATACCGCGGCCGAACAGTCCGCCCGAAGCAAACGCCATAATGGCGAGCGTTGCCTGATACCCGTCTCCATATTCATCTGCCCAAGGTTCAAGAGAACCTGAATGCGCACCATACGGTACGGCTCGACGACAAGAGCGATCACGATGATGACGGCGCCAGCAAGAATCGCACCGATAATGAATTTTGGGTCAAGACCGGCAAAAAGCGCCATGCACATGATCGTCAACAGAATAATCAGGATGGTGCCAAAGTCGGGCTGAATAAAAATCAAGACGAGCGATATGCCCAAATATAAGCCCATGCCCTTAAGGAACTCATTGATGTTACCGCCGGACGAAAACACGCGATCGAGCATGATGGCAGAATAGGCAATGGCAAACGGCTTGAGAAACTCCGATGGCTGAAACTGAATGCCGGCAATGCTCAGCCAACGCGTAGCGCCACGGCTGCCGCTACCAAAGAGGAACACCGCAAGCAGCAAGATCATCATAGCGATAAGGGCAAGTTTAAGCGCCCCTTCGCCAAACCAGCTATCGGGTGCAACGCGCGCGATGAACTCGAGGGCAGCAACACCGACGACAGTGAACATAAACTGCCGGAACAAAAAGTAGGTCGCGGAGTCGTTCTCGTGAAGCGCCTCGACTGAAGAAGCCGAGTACACCATAAGCAGGCCAAAACAGACCAGCGAGAACAGGCAGGTCAAAAAGACCAGGCGGGGTCGCATGATACGTGCGGGGACGCCGGCGATATAACGTTCGCCGATGCCTGCGTGCGACGACCGGCGCGCGGCGTGATGCACTGCGAGGAAGCACGGTCCGAGTCGGGCCTCCTCATATTCTGTCGGGGGCTCTCCTCTCTCACCGGAAACCCCTATTCCATTTGCGTATTGGACGCAGCGGCAAGCTGGGCCACATAGTCCTTAAACACGCGACCGCGCTCCTCGTAGCCCGAGAACTCATCGAACGAAGAGCAGGCGGGCGACAGTAAGATCACATCGCCGCGGCTCGAGAGCGAACGGGCAACGTCCACGGCATCGCGCAGGTCGTCGGCCTGGGCGATATCGACATCACCGTCGACATCCGCCTCGTCCATAGCGGCGGTAAAGCGCTCGCGCGCGTCGCCAAAGCAGACCACCGAGCGAACGTTATCCATCACAACGCGGGCAAAGGACTCGAGCGGCGTGCCCTTATCGTGACCGCCGAGCAGCAAGATCACATCGTCATCGGGAAACGCCGTCAGGGCCTTTTCGACCGCATCGGTGTTCGTTGCCTTGGAATCGTTGACATAGCGCACGCCATCGATCTCGCCACAGGCTCAACGCGGTGCTCCAGCGGCTGGAACGAGACCAGGCCGCGACACACACTGTCAACATCGGCGCCGACCGTCAGGGCCGCCGTGGCAGCACACAGGGCATTGATTACATTGTGATGGCCCGAAATCTTAAGCTCGGACGTATCGACGAGCGGGGTCTCGACGCCCTTCAGGCGAATGACCATCTTGCCATCGCGAACAAATGCGGCGTCCTCGCCCGCAGGCTCGTCAAAAGCAACCTTGCAGATGCGACGGCCCGGAACATAGATGTACTCATCGAACTCGTGGATACCGGCATCCTCGACATCAACAATCACCAGGTCATCGTCGACCATATTCTCGAAGAGCTTAATCTTGGCGAGCGCATAGTTCTTGTGGCTCTTGTGCCAGCCAGGTGGTCGGGCGTGATGTTGAGCAGCACAGCCACGCGAGGATGAAGCTCGGCGGTCGTAGCAATCTGATAACTCGACAGTTCGGCCACAAACCACTCATTGTGTGCGCGGCCATCGATCTCGTTCACCGGCGGCTCACCGATATTGCCGACGGCCACGCTGGCTTCACCGGCGGCTTGAGCAGGTAATCGGTCAGTGACGTGGTTGTCGTCTTGCCGTTGGTGCCCGTAATGGCAATCCAATTTTGGGGAGACAGACGGTAGGCAAACTCGGGCTCACCCATAATCTGGGCAGCGTGATCACGGCCAGCCTTAAAGAATGCCGAGAACTCCGAGATGCCCGGACACGTCACGCATACATCAAACGCGCCCTCGACCTGCTCGGTTCCGTAGACAAACGATGCCCCGTGCGCCTCGAGCGAGCGCGTGGCATCGTTGGGCTCGGACGTGCCGCCACCGTAAACGGTAACGGCACTCACACGCTCGGGATGTGCAAGCGCCCAGCGAGCGACATCAAGACCGGACTTACCCTGGCCCAAAACGAGCAGGCTAAAGACATCAGCAAGAGGCATGAAAGACCACTATCCCAACTGGAAGAACAACGCGAGGCCCAGGGCTCCGAAGGCCGCGGCGACAATCCAAAAACGGATGACGACCTTGGTCTCGGCCCAGCCCTTCTTTTCGAAATGATGATGAATGGGCGCCATAAGGAAGACGCGCTTGTGCGTAAAGTGGAAATAGACAACCTGGATCATGACCGACAGGGTCTCGACGATAAACAGACCGCCGATGATGAGGGAAACGACTTCGGTGTTGGTCATGATGGAGGTGCAGGCAAAAGCGGCACCCAGGGCAAGCGAGCCGTATCGCCCATAAAGATGCTCGCCGGGATAGCAGTTGAA
>ENA-OQHP01000279-OQHP01000279.1-human-gut-metagenome-genome-assembly--contig:-NODE-279-length-17035-cov-6.265259_pt1 | contig 17035 bp, 17 predicted proteins | sample MGYA00242563_ERZ504717 | MGnify/ENA primary metagenome ERZ504717 (study PRJEB26092, sample SAMD00036212) | human gut metagenome | host: Homo sapiens | study: EMG produced TPA metagenomics assembly of... | reverse complement strand
TAAAATAAAAATATATATGCAATAAAAAGGTAAGTTACTTAATATAATTAATAAAGTAACTTACCTTTTTTGTTTATATTTTTATATTTAATTAGAAGTGAAAATTTTATTATTTACCTTCAACAAAGTTTAAAGCATTTAATGTTTTTTGAGCAATACCATGCATTTTTTCAGCAGAGATAGAGCAAACTGCAATTCTTACACCGCGTTTTAATGGTACAGCGAAGATTAAATCGTCATGTAATTTATCGCAAACAGCAGCAGGATCGCTAGATGGAATGGATAAGAAGAAACCTGCTTTATAAGGTAATGCTTTAAGACCGCAAGCTTTTGCTTCTTCCATGAAGATTGCACCACGTTGTTTGATAGTCTGATAAATAGCGTCGCGTTCTGCTTCAAATTGAGCAAGTAAAGTTTTATCTTGATCGATAGCAGCAAGTGTAGCCATAGCGCCACGGTTGATGTTAGACCATGTAGCACGGCTTGTATATTTGCAGACATTTAAAAATTCAGTAGTAAGTTCTTTGCTAGAAGAAAGACCAACCATAGCACCAGTACGTTGACCATAAAGTGTATAACCTTTAGACATACTGAAAGCGAAAATAGTGAAGATATTTTCAGGAAGATTGGAGAATTTTCTCATGAATTTGCGACATTCATTTTTTTCACCGGCATAGTCGATGTAAGCGATATCTACAAGTAAAGTGATTTTTTTATTGCCACCTTTAGCATGTTCTTTACAAACATCAAGAACTTTATCCCAATCTTCTTCAGATAAGCTATATCCTGTTGGATTATGTGCAGGAGTATTGATGATGATAAGTAAGGAGTCTTGGTCCGCTAAAAGAGTATTTACTTTATCTGTGAAGCTTTCGATATTATAGTTCATATTTTCATCGAAAGTTCATATGTTTCTAATTTACGGCCAGCTTCTTGACATAAAACGTTATAAGTACCCCAATACCAATCAGAAGTTAAAACGCTATCGCCAATTTCAGAATAATTCCAAATGGTATTATGTATAGCACCAGTACCACCAGCAGTAGCAACAGCTTCAAGGTATCCGTCTGGTTTATTATCAGCAAATGTAAGATTTTTTACAGCTTCAAGATATGCAGGAAGACCAATGATAGGAGCATAAGCAGCAAGTTCATTTGTAGGTAAGGAGCGAAGAACTTTTTCTACTGTAGGAATGCAAATAAGTTTGCCTTCGTCGTCCATAATAGCACCAATTGTACCATTAGTTACTTTGTTTGCTCCATATTTTTGAATAGCTTCATTGCAAGCAGCACTTGCACCAAAAATGACATCTTTCAAAACTTTTCCTGTACTATGAGATGCAACCATACTAAAACTCATATGTAAATTCCTCCTAAATATAAAAGACAAAATTTATTTGATTAATAACACTGTTAACTGGGAACTCTTATGATTATACTACAAATTGTAAATTTTTTTTTATATATATCCATCATGTATACATGTATATTTTTTTATTCATTATGTTTTAAGTTAGTGGATTTATTCTAATTATAAATTGACTAAAGTTCTCAATAAATGTTATAATCAGCTTATTATCTGTTAACATGTAACAATTTTAAAACACAGATATAAAGATTATGTAATAAATATAAAATCAGGAGGCAAATAAATGGCAATTAAAAAATTTCCTATTTCTCAAGAAAGATTAGAAGAAATTATAAAAGAATATCCTACACCTTTCCATATTTATGACGAAAAAGCAATTCGAGCAAATCTTCGCCGTTTTAAGAAGGCTTTTGATTGGGCTCCTGAATTTAGAGAATATTTTGCAGTAAAAGCAACACCAAATCCTCGTATTTTACAGATTATGCAAGAAGAAGGAGCAGGTGCAGACTGTTCTTCTTTACCAGAATTATTACTTGCAGATGCGTCAGGTATTCATGGTGAAAAAATAATGCTCACTTCTAATGATACTCCAGCAGATGAGTTTCAAAAAGCTATTGAATTAGGTGCTATTATCAATTTAGATGATATTACACATATTGAATATTTAGAGAAAAATGCTGGTATGCCACAAGTTATGTCTTTTAGATATAATCCTGGTAACTTAATTGAAGGTAATGATATCATTGGTAAACCAGAAGAAGCTAAATATGGTTTGACTAAAGAACAGATGCTTGAAGCTTATAAAATAGCTATGGATAAAGGTGTTAAACGTTTTGGTCTTCATACAATGGTAATTTCCAATGAAACTAGACTTGAAGGTTTATTATTAAATGCTAAATTGTTTTTGATTTAGCTGCTGAAATCGCAACTAAATTAGGTATCAAATTTGAATTCATTAATTTAGGTGGCGGTATTGGTATTCCTTATCGTCCTGAAGATAATGCTGTAGATTTAGAAGCATTAGGTGAAGGCGTGCATAAATTATATGATGAAATTTTAGTGCCAGCAGGTCTTACTACTACTGCTATTGCTTATGAATCAGGTCGTGCGATAACAGGCCCTTATGGTTATCTTGTATCTACTGTATTGCATCAGAAAAACACTTATAAAAATTATATTGGCTTAGATTCTTGCATGGCAAATTTAATGCGTCCAGCTCTTTATGGTTCTTATCATCATATCGTTGTTGTTGGTAAAGAAAATGAACCTTGTGATCATGTATATGATGTAACTGGTTCTTTATGTGAAAACAATGATAAATTTGCTATTGATCGTAAATTACCTAAGATTGATATTGGTGATCGCATTGTTATGTTTGATACAGGTGCACATGGTCATGCAATGGGCTTCAACTATAATGGTAAATTGCGCAGTGCAGAATTGTTATTACATGAAGATGGTTCTGTAGAATTAATTCGTCGTGCAGAAACAATTGAAGATTATTTTGCTACATTATATTATGATGGTTCCGTTTTAAAAAAATAATAGATAATAAATAAGTAAGATAAAAATTAAACCTCGTTAAAAGTTATCAGAAAGCTTTTAACGAGGTTTTATTATATAAATTTATTCGGATTTTGTTTGTGTATCGTTTGTAGATATTGGCTCTATTTTAGGTTGAGTGTGGTTTTCAATACAATCTTTGGTGATGATAACTTTTCTTGGTTCATCAGATTGAGGAATTTCATACATTATATCAAGCATAACATCTTCTAAGATACCACGAAGACTTCTAGCACCAGTTTTGCGTTCGATAGCTTTTTTAGCTACAGCTAAGAGTGCATCATGTTCAAATTCTAATTTTACTTTATCCATAGCTAATAATTCTTGATATTGGCGCACAGGTGCATTTTTTGGTTCAGTTAAGATTTTTAATAAATCATCTTCAGTGAGTTCTTCAAGTGTGCAGATAACAGGTAAACGACCGATAATTTCTGGAATGATACCGAATTTTATCAAATCTTCTGGGCGAACTTTATGGATTAAATCATTAAATACTGGTTTATCATTTTTAGTTTTAACATTTGCTCCAAAACCAATACCACTATTATCAGTTTTTAAACGTTTAGCGATGATTTCTTCAATGCCAACGAATGCACCGCCAACAATGAATAATATATTAGTAGTATCTACTTTAATAGTAGGTGCTTCTGGATGTTTACGCTGTCCTTGAGCTGTGAATTCAACAACGCCACCTTCCATCATTTTTAAAAGACCTTGTTGTACACCTTCATGACCAGGGTCTGCTGTGATAGAGTTATTAGCACCAGATTTACGAGCAATTTTGTCAAATTCATCAAGATAGATTATACCATGCTCAGCTTTTTCAATATTTTTGTCGGCAGCATAGTAAAGATTTCTTACAGCTACTTCAACGTCAGAACCAACAAAACCTGCTTCTGTGAGGCTAGAAGCATCAGTTACAGCAAATGGAATATCTAAGAGTTTAGATAAATGTTGAAGCATAGCTGTTTTACCACAACCAGAAGGACCAAGCATAATTACATTAGATTTTTCGATATTCATATCGCGTTTATCATGAGTATAACCATATTTCATGCGTTTATAGTGGTTATATACAGCAACAGATAATATTTTTTTAGCGCGGTCTTGGTTGATGATATATTGATCTAAGAATTCTTTGATGACATGAGGTTTATTTTTAGCTAAGATATCATCAAGACTATTTACGAATTTGCGATTTTGAGATTTTTCATCACGTTTATCATGTTCAACAATATATCCATAAATATCTTTGATACAATTTTTACAGATAGCAAAACCTGTTTGAGGGTCATAAATAGGCATATCATATTGGGAACGTATAGTTATATTGCGTTTACAAAAACTACATACATGTTGTAAATCATTATTATTTTTCTTCATAAAAAACTTATCCCTTCTCTATTATCAAATAAAAACATTATATCAGATTTTATAATTAACTTATTTTATTATAAGTATTTACAACGATATTTGCAATTACTATTGATTGTTGATAAAAAATATTGTAAACTAATGTAGTTCGTATAACTAAAGCTTGCAAGTATGTCAAGTCTGTGATATAATCAATCAGTAAATGTCAGAGAGTGAGGTGCGACAGAATGAAACAAGGAATCCATCCTGATTATAAAGAAACTACAGTTATCTGTGGTTGTGGCAATACTTTTAAAACTGGCTCTGTTAAAGGTGAATTACGTGTAGACGTTTGCTCCAAATGTCATCCATTCTTCACTGGTCGTCAACGCGACATGGCAGCTGGTGGACGTATTGAAAAATTCAACAAACGTTATGGCAAAAAATAAAAATACGAATGCTAAGCAGAGCAGAAATGCTCTGCTTCATTTATATTTAAAAATAAATATTAATTATAGATTTATAATTAAATAAGGTAGGTGGATTTTAAGTGTCAGAAAAATTAATGGTAGGTGGACAAGCTGTAATTGAAGGTGTAATGATGCGTGGACCTAAAAAAGTGGCAACAGCAGTAAGAGAACCTTCTGGCGTAATTACAGTTGATGTAAAACCAATAAATTCTCTAGCAGAAAAATATCCTATATTTAAAAAGCCATTTTTCCGTGGCATATTATCCTTAGGTGAGTCATTAGTTATGGGGCTTAAATCCTTAACTTATTCAGCACAGATGGCAGGAGAGGAAGAAGCAGATAAGCTTACAAATAAAGATATTGCAATTACTATGGCTATATCTTTATGTGCAGCTATTTTATTATTTGTAGTAATTCCTACAGCTTCTGTTAATTTGATTACTACGGATAGTCATGTGGTTATGAATTTATGGGAAGGATTAGTCCGCATGATTGTTTTCTTCTTATATATATATGGTATATCGAGAGCTAAAGATATTCAAAGAGTATTTCAATATCATGGCGCTGAACATAAAACGATTCATGCTTATGAAGCTGGAGTTGAATTGATACCAGAAAATGTACAGAAATTTTCTCGATTACATCCACGTTGTGGAACATCATTTTTATTAATTGTTATGATTGTCAGCATTTTTATGTTTTCTTTCTTAGGTTGGCCAAGCCTTTGGGAACGTATTATTTCTAGGGTTTTATTATTGCCAGTAGTAGCAGGTATATCTTATGAATTAATTCGTTTTGCTGGTCGTTCTAAAAATAAAATAGTACATGCTATTTCTTTGCCAGGTTTGTGGTTACAGTATCTAACAACTAGAGAACCTGACGATTCAATGATAGAAGTTGCTGTAAAATCTCTAAAGGCTGCTATTGAAGTAGAAGAAACAGCAAAAGTAGAAACTAAAAATGATGATACTATAGATAAACAAGATTTAAATGATTTGAAAGTAAATGCTAGTATTTGATATAGTATTTTATTATAGAAATAAATAAATGTGTAAATTAAAATTAGCGGAAGGTTTTTATTAGCCTACCGCTAATCTTTTAGTTGAATAAAATTAATGAGGTGGAAAGGCATTGTTAGATAAGTTACAAGCAGTTGAAGATAAGTATTTAGAATTGGAATCTTTGATTAGTGACCCAGATATTATTGCAGATATGCCAAAATGGCAAAAATATAATCAAGAACATGCTGCACTTACTGAACTTGTGGATAAATTCCGTGAATACAAAAAAATATGCAAAACAATAGATGAAGATAAAGCTATGTTTGATGAAGATATAGATGATGATATGAGACATATGCTTGAAGATGAAGTAAAAGAATTATCTGCACGTAAAGAAGTATTAGAAGGCGAGTTTCCTATTTTATTATTGCCAAAAGACCCAAATGATAGTAAAAACGTTATCATGGAAATTCGTGGTGGTGTAGGTGGCGAAGAGGCTGCTCTTTTTGCTGGTGATTTATTCAGAATGTATTCTCGTTATGCAGAAATGCAGGGCTGGAAGTTGAAATGCTTGATGCAAATCCTACAGAACTTGGCGGATTTAAAGAAGTATCTTTCTGTATCAATGGTTATGGTGCTTACAGTAAATTAAAATATGAAGTGGTACTCATCGTGTACAGCGTGTACCACAGACTGAATCTTCTGGACGTGTGCATACTTCAGCCGTTACAGTAGCAGTTTTACCAGAAGTTGAAGATGTAGAAGTAGATATTAAAGCAAATGAATTGCGTATTGATACTTACTGTGCTAGTGGTGCTGGCGGTCAGTATGTAAACAGAACAGAAACAGCCGTACGTATTACTCATATTCCAACAGGTATCGTAGTACAATGTCAAGATGAAAAATCTCAGCTTAAAAATAAAGAAAAAGCGATGAGAGTACTTCGTGCAAAAGTACAAGAACAAGCTCAACAAGCACAAAATAATGAAATCGCAGCAGATAGAAAATCTCAAGTAGGTTCAGGCGATAGAAGTGAACGTATCCGCACATACAACTTCCCTCAAGGTCGTGTAACAGACCACCGCATTGGACTTACACTTCATAAATTAGATTTTGTTTTAAATGGTGAAATTGATGAAATCATCAATGCACTTATAACTGCTGATCAAACTGAAAGATTAAAACAGGTAAAATAATATGGAAAAATCAAGAGATGTATGGACTATAAGTTATTTGTTGAATTGGACAATTAATTATTTTAAATCAAAGGGTATAGAGTCTGCTCGTCTTGATGCTGAAGTGCTTCTGTCTCATGTTTTGGGACAGAAGCGAATTTATTTGTATGTGCATTTTGATGAGCCTATGGAAGCAAAAGAATTGGCAAAATTTCGTGAATATGTAGCAAAAAGAGCTCGCCATATACCTGTAGCTTATATTTTAGGTCAGAGAGAATTTATGGGACTTGATTTTAAAGTTACAAAAGATACTTTGATACCTAGACCTGATACTGAAATTTTAGTAGAAAATACTATAGCTAAAGTAAATGAAAATTTTGGTGATAAACAAAGTTATGATATTGTAGATATTGGTACAGGAAGTGGAGCAATTATTTTATCTTTGCTTAAAAATTTACCTAAAGCAAGAGGTTTTACAGTGGATATTTCTGCTAATGCTGTAGCTGTAGCTAAAGAAAATGCTCAGAATTTGCAAGTAGATGATAGATGTGAATTTTTTGTAGGCGATTTATTTGAGCCAGTAAAAGATAAAGTTTTTGACGTGATTGTATCTAATCCGCCATATATTCCGCAAAAGGATATAGAAACTTTAGAAATTGATGTTAAAGATTATGAACCATTATTGGCACTTACAGATAATAAAGATGGGTTGAGCTTTTATCAAAGATTATTTACTCAAGGCATGAAATATTTAAAAAATGGTGGTTTTATGGCTGTGGAAATAGGCATTTATCAAGCTGAACCTGTGAAACAGATGGCAATAGATAATGGTTGGCAAAATATAGAAATCATCAAGGATTATGCAGGTATTGACAGGGTGGTATTGGCATGGAAACAGAATTAATAAAAATAAATTCAATAGATGATGAAGCTTTAAAAAGAGCTGGGCAATGTATAAAAGATGGTGGTTTAGTAGCCTTTCCAACAGAAACAGTATATGGATTAGGCGGAGATGGTTTAAATGAAGTAGCAGCAAAAAATATATATTTGGCTAAAGGAAGACCATCAGATAATCCTTTAATTTTGCATATCAATGACCAAAAAATGTTAGGTCGCATTGTGAGTGAAGTAACACCAATGGCAAAAAAGATAATGACTGCTTTTTGTCCAGGCCCTATCACGATTATTTTACCGAAAAGCAATATCGTACCAAAAGCAGTAACTGGTGGTCTTGATACTATAGCAGTACGTATGCCAGATAATGACATAGCCAGAGCTTTGATTAAATATGCTGATACACCAATAGCAGCACCAAGTGCCAATATTTCAGGTAGACCAAGTCCAACAACAGCACAAGCTGTTTATAAGGATTTACAAAGTAGAATAGATATGGTTTTAGATGGGGGAGCTTGCCAATTTGGTGTAGAGTCTACAATTGTAGATTGTACAGAAGATGTTCCTATCATTTTACGACCAGGAGCTATTACTAAAGAAATGTTAGAAGAAATTTTCCCTGTAGTGAAAATTGATAAAGCTATTGTTGGAGCTAATGTAGTACCAAAAGCTCCAGGCATGAAATATAAACATTATGCACCTAAAGTGGATATGATTTTAATTGAAGGTGATAACGAGAAGATGTCATCATCAATAAAAGAGATTTTGCATAAGTATGAAAATGAAGGAAAAAAAGTTGGCTTACTTGTAAGCGATGAAGTGGCTAATGAATTAAATCATCAAAATACTTTTTCCTATGGTAGCCAAGAAAATTTAGCGCAAATAGCTAGTGAAATATATGAAGGTTTGCGCTATTTTGATGATAAAGATGTGGATATAATTTTAGCACAAGGTACAACAGATAAAGGCATAGGGCTTGCTATTATGAATAGGTTCCATAAGGCTAGTGGCTTTAATAGTATTTTTATTTAATCCTTTGATTAACTTTTGTATTATGATAAAATAATCATAGTATGAAATAATTGAGCTTTAGCTATTAAAGCTATAAGGAGGGAAAGACTGGATACAGTCGATTAAGATGAAATTAATTATTGGTAGTGACCACGGTGCTGTGGATTTAAAAGAAGAAGTAAAAAGAGTATTAAAAGAAGAATTTGCTGAAGTAGAAGTAGAAGATGTAGGAACTTTTGGCACAGAATCTGTAGATTATCCAGATATCGCTGAAAAAGTTTGTACACCAGTAGCTAATGGCGAAGCTGATAGAGGTATTGTACTTTGTGGTACAGGTATTGGTATTTCTATTGCTGCAAACAAAATCAAAGGTATTAGAGCTGCTCTTTGCCATGAAACATATACAGCAAAAATGTCTCGTGAACATAATAATGCTAATGTTTTAGCAATGGGTGGACGTACAACTGGTTTTGAAATTGCAGATGAAATCGTGCGTACATGGATGAAAACTGAATTTGCTGGCGGTCGTCATGAACGTCGTGTAAATAAAATCATGGCTTTAGAAGCAAAATAATAAAATCAATCTCTAAAATTAATTATTATAAATAATTAATAACCCTTTAGGTGGAGGAATAATTATATGGATTTATTGAAAAATTTAGATGTTGTTGATACAGAAATACAAGAAGCCATCAACAAAGAACTTTCTCGTCAACGTGATAAATTGGAAATGATTGCTTCAGAAAATATTGTAAGTAAAGCTGTTATGCAAGCACAAGGTAGTGTACTTACAAATAAATATGCAGAAGGTTATCCAGGTAAGCGTTATTATGGCGGTTGTGAATATGTTGATGTTGTAGAACAATTAGCAATTGACCGTGCTAAAAAATTATTTGGTGCAGAATATGCAAATGTACAACCACATTCCGGAGCACAAGCAAATACAGCAGTATATTTTGCTTTGCTACAGCCAGGAGATACTATTTTAGGTATGAACCTTACAGATGGTGGTCATTTAACACATGGTAGCCCTGTAAATATTTCTGGTAAATATTTTAAAATTATTCCTTATGGTGTAGATAAAGAAACTGAACGCATCGATTATGATGAATTAGAAAGATTAGCAAAAGAACATCAACCCAAATTAATCGTTGGTGGAGCTAGTGCTTATTCTAGAGTTATCGATTTTGAACGCATGGCACAGATTGCAAAATCTGTGGGCGCATATTTCATGGTAGATATGGCACATATTGCAGGTTTAGTAGCAGCAGGACTTCATCCAAGTCCAGTACCATATGCAGATGTAGTAACAACAACTACACATAAAACACTTAGAGGACCTCGTGGTGGTTTAATCCTCTGTCGTGATGCAGAATTTGGCAAACAATTCAATAAAGCAATTTTCCCTGGTATTCAAGGTGGCCCATTAATGCATGTAATAGCAGCAAAAGCTGTAGCATTTAAAGAAGCTTTAAGTGATGAATTTAAAGTTTATCAACAACAAGTTTTAGATAATGCAAAAGCCCTAGCAGATGAACTTGTGAAAAAAGGATTTAGAATTGTATCAAGTGGTACAGATAATCATTTAATGCTGGTAGATTTGCGCTCTAAAAATATCACAGGAAAAGAAGCACAATTCTTGTTAGATGAAATAGGTATCACAGCAAATAGAAATACAATTCCATTTGAGCCATTGAGCCCATTTGTAACAAGTGGTATTCGCCTAGGAACACCAGCACTTACAACTAGAGGATTAAAAGAAGAAGATATTCGTGAAGTAGCAGATATCATTGCTGATGTTATCGAAAATCGTGAAGATAGCGCTGTTATTGAAGCAGCAAAAGCAAAAGTTCAAGCTATTTGTAAGAAATTCCCATTATATGAAGCTTAAAATATCGGTTTGTCAGTTGGACAATTAAGTATATAAAAACATCAAATTTTAGTGTCGGTAATAATTACAAGGAGGGAATGTATATGGATTTATTAAAAACACCATTATATGAAGAACATCTTAAATGTCATGGTAAAATGGTGGAATTTGCAGGGTACAGTTTGCCTGTCCAATATGCTACAGGAGTAATTAAAGAACATTTAGCAGTGCGTACAGCTTGTGGCTTATTTGATGTATCACATATGGGCGAAATAATTTGTGAAGGTGAAGATGCTCTAGCAAATATAAATATGTTATTATCCAATGATTATACAGATTTAGATATTAATCATGCTCGCTATAGCCAATGTGCAACGAACAAGGTGGCGTAGTTGATGATTTAATCGTATATAACAGCATGAACATAAATATTTATTGTAGTCAAATAGCTTGCTAATAAAGATAAGAATTTTGCGATGGATGAAAGCACATGCTTTTGGTGATGTAAATTTAGTGATGTTTCAGCAGATTATGCTCAGTTAGCATTACAAGGTCCAAAAGTGAACATATTTTAGCTCAAGTTACTGATGAAAAAAATATTCCACAAAAATATTACACTTGTATTTTTGACGCTAAGATTGATGATATTGATTGCATTATTTCTCGCACAGGATATACAGGCGAAGATGGTTTTGAAATCTATGTAGCTAGTAAATATGCTCCAGCTATTTGGAATTTATTATTAGAAAATGGCAAAGAAGATGGCTTAATTCCTTGTGGTTTAGGTGCAAGAGATACTTTGCGCTTAGAAGCTGCAATGCCACTTTATGGTCATGAAATGAATGATGAAATTTCTCCAAAAGAAGCAGGCTTAGGCATTTTTGTGAAAATGGATAAACCAGATTTTATCGGTAAGAGTGCATTAGAACAAAAAGGTGCACCAACTAGACGTCGTGTAGGCTTGAAAGTTACAGGAAAAGGAATTATTAGAGAAGCACAAGATGTTTATATTGATGGAGAAAAAATCGGTATTACTACATCAGGTACACATTGTCCATATTTAAAACAGGCAGTGGCTTTAGCTATTGTAGATGTAGCACATAAAGATGTAGGTACAAAAGTACAAGTTGATGTACGTGGTCGTATGGTTGAAGCGGAAATCATTAAATTACCATTTATAAAAGAAGTAAATAAAGAGAAAATAAATTTATAAATTTTTAGGAGGAATAAATTATGAACTTTCCAGAAGAATTATTATATGTAAAATCTCATGAATGGGTACAAAAACAAGAAGATGGAACTTATTTAATCGGTATTACAGATTATGCTCAAGATGCACTCGGTGATTTAGTTTTTGTTAATTTACCAGAAGAAGGCGATGAAGTAGTTAAAGGTGAAACTTTTGCTGATGTAGAGTCTGTAAAAGCTGTATCTGATGTATTTTCTCCTGTTAGTGCTACTATTGAAGCAGTTAATGAGGAATTAGCTGATGACCCAGCACTTATTAATAGTGATCCTTATGGTGCATGGTTTATTAAAGTTAGCAATTTAACTGACCATGAAGATTTATTAAGTGCCAAAGAATATGAAGAATATGTACAAACTCTCGATTAAATAATTATTGAGGTGATTTTATGGGAACATATGTAGTCAATAGTAAAAAAGAACAGCAGGAATTATTAACTAGATGTGGTCTTAATTCTTTTGTGGATTTATATAAAGATATTCCCGAAGAAGTGTTATTAAAAAATGGCTTGAATTTACCAAAAGGCTTAGCTGAACTTGAAGTTAAAAGAAAATTTGAAGATTTAGCAGATAAAAATAAAGTTTATAAACATATATTCCGTGGAGCTGGTGCGTATAATCATTACATTCCATCAGTAGTAAAAGCTATTGCAAGTAAAGAAGAATTTGTAACAGCATATACACCATATCAGGCAGAAATAAGTCAGGGAATATTACAAGCTATATTTGAATTTCAGACTATGATTTGCGAATTAACTGGTATGCAAATCGCAAATGCTTCTGTTTATGATGGAGCAACGGCAGCAGCAGAAGCAACAGCTATGTGTTATGAACGCAAAAAAGCTAATACTGTTTATGTATCAGCAACTACTAATCCACAAGTGATAGAAGTTATTAAAACGTATAGTTTTGGTCATGATATAAAAGTTGAATTAGTGCCAGAAAAAAATGGTGTTACTGATATCGAAGCACTAAAAACAATGATAGATAATGAAGCTAGTTGTTTTTATGTGCAACAGCCAAATTATTTTGGTAATATTGAAGACCTTGTAGCACTTGGTGAAGTAGTGCATAAGGTAAAAGCAAAATATATTGTAGGAGCTAATCCAATAGCTTTGGCAGTATTGCAAACTCCAGCACAAGCAGGTGCTGATATTGTAGTAGGAGAAGCTCAGCCACTTGGTTTACCACTTGGTTTTGGCGGTCCATATTTAGGATTTATGGCGACTACTGATAAAATGATGCGTAAATTGCCAGGTAGATTAGTTGGTCAAACTGTTGATGTTGATGGAAAAAGAGCTTTCGTACTTACATTGCAGGCAAGAGAACAACATATTCGCAGAGAAAAAGCTAGCTCTAATATCTGTTCTAATCAGCAGTGGTGTGCATTAGTAGCTTCAATTTATCTTGCAACTATGGGTGCTAAAGGTTTAGTTGAAGTTGCAGAACAGTCAGTAGCTAAAGCCCATTATTTAGCAGAAGAATTGTCAAAAGCAGGTCTGACTTTAAAATATCAGCAACCATATTTCCATGAATTTGTTACTGTTTCTGCCAAAAATACACAAGATATTATGGATAAATTAGCTCAAAATAATATTTTAGGTGGATTGCCACTAAATGAACGAGAAATATTATGGTGTGCTACAGAAATGAATACTAAAGAAGAAATTGATAAATTAGTTGAATTAGTGAAGGCGGTGTAGATATGAATTTAATTTTTGAACAAAGTACACAAAATCATCAATGTAGTATTTTACCGCCTTGTGATGTTATCAAAGTAGAATTGCCTACAAAACGTCAAGAGCCTTTGACTTTACCAGAGCTATCTGAAAATGAAATCAGTCGTCATTATACGCAATTAGCAGAAAATGTGCATGGTGTAAATAATGGTTTTTATCCTTTAGGTTCTTGCACTATGAAATACAATCCTAAAATTGATGAAGAAGTAGCAAGTTTCAAAGGTTTTACTAATATTCACCCATTGCAAGATACAAAAACTGTACAAGGTGCATTAGAAGCAATTTCTTTGGCTAATGATTATTTATGTGAAATAACTGGTATGGATAAAATGACTTTCCAACCAGCAGCGGGCGCGCATGGTGAATTTTCCGGATTATTATTAATCAAAGCGTATCATAAGAGCAGAAATGATGAAAAACGTCATAAAATAATTGTTCCTGATTCTGCACATGGCACAAATCCAGCAAGTGCTTCTATGGTAAATTATGATGTTATTTCTGTTCCATCATCTAGTGATGGTTGTGTTGATATAGAAGCATTAAAAGCTGTATTGGCTAAAGAAGGCGAAAATATCGCAGGTTTGATGTTAACTAATCCAAATACAGTTGGTATTTTTGATAAAAATATCTTAGAAATTACAAAATTGATACATGATGTTGGCGGATTATGCTATTATGATGGGGCTAATTTAAATGCTGTAATGGGTTGGGCTCGTCCAGGTGATATGGGCTTTGATGTAGTACATCTTAATTTGCATAAAACATTTGCAACTCCACATGGTGGCGGTGGCCCAGGAAGTGGCCCTATTGGTTGTAAAGCATTTTTACAAGAATTTTTACCAGGATATCAAGTAGTACAAAAAGATGATTATTTTGATTTAGTACGCTATGAAAAATCATATGGCATGGTAAAAGAATTTTATGGTCATTTCCTCGTAGTATTGAAAGCATTGGCTTATGTTATGACTTTAGGCAAAGAAGGTATCAGTGAAGCTTCGGCAAATGCTGTACTCAATGCTAATTATATGAAACAGGAACTTTCAGATACTTTTAATATGGCTTATGATGGCATTTGTATGCACGAATTTGTAATGAGCTTAGAACAATTAAAACATGATTATAATGTATCTGCTTTAGATGTAGCAAAAGCCATGTTAGATTATGGAATTCATCCACCAACAATGTATTTCCCATTGATTGTGCATGAAGCATTGATGGTAGAACCTACAGAAACAGAAGGCAAGGCACAGATGGACGAAGCGATTAAAATTTATAAAGAAATTTATAAAACTGCGATAGAAAATCCAGATATTATGCATGAAATGCCACTTAATACTGTAGTGCGTCGTTTAGATGAAGTTTTAGCTGCAAGAAAACCAATATTACGCTATCAGGCAGAGTGATTAATTATGATAAATAGTATAAAAATTGTAAGAGGTGAGGGCTTTAATCCCTATTATAATTTAGCTCAAGAAGAATATTTGACTACTAATGTAAATAAAGGTGAATTGATAATTTATCTATGGCAAAATAAGCACACCATTGTGATTGGCAGAAATCAAAATGCTTGGCAAGAATGTCATGTAGAAAAGTTTATCCAAGATGGTGGGAAAATAGCTCGCCGTTTATCTGGTGGCGGTGCTGTCTATCATGATTTGGGAAATTTGAATTTCACTTTTTGTGTGAGAAAAGAAGATTATGATATAGATAGACAATTATCCGTAATTTTGACGGCTGTACAAGCTTTAGGAATTAAAGCAGAAAAAACAGGTCGCAATGATATTACTATTGAACAAAAGAAGTTTTCTGGAAATGCTTTTTATAAACAAGGAGATTTTTGTTATCATCATGGGACTTTATTACTATCGGTAGATAGTGAACAAATGCTGAAATTCTTGAATGTAGATAAAGCTAAATTACAATCAAAAGGCGTGGATTCTGTAAAATCACGTGTAACAAATTTAAAAGAATATAATGTTGATATTACAGTAGAGTCAATGTGTAAGCAGATAAAAATATCCGCAGAGAAAATTTATAATTGTTCAGATGTGGATTATGTGATTAATTCTGTTGATAAATTAAAGATAAATGAATTAATGCAAAAATTTAGCGACTGGGATTGGATTTTTGGACGGAAAATACAATTTACAAATCATTTGCAAAGACGTTTCTCATGGGGAAATGTGGAATTTTATATTTATGTAGATAAAGGTAGAGTCAAGGATATAGAAATATATTCTGACGCTATGGAGCAAAATTTTATTTTATCATTAAAAGAAGCATTAAAAGATTGTTTGTATATAAAAAGAAATATAATTGAGCGGATAGAAAATTTAACTGAAGATAAAATTATGAGTAAAGATTTAATAACTTTAATTCAAGATGATTTGTAAATTATAAAGGTGTGGTGATTTATGGAAAATTTGATTATTGTGAGCCGCACACTTGTGATTTAAATCATGAGTTAGGCGAACAAAATAGTCAGCGTATATAGAAATATGTACGTAGAGATAGACAAAGAGCTATCCAATACTGTTTGAATTGCTGGAAACTCCTAAAGATATCTGAACTACAACGTAAACATGAAATAAAGTTAAGCGTGAATGTGGCGAAAGCAGAAAAAATCAGATATATAGCATAAGGTTAAATCCTAAGTGCTGAAAAATGGATAATCAGCAGCGAAGCTCCGAAAAGGAGAACGTTCAACGACTATTCCTCTTGAGGGAAGTACTCAGTAAGCGATTGACTGAGGAAGTGGACAGACTCTAACAGGTAAAGCTGAGGGATAAGATATAGTCTGTGCCGTTATGAAAGTAACGGAAGTTCATAAGAGAACTGTATAGAAAGTAGCGTTTCTATATGAACGAGACCTCATAATACGACTAAAGTAGAACCTAGAGTTCTTGTATATGTTATTTAAAAATAGGCAGTTAATATATGAGCACTTGTTATATTATTATACATATGTCATGATTATATTAGATGACAGTATGGAAGTAATACATGGTAGCGGATATGTTTATTCATTAAATTATAAAATATATCCAAAATCAGAAGAAAGAGTAAGTGTTTATTATGGAAAAAGCTTATAAATTTAGGATATACCCTAACAAAACACAAGAGTGTTTACTTCAAAAAACTTTTGGCTGTGTACGTTTTATATATAATTACTTTTTAGATAGAAGAATTAAAGCATATGAGCAAAATAAAAAGACCATAGGTTATAACGAATGTTCAAAAGAGCTTACTCAATTAAAAAAGAAAAAAGTGGCTCAAAGAACCAGAATAAATCCTCTTTACAAAATGCTTTAAAAAATTTAGATACAGCTTAATAAAAACTTTTTAA
>ENA-OQHP01000277-OQHP01000277.1-human-gut-metagenome-genome-assembly--contig:-NODE-277-length-17108-cov-2.237677_pt1 | contig 17108 bp, 22 predicted proteins | sample MGYA00242563_ERZ504717 | MGnify/ENA primary metagenome ERZ504717 (study PRJEB26092, sample SAMD00036212) | human gut metagenome | host: Homo sapiens | study: EMG produced TPA metagenomics assembly of... | reverse complement strand
TGTTTACTATTATCTATTTGTGGTAGTATAATATATATTGTATAACATAGGAGGAAGATTATGAAAGTAGAGTAGAAGAAACTATTGCAAGACACGATAAAGGATACAACTGTGGCTCAGGCTGTTGTCTGTACATACTGTGATTTATTAGGTATAGATGAGGAAACAGCTTTCAAAATGAGCGAGGGCTTTGGCTTTGGTATGGGTATGACAGAGGTTTGTGGTGCTGTAAGTGGTATGACTTTTATTGCCGGACTTAAAAACAGCGACGGTAATTTATCAGCACCAAAGACTAAGAAAGATACCTATACATTAAGTAGAGAAATGGCTCAGAAGTTTAAGGAAAAGAACGGTTCTTACATCTGTGCTGAATTAAAGGGTATAAGAGGTGGAAAGGTTCTTCGTAGTTGCCCTGGCTGTATTGCTGACGCTGCTAAAATTATAGAAGAACAGATTTTCTCAGCACTTTGAAAATATGACGGCAATTTATAATATTTTTTTGAGGACAGTATGTTTGATAATAGGGACACTCTATTTAATGTCATTTTTTATTGTGGTATAATGGCTATCAGAAGGTAAGGTATGGTATTGTAAATACCTAAAAATGATAGCATTTATGCTGTCGGGCAAGGGGTTTCCATGTGGAAACATTTTATAAGTGATTGTACTGCATCGCCTTGCCAGCGATGTAGTATATGTTCGCTTTAATGAGAAAAAATTCCATTGTTGATTTTATTTTAGTATTCTCTTTTTAATGAGGATACATTTTTGCCTTTTTTACTTAATTTTGCAAAAATAATATTTAATTCCTTGAAAAAAATTGGAAAATAGTGTAGAATATTAGTGTTAAGAATGAAAGGGAGTGTTTTTATGGATATATCAAATAATGCAAAAAAAGCTAGACCATCATCAACACTTAGTATATCTTCAAATGCTAATAGAATGATTGATGAGGGAATTGACATTGTTAATTTTAGTGCCGGTGAACCAGATTTTAATACACCTGATTATATTAAAGAGGCTGCAATAGAGGCTATTAATGATAATTTTACTAAATATACTCCTTACGAGGGAATAGTTGAACTTAGACAGGCTGTAGCTGATGATTTAAAGAAAAATTGCGACTTGGATTATACTCCAGAACAGATTGTAATAAGTAATGGTAGTAAGCACGCGATTACTAATGCCTTTATGGCTATTTTGAACCCAGGCGACGAGGTTATTGTGCCAGCTCCATATTGGAATAGTTACATTGATATAATAGAGTTGTGCTATGGCGTGCCTGTTGTTGTAAATACTACAAAGCAAAATTCTTTCAAGGTTACTGTTGAACAGCTTGAAGAAGCAGTAACTGACAAGACAAAGGCTATTATTATTAATAGCCCAAATAATCCAACTGGTATGGTTTATTCCAGAGAAGAATTAGAGGAAATAGCTGATTTTGCTGTTAAGCACGATTTGTTTGTTATTTCTGATGAAATATATAAGAAACTTATTTATAGTAGAAAACTTAGTCATACAAGTATTGCATCTATTAATCCTGAAATTTATAAGAGAACTATTGTTATTGACGGTCTTTCAAAAAGCTATTCTATGACAGGTTGGAGAGTAGGCTATACAGCAAGTAATTTGGAAGTGGCAAAGGCTATTGCCAATATTCAGTCTAATACTACATCAAATGTAAACTCTATTGCTCAGATTGCTGCTTTGGCTGCATTGACTGAAGAAGATAATGCTCCGGAACAGATGCTAAAGGAATTTCAGCATAGAAGAGATTATATTGCACAGAAGATTTCAGATATTCCTCTTTTAAGCTCACTTTTACCTAAAGGTGCTTTCTACATTTTGATAGATATTTCAAAATTGTTAGGTACAGAGGTAAAGGGTTGTATGCTTAATAATAGCTATGATGTGGCAAAGGTGTTGCTTGACTATTATCAGGTAGCAGTTGTACCGTCTGATGCCTTTGGTGTTGAAAATTACATAAGAATTTCTTTTGCAACAGCTATGAGAGATGTTGTAGAGGGTGGAAACAGAATAGAAAAATTTGTAAAAGAGAATTTTTAACGTTTTTTAACATTTTACGAAGTAATAGATTGTCTTATAGAGGGAGTTCCTGATGTGGAGCTCCCTTTTGTAGTGTAACATCTTTTTGTAAAATCACATGTTACGGTAAAAATCCAGTAATTAAGCAGGATTGAGGGGTATGTGACATGTAACATGTAATTTTTTTACATACACATAACTTTTTAATTACACATCATATTTGATAATGATATAAAAAAGTAGATTGGTTATATATAATATTTTGTGTTACATGTTACAATCTCTTGAAAGTGTAGTATTTATCGGCATTTTGGCGTAACATCTAATGTAACATGTAACACCTAAGTAGGTGTTACACCCTAACTTAATTGACTATGGCAGGTTAAAATTGCGATAGTAAAAGAAATTTACTAAAAATTTAATTTAATATTACAATAATAATGTTGTAAAATGTCTGAAATAGTGGTAGTCTGAGATTATCACTATTTTGTGTGAAAGGAAGTTTTTGTATGATGACATATGAGGAAGTAAGAGGAAACAAAGATATAAATACTTATATAGTAAAGGCTGACCAGTATTTAAAATCATTGGGATTTACTGAACACAGCTTTTCCCATGTTACAAGAGTAGCAGAAACAGCCGATTATATTTTAAGAGAGTTGGACTATTCTCCAAGGGAAAGGAGCTTGCCAAAATTGCCGGATATATGCACGATATTGGCAACATTGTAAATAGAGTTGACCACGCTCAAAGTGGAGCAGTAATGTCCTTTAGAATATTAGACAGATTAGGCGTTGACCCAGAGGATATTGCCGATATTATTGCTGCCATAGGTAATCACGATGAGGGTACAGGTGCTCCCGTAAGTGCTATTGCAGCAGCACTAATACTGGGGGATAAGTCTGATGTTAGATACACAAGAGTTAGAAACAGAGATTTTGCCACATTTGATATTCACGATAGAGTAAACTTTTCTGTAAAAGAGTCTGATTTAAAATTTGAAAATGAAAACAAGGATATAGTTCTTAGTTTGACTATTGATACAGAGTTTTGCTCCGTAATGGACTATTTTGAAATATTTATGGGCAGAATGATAATGTGCAAGAAAGCGGCAGAATTTTTAGGCATAAGATTTAGACTTAGAATAAACGGACAGAAGATTTTATAGTAACAAACCCCTACTGAAAAGTAGGGGCAATTTTTTACAGAAATTTATTTTTCTTAAACAGATAAAGTGAAACCACAATGACCAAAATACTTAGACCGATACAGCTTGATAGCCATATTTCCAAGTAGCTCAGGCATATATTTAAAGTTCATACCGTACCAACGGCAATAAGGGAAAGGGGAAGTACCAATGTTGTAACAATAGTGAGGATTTTCATAATGTCATTTTGATGCACACTAATTTGGGATTCGTACAAATCCTGTATCTGCATAGAATAATCACGCAAAATCTGTGCCTCACTTCTTAAAACACTGACTCTGTTTGAAAACAGGTCAAATAGTTTATCCTCGTTTGGTGTCAATGTTATGTGGTCTACCTCGTTTAACTTATGCTCTATTTCAAAAAGTTGGGTATAAAACGATACTGGTTAAATAACTTTTTTCTTATATATATAATATCTCTTTGGTTGTATTCATCAATTCCACCGTCTAGCAAGTTGTTTTCAAATGTAGAAAGTGAATTTCAATATCCTGCAAATATAGTAAATCCCTATCAATAAGCATATTCAAAAAATGATAGTAAAACTTCCATATTGTAGGCATATCTATTGAAGAATGTCTGAGCTGTTCTATAATATTTATTACAGTATCTGAACTATCTATAAACAATATATTTCTGTTAAATATTAAATAGCCAAAGCGAGTGTGATTGAAAATATCCTTTTTGCTAGGCATATAAATAACACCCTGTAAATACTTGTTTTTAACATCAAGTTTGGTATATCTAGTTTCATTTGACCTTAAAATGCTTATACCGTCTGGCATTTGCTCCATATATTTAGTGAATTTATATGTGCTTATAACAGAAATCATATTTGTTGAGTTTTCTGTAAGTTTTTCATCTGTAAATTCAATTCTGTTGTCTACAAGCTTGTAGTTCATAAGTATCAAGTCCTTTTATTTTTCTGGTAAAACCTCTAACCAGTAGCCGTCTGGGTCAGAAATGAAGTAAATGCCCATTTCCTTGTTTTCAAAGCAAATGCAACCCATTTCGCTGTGGAGTTTGTGAGCTTCTTCAAGTTGTCAGTTCTGAAAGCCAAGTGGAATTCGCAATCCCCTAAGTTGTATGGTCTGTCCATATCTCTTAACCAAGTAAGCTCTAATTCAAAGTCAGTTGTTTCGTTCTTCAAGTATACAATGATGAAAGAACCGTCTGGGGCATTTATTCTTCTGTCCTCTTTTAAGCCAAGAGCCTTGTTGTAAAATTCAATAGACTTGTCTAAGTCAAATACATTGAAATTCTGGTGTATCATTTTAAAGTTCATATTTTCCTCCTAAAAATTCCATTGTTGTAAATCTTTTTCTATTTCAATTATTTTTGTGTTTTCAAAAGAATATTCTCTTTTGAATTTTTAATAACGGAAAAATCTCCCCAAAAGTGCATAGGGAACATAGTTTTTACATTAGTGTTTTCCAAAAGATACTTAGCACCTCTGAAATAGTCATCCTCCTGTCGTGGGTCAAGGGGAACAAAGGCGTAGTCTATGTCAATGCCCTTTATTTTGTCTATTTCTCTTTGAAAATTTGCTGTCATATTGTTGTTGTAGGCCTTAGTTTCACCGGACCATACCCAATCGTTTAAATCTCCGGCGTGGTAAATAGTCATACCCTCAGTTTTTACAACAAAGGCAACGCCTAAGTCAGTAGATTTAAGTGTAGTAATTTTCAAATCGCCTATAGAATAATTCTCATTAGCTTTTACATATGTAACAGGCTTTTCAGACTTATTCTTTTTCTGTATATCCTTTGAAAAAATATAGGTTATGTCTGAATATTTGTCAGACAATTCAAGAACTTTTGGATTAAAGTGGTCATCGTGAGAATGACTAGAAAAAATGTATATACTTTTATTATTATCCATTGTTGGAATTTCATTTTTGTAATAATCAAACAAAATATAGCTTTTTTCTGTTTCCAAAAGGAAACCACTATGATTAATATATGTAATCTGCATATAGTCCACCTCCATAAGTTTCTAAAAGACAGTATAACATTTAAAATCAGTTTGCACAACAATATTTAATATTTTTTTAAGCCGGAAAATGTAGACTTAAATATTTTTTGTATTATAATTTACTTATAAATCTAATTAATATAGATATGAAAGGATGTTGATTAGTATGAAATTTAAAAATATATTTGTAAGCCTTATATTATCTGCTGTATTTTGTACTAATGCTTTTGCCTATGAGGGAGTTAATCTTAATATAAATGGTAAAGACATTACTTCAGAGGTTGCACCTAGACTTATTAATGAAAGAACTATGGTTCCTGTTAGAGCAATTTTAGAGGAAATAGGTGCAAGTGTTAATTGGAATGAGGAGCAAAAGACAGTTACAGCCGAAAAGGGCAATATAAAGTTTTCAATGGCATTAGACGAGGATTTTTATACTGTAAATGGCAAAGTGGTGTCTATGGATTCAAAGGCTGTTGTTGTGAAAAACAGAATACTTGTGCCAGCTAGGTATGTGGCACAGGCTTTTGGTTTAAAAGTAGAGTGGAATAGTGATGAAAAAACTGTATATATTAATGAAGTAAATGCCACTACAGAGGAAACTACTGAAACAACAACTGAATATGTTGAAAATACAGAAGTGACACAGACACAGAAAAAAGTTTGTGATATTATAACAAATGCCCTTAATACATACACAGTAGGCAAAGACGATTTAGATGAATTTAAGGTTGGTACATACAAAAAAGCCACAGATGAAATGGTTGAAAAAATAAATGAATTAAAGGCTGAAACAACAGACAAAACAGCTTTAGCATTAATAGAGCAGGATTTGAAATTTGTAGATAAAGTTGAATCTTATTTGCAACAATGTGATTTGTACAGCAAGTATGCAAAAACTGACAATGCAAAACAAAATCAGTTGCTTTTTAAACATAGCCTTTTAGACAAGGTAAGTTATTTATCTGAATGTAAAACTGTAGAGGAAGCTAAAAAGATTTACAACGATTTAGTTGATGCCTACGACAATGTAGTAAGTATTGTAAAAAGAGAAACTGACACAAGATACAGAGTGACAAGAGATTTGGAATACTATGCAACTCCAACATTTGAGTAAGTATTGTAAGAAGTGATTGATTTTCTTGCAGTTGGTTTAACTTTGATAAATTGAAAAACATTTTTATAACCTTTGAATAAACAAAAAAGACTGTCCTAAGTGGCAGTCTTTCGCATTTTATGGCAATTTATTAAAAATAGGTTTCTTTTCTCTGAAAGTACAAACATAGTCAAAACCGGCTTTTTAAGGAGGTCATAGGCAAAGTCAATGTGGTCTGCCAAATATTCTGTATAGTGTGCATCACTACCCACAGTAATAATTTCACCGCCTAATTCCTTATATCTTTTAACAATGTCAAGAGATGGATAAGTATTTGATATGCCATACTTAAAGCCGGAAGTGTTAATTTCAATACCTCTGCCTCTTTCTATTAAGGCTTTTAATACAGCATCAATTAGGTCGCTATAGTCAGCATATTTAAGGCTGTTATCCTCGTACATACCGTATCTTGTTATGAAATCAAGGTGTCCATAAACACAGAAACCCTCACAAGTCTGTATATTTTTAAGCATTTCCTCAAAATATATAGTATAAGCCTGTTCCTTTGTTCTGCCCTCAAAATACTTCTTTTGGTCAAAGTATACATCAAGGGTTTCAACGGCGTGAGAAGAACCTATTACAAAATCAAAAGGAAATTCAGCAATAAAAGGATTGATTTTGTCAGCCCATCTGTTTTCAAGACCAACTTCCACACCAAAAACAATGTTAATTTTGTCCTTATACTTTTCTTGAAGTTCCTTTATAAAAGGAATGTACTTGTTATAATCTGTAAAAGGGTAACGAGGGTCAAAGTCAACATGGTCAGTAAAGCTATTTCAGTAAGTCCTTTGTTTATGCCAGTTTTAATCATTTCTTCCATAGGGACTTCACTATCACATGAAAAAGCTGTATGAACATGGTAATCTGCTTTAAACATATACAATCATCTCCATTAAAATAAACTGTTTTATCATATAAGTATAACAACTGAGGCGACATTTTTCAATTAAAAATTACATTTTTTCGCTGTTCAATATTTTTTAGGTTAAATTTTGGTAAAATATGTGCAAAATGACACTTGAATAAAATGTAGAATTTTGTTAAAATGCCTTTGTATTATAAATAAACCTTGGAGGCAAATGGTTATTATGAATTTAGATTACGCAACGATTATCTTAGGGTTTGCCGGAGGTCTGGGACTTTTCATCTATGGTATGCAAGTTATGGCGTCAGGTCTTCAGAAAGCTGCCGGAAATTCTTTGAAGAAAATCCTTGAAGTATTGACCAAAAACAAGTTTTTAGGCGTGCTTTTAGGTATTGGTGTTACTGCTATTATTCAGAGTTCTTCAGCAACCACAGTTATGGTTGTAGGTTTTGTAAATGCAGGACTTATGAATTTGCAACAGACAGTCGGTATCATTATGGGTGCAAACATAGGTACTACTGTCACAGGTTGGTTGGTATCTTCTGTTCAATGGGCAGGTGTATTTAGTCCAGAAAACTTAGCACCTATTGCTGTATTTATTGGTGCAGCTCTTGCTATATTCTCTAAGAAACAGACAGTAAACCAGATTGGCGAAATCCTTGTTGGTTTCGGTATGCTTTTCATTGGTATCGAAATGATGTCAACAGGTGTTGAACCTTTACAGCATCTTCCAGCTTTCAAAGAAGCATTTACTCAATTTGGTAGAAATCCTTTACTTGGTGTTTTGGTTGGTGCAGTTGTTACAGCTGTTATCCAAAGTTCATCAGCATCAGTTGGTATATTGCAGTCACTTTCTTTAACAGGCCTTGTAAGCTGGAATTCAGCAGTTTACATTATTATGGGTCAGAACATTGGTACTTGTGTTACAGCACTTCTTTCTAGTGTTGGTACATCTAAGAATGCGAAGGGTGCAGCATATATCCATTTGCTTTTTAATGTAATAGGTAGTGTTTTCTTCAGTATTCTTGCTGCTATATTCTTTACTTTCTACCACGATTTTGGCTTCCAAAAGATTGGTATGGTAGAAATCAGTTTAATTCATACAGGATTTAATATTGCAAATACAGTAATTATGTTCCCATTCTCTGGTCTTTTTGTAAAGATGGCAGAAAAACTTGCTACTGTTACATCTAAGAATACCGGAGATGACGAAACAGTACCAGTACATCTTGATGACAGAATTCTTTCTACTCCTAGTATTGCTATGAGCAACTGTACTAAGGAAATTGTAAGACTTGGTAATATGTCACTTAAAAACCTTACAGCTGCTTGCGAATCTCTCGAAAACAGAGATGGCTCAAGAGTTGAAAAAAATTCTTGAAAGAGAAAAGAATATTGATAATCTTACAAAGGCTATAACAGCTTATCTTGTTAAACTTTGTAATTCTAACCTTACAAAGCAGGAAAATACCAATGCTACAGGTATTGTTCCACATTGTAAACGATATGGAAAGAATAGGTGACCACGCTGAAAATATTATTGAAATGACACAGCAGATGATTGCCGATGATTTAGAGCTTTCTAAAAGGGTATTGATGACCTCAAGAAGATGGCGGAAGAATCATTAAAGAGTGTAAGAAATTGTATTATTGCCTTGTCTGACAACGACATTGACTTTGCTGAAAAGGTAATCAAGGAAGAAGAAAGAGTTGATAACCTTGAAAAGCAAATCAGAGGCGAACATATGCAAAGACTTACATCTGGAGAATGTAACCCTAGAGTGGGTGTAATTTTCCTTGATGCTTTAACTAATTTAGAGAGAGTATCAGACCACGCATTAAATGTTGCTCAGGTGTAATCGGAGCAAACACTACTAAAAATTAATTTTTGATATTTTTATTAATGATTTTTGAGGCTATGGCAGTCTAATAAAGGGATTGCTATAGCCTTTTTTATAAAATTTTTGCATAAACAAATGTAAATTAAATGTAAAATACTGTAAATTGACTTTTTTGAGTTTTCAAAATTGGCTGAAATTATAGTAAATATGCCTATTACTGAAATGAAAACATAAATAAATATAATGTAAAAGTTTCAAAAAAATAGCATATCAGGACTTTTTGCATAAATTGGAAGTCTAAAAATGCGAAAATATTGTTAAATTAGTATAGGGCAAAAATATAATAATTATGTTATAATACTGTCAATGTTTGGTTTTGTCGTTTATTGCTTATGATAAGTGACATAGACAAACAATGGCGTTCTATATAATTATAAGGCTACTATAGCGTTATAGAAGGAGGATTTTTGAATGTTAAACAAGAAAGTGTTGACGATTTGAATGTAAGGGTAGAAAGGTTTTAGTTAGATGTGACTTTAATGTACCTTTACAGGACGGTGTTATTACTGACGAAAACAGAATTGTAGCAGCTTTACCTACAATCGAAAAGCTTATCAAGGAAGGTGCAAAGGTTATTCTTTGCTCTCACTTAGGCAAGCCAAAGGAACCAAGTGCAGAATTTTCTTTAGCTCCAGTTGCTGTAAGATTATCTGAAAAGTTAGGCAAGGAAGTTGTATTTGCTGCTGATGACAATGTTGTTGGCGAAAACGCAAAGAAGGCTGTTGCTGAAATGAAAGACGGCGATGTTGTTCTTCTTCAGAACACTCGTTTCCGTAAGGAAGAAACTAAGAATGTAGAAGAATTTAGCAAGGAACTTGCTTCTCTCTGCGACAATGATGTATATGTAAACGATGCTTTCGGTACATCTCACAGAGCACACTGCTCAACTGTTGGTGTTGCTAGCTTTGTTAAGGAATCAGCTGTTGGTTACCTTATGCAGAAAGAAATTGATTACCTTGGTAATGCAGTAAACAACCCTGTTAGACCTTTCGTTGCTATCTTAGGTGGTGCAAAGGTTAGTGATAAGATTAATGTTATCAACAATCTTCTTGAAAAGGTTGACACACTTATTATCGGTGGTGGTATGGCTTATACTTTCTTCAAGGCTTTAGGCTACAACATCGGTAAGAGCTTACTTGAAGAAGATAAGATGGAATACGCTCTTGAAATGATTAAGAAAGCTGAAGAAAAGGGTGTTAAGTTCCTCCTTCCTATTGATACAGTAGTAGCTAAGGATTTTGGTGCTGGCAAGCCTCACCATACTGTAGAAAGACCTCTTGATGACCCAAGCAAGCCTTTCATCAGCGATGACGAAGAAGGTTTCGATATTGGCGAAAAGACTAGAGCTCTCTATGCAGAAGCTTTAAAAGATGCTAAGACAGTAGTTTGGAATGGACCTATGGGTGTATTCGAAATCCCTGACTATGCAGAAGGTACAAAGGCAGTTGCAGAAGCACTTGCTAACATTGATGCTACAACTATTATCGGTGGTGGTGACTCAGCAGCAGCTGTTAACCAGATGGGTTACGGCGACAAGATGAGCCATATTTCTACTGGTGGTGGTGCATCTCTTGAATTCCTTGAAGGCAAGGCACTTCCTGGTGTTGAAGCTGTTCAGGATAAATAATAATTATTGATGTTATCCCTCTAGCTGCGATTTATTTTTCGCAGCCTTTAGATTGCAAAAAAGTAAAATCCTGATGGATTTGAAACATTATTTTATTATTATAATTGCTACGGAAAGAATTGCTAAAATAGTATTTGATTTTTGTGGTGTATATGGTATAATGAAGTAATGATATTAAATACTATATAAAGTATAATACAATTTTATAGAGGGGTGCGTTTATTATGAGGAAAAAAATTGTTACAGGAAACTGGAAAATGAATAAAACACCAAGTGATGCTGTTGCTCTTGTAGAACAATTAAAGGACAAGATAGATACTGACGATGTTGATGTAGTTCTTTGTGTGCCATTTGTTAGCTTAGCCGGTGTAGGTAATGCAATAAAGGGTACAAGTATTAAACTTGGTGCACAGAATATGCACTTTGAAAACTGTGGTGCTTACACAGGAGAAATTTCAGGTACTATGTTAAAGGAAATGGGCGTGGAATATGTTATTCTCGGTCATTCTGAGCGTAGACAGTACTTTAACGAAACTGACCAGACTGTAAATAAGAAAGTACATAAGGCTCTTGAATGTGGTCTTACGCCTATTGTATGCTGTGGCGAAACTCTTGTACAGAGAGAGGCCGGAGTTACAATGGAAAAAATAAGAATGCAGGTAAAGAGAGCATTATTGGGACTTACTGACAGACAGGCAGCAAAGGTTCTTATTGCCTACGAGCCTATTTGGGCTATTGGTACAGGTAAGCACGCATCAGCTAATCAGGCAGAGAGAGTTTGTGCCGGAATACGCTGTGTTCTTTCAGAAATTTTTGACGAGCCTGTGGCAGCTAAAATGCGTATTTTATATGGTGGTAGTGTTACAGGTAATAACGCTGCTGCATTGTTTGAAATGCCTAATATAGACGGTGCATTGGTTGGTGGTGCTAGTCTTAAAATGGATTTTGAAAATATTGTAAAGGCAAAACCTGCCTTATAAGGAGAAAATGTAATGGATAAAACAACTATTTTGATGATACTTGATGGTTACGGTGTTAACGAAAAAACAGAAGGTAATGCTGTTAAACTTGCTAATAAGCCAAATCTTGATAGAATTATGAGCGAATATCCTTGTGTAAAGGGTTATGCAAGTGGTTTAGCAGTAGGTCTTCCAGACGGTCAGATGGGTAATTCTGAAGTTGGTCACCTTAATATGGGTGCTGGTAGAATTGTATATCAGGAATTAACTAAGATTACTAAGGCTATTGAAGATGGCGATTTCTTCACAAACAAGGCTTTACTTTCTGCTGTAGAAAACTGCAAGAAGAATAATTCTGATTTACATTTATTTGGTTTACTTTCAACTGGTGGTGTTCATTCTCATCTTGCTCATATTTGCACTTCTTAAACTTGCAAAGGATAATGGACTTACTAATGTATATCTTCACGCATTCCTCGATGGTAGAGATACTCCTCCTACTTCAGCAAAGGGCTTCCTTGCTCAGGTAGAAGATAAGATGAAAGAAATTGGCGTAGGTAAGGTTGCTACTATTTCTGGTAGATACTACGCAATGGATAGAGATAACAACTGGGATAGAATTGAAAAGGCTTACAATGCTATTACTTTAGGCGAAGGCAATACTGCTGAAAGTGCTGAGGCTTGTATGACAGCATCTTACGCAGAAGGCGTAAACGATGAATTCGTTGTACCTACAGTAATTCTTGAAAATGGTCAGCCTACAGCTACAGTTAAGGAAAATGATTCTGTAATCTTCTTTAACTTCCGTCCTGACAGAGCTAGACAGATGACTCGTTGCTTCTGTGATGAAGAACTCAAGGGCTTCAACAGAGCTAAGGGTTACTTCCCAGTTAAGTTTGTTTGCTTTACTGACTATGATGTAACAATTCAGCACAAGGAAGTAGCTTTCCCTAAGGAAAAGATTACTAACACTTTAGGCGAATATATTGCATCTAAGGGCTTAAAGCAGGCTAGAATTGCAGAAACTGAAAAGTATGCTCATGTAACATTCTTCTTTAACGGTGGTATTGAAGAACCAAACGAAGGCGAAGACAGAATTCTTGTACCTTCTCCAAAGGTTGCTACTTACGACCTCAAGCCAGAAATGAGTGCTCCAGAAGTAACTGAAAAGCTCATTGATGCTATTAATTCTAAGAAGTATGCTCTTATTATTATTAACTATGCTAACCCAGATATGGTAGGCCATACTGGCGTTATTCCTGCTGCTGTTAAGGCTATTGAAACAATAGACGAATGTGTAGGCAAGGTATATGAAACTGTAAAGGCTAATGACGCTCAGATGTTTATTTGTGCTGACCATGGTAATAGTGACCAGCTTATTGACTATACTACTGGCAAGCCATTTACTGCTCATACAACTAATCCAGTTCCTTTTGTACTTGTAAATTGCCATAAGGCTAAGGGTCTTCAGGAAGACGGTAAGCTCTGCGATATTGCACCTACATTATTGGATATGATGGATTTAGAACAGCCAAAGGAAATGACTGGTCATTCTCTTTTAATAAAGTAGTATAATTATTTATAATTTGGTTATACTTATTACTGAAAAACCATTGTATATTTTTTGTGTTATGTAACAAAAAATGTGAAAAATATGTAATTTTATTGTATTTTTAGATGTTTTTATATAAATTTAATTAAATTTTGATTGACAAAGTGGTTTTTTGGTTATATCATTAAGCTAGTGTATATTTTTTACATTTATATATTCTGAAAGGAGATACACAAATGAAAGGTTATTTAGAAATTGTTGATGTTAAGGCAAGAGAAGTTCTTGATTCAAGAGCTAACCCTACAGTAGAAGTAGAAGTTATCGTTAGTGACGGTAACAACGAATTTTAGGTAGAGCAATGGTTCCATCTGGTGCTTCTACAGGTCAGTTCGAAGCTGTTGAATTAAGAGACGGTGGCGACAGATACTGTGGTAAGGGTACAGAACAGGCAGTAGCTCATGTAAATGATGATATTGCTCCTGAAATCCTTGGTATGAACGCTTTAGACCAGGTTGCTATTGATAACACTATGATTGCTTTAGACGGTACTCCAAACAAGGCTAAGTTTGGTGCAAACGCTATCTTAGGTGTTTCTATGGCAGTTGCTAGAGCAGCAGCTGAAGCTTTAGGTTTACCACTTTACCAGTATCTTGGTGGTTTCAATGCTAAGACTTTACCAGTTCCTATGATGAACATTATGAACGGTGGTAAGCACGCTGATAACACAGTTGACTTACAGGAATTTATGATTATGCCTGTTGGTGCTCCTACTTTCAAGGAAGCATTAAGATGGTGCTGTGAAATTTATCATGCATTAAAGAGCGTATTGAAGGGCAAAGGTCTTTCTACAGGTGTAGGTGACGAAGGTGGTTTCGCTCCTGACCTTGCTACAAGTGATGAAGTTCTTGACAACATCATTGAAGCTATCGAAAAGGCTGGTTACAAGCCAGGCGAACAGATTAGAATCGCTATGGACTGCTTCTTCTGAATTATACAAGGAAGACGGTTTATATCACTTCCCAGGCGAAACTGAAGCTAAGGGTGCTGATAAGGAAATCGTTAGAACTTCTGCTGAAATGGTTGAATACTATGCAGCTCTTTGCGAAAAGTACCCTATCATTTCTATCGAAGATGGTCTTGCTGAAGAAGACTGGGATGGTTGGAAGCTTTTAACTGAAAGACTTGGCGACAAGATTCAGTTAGTAGGTGATGACTTATTCGTTACTAACACTAAGAGATTAGCTAAGGGTATTGATTTAGGTGTTGCTAACTCTATCCTTATCAAGGTTAACCAGATTGTACTTAACTGAAACTTCGATGCTATTCAGTTAGCTAACAGAAATAATATGACAGCTGTAGTTTCTCACCGTTCTGGTGAAACTGAAGATACTACAATCGCTGACATCGTTGTAGCTGTAAATGCTGGTCAGATTAAGACTGGTGCTCCAGCTAGAACTGATAGAGTTGCTAAGTACAATCAGTTATTAAGAATTGAAGAAGAACTTGAAGAATCAGGTCAGTATCTTGGTCTTAATGCTTGGTTCAACTTAAAGAACAAGTAATATAAGAATATATAAATTGTTTTTATAACTAGAAAATCCCTCGGTGGGCTTAGGCTTGCTGGGGGATTTTTCTGTTGTGTGGATTATGTAAACTATTTTTATAATTTATGTACTACTCATTATTAAAGGAAGTCAGAACATTTTGCTTTGCAAATGTAGCTTGCAAACAAGCTATCGGATTAATCTTTCCGATTCATCATTGTTAAGAAAACCTTGGTTTTCTTAAATTAATTCCGGAACTCGAGCTTTGCCCGAGTGAGGAGGGGACAAAAATATGGTACTGGTTTTTAGTGCCATATTTTTCACGGTTGGTCCCTTCCACAGACCTTTTAAAAGAAATGCAGGCATTTCTTTTATTTATTCTCTAATTAAATTTTAATCGTTTGTATAGTGAAACACTAATCTTCTCCCTTTATAATAGCTCTTGTAATCAAACAACAGAACTATTTTGACGGAGGTGTTTACTATGGCTATTGAAGTTTTTAATAGAGTAGAAGAAAAATATATTGTAAACGAAAACCAGTATAGAAAAATTGTTGCCTTCTTTGGCGACAATATGAAAACAGATGAATACAGTAGCAACGGAAAATTTTATCAGATTTGCAATATTTATTACGACACAGAGGATAACAACTTGATTAGAACCTCTCTTATGAAACCTATTTATAAGGAAAAAATTCGACTTCGTTCTTACGGAGTGCCAAATAAGGACACAAAAGTCTATTTGGAGGTCAAGAAAAATATAAGGGTGTTGTAAATAAAAGACGCTCTACATTAAGATTAAAAGAGGCCTACGAATTACTGAAACAAGGGAAATTCCAAAATTGGAAAGCTATATGAACCCACAGGTGTTAAGGGAATTGAAACATTCTCTTGAATACTATGACGCACAGCCAAAGGTGTTCTTATCCTATGAAAGACAGGCATTTTTCGGAAGTAATGACAGCAGTTTTAGATTGACATTTGACAAAAATATTATTACTAGGCGAGAAGATGTTGGCCTTGAAAACGGTATTTTTGGCTCTAAACTGATTGATGACGGTACTTATATTATGGAAGTAAAGTATATTGAAAGAATGCCATTGTGGTTTGTGAAGATTTTGAGAGAAAATGATTTGCAGAAAACAAGTTTTTCAAAATATGGTACAGAGTATAAAAAATATATAGCAGAAAATGAAGAAGAAAACTGTGTGGAGGTAAGAAGTATGCTTAATAATTTAATTTCTAATTTGACTAATTCGGGAGTAGTGGAAACTACATCAATTTCAACAACAGTTGCTGTTACAACAATGCTAGTTGCATTTGTATTAGGTGTAATAATTAGTATTACATATATTGGAACTGCTGAACCTGAAACCTATAGCCACACTTTTTGTTACACATTGGTAATGGTGCCTATTGTGTCAGCAATAATTATTTTACTTGTAGGCTCAAACCTTGCTACAGCCTTTAGTGTAAGTGGTGCTTTTGCCCTTGTAAGATTTAGAAGTGAACCGGGAAATCCAAAGAATATAGCCTATATTTTTGCGACAGTTGCAGCCGGTCTTGCCTGTGGTGTACAATGCTATTTGTATGCAACTATATTTACACTTTTCCTTTGCTTTATTCTTTTGGTGTTCTCTAAAATCAACTTCGGTAGTAGAAAAATTGTCACTAGAAAACTTAGAGTCCTTATTCCTGAAACTCTTGACTATGAGGGAGTTTTTGAAGAAACTTTGGCTAAATATACTACAAGTAGCGAACTTGAAAGAATTGGTACTTTGGACTTAGGCTCTACTTTTGAGTTGCTGTACGATATTGCAATGAAAGATAATACTCAGACAAAGGAATTGATTGATGAATTGAGATGCTTAAATGGTAATCTGACTGTGTCTGTGTATCTTAATCCTAGAAAATCTGAAAAATAATTAGAATTTTGCATCGATGAATGTTTTGCTTTGTCGATGCTTTTTTATGTATATTTCTTTCTTTTTTGTCGCAAAAAGAAAGAAACAAGAAAAATGCTCTTACAAGCATTAGTTTCGCTTACAAGTAAGCGATTTAAGGCTTTGCCTTAAAAATCACGATTTTTAGCAAACCGGAAAGAAGTCCGGTGGCTTATACATAAGCCATATTTTGCAAAGCAAAATATTTTTGACCAGAAAAAATGGAGTAAAACTTTCCAATAAAATTAATATAAATTTTTATAGACATATATCTTTGTAAATTACTTAAAACACTTGAAATATAGGTTATATTGAAGGTATGAATGTACTATGA
>ENA-OQHP01000276-OQHP01000276.1-human-gut-metagenome-genome-assembly--contig:-NODE-276-length-17114-cov-1.455819_pt1 | contig 17114 bp, 24 predicted proteins | sample MGYA00242563_ERZ504717 | MGnify/ENA primary metagenome ERZ504717 (study PRJEB26092, sample SAMD00036212) | human gut metagenome | host: Homo sapiens | study: EMG produced TPA metagenomics assembly of... | reverse complement strand
CCTACTTCACATTTTATTTAACTTTTCCCGTTTTAAACCTTCGGTATATTTTCCGTCAAAATCTGTGGCTAAATATACTACTAATACTACAACATGAATAAAAAAGTGAAATGGGGCATCATCATATTCATTGGTGCCGGGCTGATAGGCGGAGGCATTTATTCCCAGCTTCCCAAGACAAATGAAGAATTGGCAGCTGCCGACAAGGTAATGACCGGTAAACGTGGCGGCAAAAAGGTGCTGAACGTAAATGCCCGAATAATCAAACCGCAACTGCTGAAAGACGAAATACAAATCAGCGGCAGCCTGCTGCCTGATGAGGAAGTAGACCTTTCATTCGAGACATCCGGCAAGATTATCGAAATAACTTTGAAGAAGGCAGCTTCGTGAAGAAAGGGCAATTGCTCGCCAAAGTAAACGACCGCCCTCTTCAGCGCAATTACAAAGGCTGGTATCACAGTTGAAACTGGCGGAAGACCGCGTGTTCCGTCAAAATGCGTTGCTGGAAAGAGATGCCGTCAGTAAGGAAGCATACGAACAGGTAAAGACCGAACTGGCAACCCTGAATGCCGACATCGACCTGATAGAGTCCAACATTGCACAAACCGAACTTCGCGCTCCCTTTGACGGAGTGATTGGTCTGCGGCAGGTCAGTGTCGGGACATACGCGTCTCCCTCCACCATTGTAGCTAAGCTCACCAAACTTCTCCGCTGAAAGTAGAGTTTGCAGTACCCGAACGCTATGCCAATGACGTAAAGACAGGTGCAGGACTGGACTTCACGCTCGAAGGCAAACTGAACACTTTCCATGCCACCGTCTATGCACGCGAATCAAAGATAGACCCCACGACCCATACACTGACTATCCGTGCGCTCTATCCCAATGCCAACAGCGCCGTACTGCCGGGCCGTTATGCCAGTATCAAGCTGAATAAGGACGAAATACAAAACGCACTTGCCGTACCCTCCGAGGCCATCGTTCCGGAAATGGGCAAGGATAAGATTTTCCTTTATAAATCAGGAAAAGCACAACCGGTAGAGATTACTACCGGCATTCGGACGGAAGCCGAAGTGCAAGTATTGCAAGGCTGAACATAGGCGATACAATCATTACTTCGGGAACCTTGCAGCTCCGCACAGGACTGCCCGTGACATTGGACAACATTAACTGAGTACGAAATTTATAAAGTATAAGGTATAAAGTATGAGCTATGGCAAGTCTATGCCGGCATATGTAACTCATAATCCGTACATTATACTTTATATTCCAGACTTTGCACTTTATACCTTAATACTTCATACTTTACGCTTCATATCATGAATATATCCGAATTAAGCATACGGCGACCGGTACTCTCTACGGTATTGACACTGATTATCTTACTCTTCGGTTTCATCGGGTACAACTACCTCGGTGTCCGCGAGTATCCGTCGGTGGACAATCCCATCATTTCCGTATCCTGCTCCTACCCCGGAGCAAACGCCGACGTTATTGAAAACCAGATTACAGAACCGCTGGAGCAGAATATCAACGGTATCCCCGGCATTCGTTCACTCTCCAGTGTCAGCCAACAGGGCTCGTCACGTATTACGGTAGAATTCGAACTTTCCGTAGACCTGGAGACAGCCGCCAACGATGTACGTGACAAAGTGTCGCGCGCCCAGCGTTACCTGCCACGCGACTGCGACCCGCCAACCGTATCCAAAGCCGATGCAGACGCCATGCCTATCCTCATGGTTGCTTTGCAAAGCGACAAACGCTCGCTGCTGGAACTCAGCGAAATAGCCGACCTCACCGTAAAAGAGCAACTGCAAACAATCTCCGATGTGAGCAGTGTAAGCATTTGGGGAGAGAAACGTTATTCCATGCGCTTGTGGCTCGACCCTATCAAGATGTCCGGTTACGGCATTACTCCTATCGACGTAAAGAATGCGGTAGACAATGAGAATGTGGAACTCCCCTCGGGCAGCATCGAGGGAAACACCATCGAACTGACTATCCGCACACTCGGATTGATGCATACGGCAGAGGAATTCAATAATCTCATCCTGAAAGAGGACGGCAACCGTATTGTCCGGTTCAGCGACATAGGCCGCGCCGAACTCGGTCCGGCGGACATCAAAAGCTATATGAAGATGAACGGCGTGCCTATGGTAGGCGTCGTAGTGATTCCGCAACCGGGCGCCAACCACATCCAGATAGCCGATGCCGTGTACGAGCGAATGGAGAACATGAAGAAAGACCTGCCGGAAGACGTACATTACTCCTACGGCTTCGACAACACCAAATTCATCCGTGCCTCCATCGATGAAGTAAAGCAGACCGTATACGAGGCCTTCGTCCTTGTCATCATCATCATCTTCCTGTTCCTTCGCGACTGGCGCGTCACCCTGGTTCCGTGTATCGTAATTCCCGTATCATTAATCGGAGCATTCTTCGTTATGTACCTGGCAGGATTCTCCATCAACGTACTCTCCATGCTTGCCATTGTACTTGCCGTGGGACTTGTGTTGATGATGCCATTGTAATGACGGAGAACATCTACGTCCGCATCGAAAAAGGAATGCCCCCGAAAGAGGCCGGTATCGAGGGAGCCAAAGAAATCTTCTTTGCCGTAATCTCTACCACCATTACGCTGGTAGCGGTATTCTTTCCCATCGTATTTATGGACGGTATGACGGGACGTCTGTTCCGTGAGTTCAGTATCGTGGTATCCGGTTCGGTTATCATCTCCTCTTTTGCCGCACTGACCTTTACACCGATGCTGGCTACCAAGCTGCTGATAAAGAGAGAGAAGCAAAGCTGGTTCTACCGTAAGACCGAACCGTTCTTTGAAGGATTGAATAACCTTTACAGCCGTTCTTTGGCAGCCTTCCTGCGCAAACGCTGGATTGCACTTCCTTTCACTGCGGCAACCATTCTCATTATCGGCTTTCTTTGGAACCATATCCCTGCGGAAATGGCGCCACTGGAAGACGTTCGCAAATCAGCATCAACACGCGCGGAGCCGAAGGTGTTACCTACGAATACATCCGCGACTACACGGAAGACATCAATCAGCTTGTCGACTCCATCGTCCCCGATGCCGAAGCGGTAACCGCCCGCGTATCCAGCGGTAGCGGTAACGTACGCATCACCCTGAAAGACATGCAGGACCGTGACTACACGCAAATGGAAGTGGCGGAAAAGCTGTCGAAAGCAGTACAGAAAAAGACCATGGCACGCTCTTTTGTGCAACAGTCCTCATCCTTCGGCGGCCGGCGCAGCGGTATGCCCGTACAGTATGTGTTGCAAGCCACCAACATTGAGAAATTGCAGGAAGTGCTGCCCAAGTTCATGGCAAAGGTATATGAGAATCCGGTATTCCAGATGGCGGATGTAGACCTGAAGTTCAGCAAGCCGGAAGCCCGCATCAACATCAACCGCGACAAGGCAAGCATCATGTGTCAGCACCCGCAACATCGCCCAGACACTGCAATATGGTCTGAGTGGCCAGCGTATGGGCTACTTCTATATGAATGGAAAGCAATACGAGATATTGGGAGAAATCAACCGTCAGCAACGCAACAAGCCTGCCGACCTGAAAGGTATCTACATCCGTAGCGACAAGGGAGACATGGTACAGCTCGACAACCTGATAGAGCTGACAAACGGCATCGCCCCGCCCAAGTTGTATCGCTATAACCGTTTCGTGTCCGCTACTATTTCCGCCGGACTTGCCGACGGCAAGACCATCGGGCAAGGTCTGGACGAAATGGACAAGATTGCCAAAGAAACATTGGACGATACTTTCCGCACCGCCCTCACCGGTGACTCAAAAGAATACCGCGAAGTTCTTCCAGCCTGATGTTCGCTTTCATTCTGGCCATCCTGCTTATCTACCTGATTCTTGCCGCCCAGTTCGAAGTTTCAAGGATCCGCTGATTATCATGCTGACCGTGCCCCTTGCCATTGCGGGCGCACTGGTATTCATGTATTTCGGCGGCATCACGATGAATATATTCAGCCAAATCGGTATCATCATGCTGATTGGCTGGTGGCAAAGAACGGTATCCTGATTGTAGAGTTCGCCAACCAGAAGCAGGAAACCGGCGAGGACAAGATGCAAGCCATCAAGGATGCCGCCCTGCAACGTCTGCGCCCTATCCTGATGACGAGCGCTTCTACCGTACTGGGACTGATACCGCTGGCATTCGCCACGGGCGAAGGGTGTAACCAACGCATCGCCATGGGTACGGCCGTAGTAGGCGGTATGTTTGTGTCTACATTGCTTACGATGTACATCGTCCCCGCTATTTATAGTTATGTATCTACCAACCGAAGTAAACTGAAGAACGAATGAAACGTACGCTTTTATCTTTCCTGATCATTCTGTGCACCGCGCTTGCCGTCCAGGCACAGCCAGCACCTGTCTATACCCTGAAATCCTGTCTGGAACAGGGACTGCTGAACAACTATTCTCTGCGTATCACCCGTAACGAACAGCAAGTAAGCAAGAACAACGCCACCCTTGCCAATGCCGGCTACCTGCCACGCTCGACTTGTCTGCCGGCTATAAAGGTACTTTGGACAATACCGAAACCAAGCTGCGCACCACCGGTGAAACCACCAAAGAAAACGGCGTGTTCGACCAGACCGTCGATGCCGGCATCAACCTGAGCTGGACAATCTTCGACGCTTCAACATCACCGCCAACTACCAAAAGCTGAAAGAACTGGAACGCCAGGGCGAAACCAACACCCGTATCGCCATCGAAGACCTCATTGCCAACATCGCCGCCGAGTACTACAACTACGTGCAGCACACCATCCGTCTGAAAAACTTCCGCTACGCCGTATCGCTCTCCAAAGAGCGCCTGCGCATCGTAGAGGAACGGTATCACATCGGTAACTTCTCCCGCCTGGACTACCAGCAGGCCAAAGTAGACTTCAATGCCGACAGTGCGCAATACATGGAACAACAAGAATTGCTGCATACCTCGCGTATCCAACTGAACGAGCTGATGGCAAGTGAAGACGTAGACCGCCCTTTCATCGTTGAAGACAGCCTCATCAACGTCAGCGCCAAACTGATTTCGAGAGCTCTGGAATGCCACCTTGCAAGCCAACGCCGCCTTACTGAAAGCCGAACAGAACAATACGCTGGCACGGCTGGACTATAAAAAAGCCAGTTCCCGCGATTACCCGTACATAAAGATGAATGGCGGCTACGGCTATACCCTTAACAAATATGATATTTCCGCCAACAGCCGCCGCAGCAACCTCGGCTGAACTTCGGCGTCACCGTAGGTTTCAATCTCTTTGACGGCAACCGCCGCCGCGAACTCCGCAATGCACGCATTGCCGTACAAAACGCCCGTTTGGAACGCGAGCAACTGGAACAAGCCCTGCGCGCCGACTTGAGCAACCTATGGCAAGCCTACCAGAACAATCTCCAGATGCTGAAGCTGGAACGACAGAACCTCGTTGCAGCCAAAGAGAACCATGAGATTGCCATGGAACGCTATATGCTCGGCAACCTCTCCGGTATCGAGATGCGCGAAGCGCAAAAGAGCCTGCTGGATGCCGAGGAGCGTATCCTATCGGCAGAGTACGACACCAAATTGTGCGAAATATCCCTGCTGCAAATCAGCGGAAGAGTAGAACAGTATTTGGAATAGACATACCGTATAAATCACAATTTTTACTCCCTTAAAAACAAATATTGCCATCTTCTCTTCAAACTTTCCCTACTTTGTCGTAAAGAGAAACCAAAACAATACCAATAATGAAACGAACAATCTTTTCTGTGCATTGCTTGCCTTGTTTATAGGCGCCAATGCACAGAACAACCGACTACAAAGAGAAACATCCTTATAAGGATTGGGTAAAACTGGCCCCTAAATTGGACGATGCCTTCTTCACGACTCCCGAAGCTGTCCGTATTGCCGACAACGTACTGCTCTACCAGCAAACAACCGGTGGCTGGCCCAAAAACATCTATATGCCCGCCGAACTGACAGCCGATGAGTACCAGAAAGCCCTTGCCGACAAAGATAACGTCAACCAAAGCACCATCGACAACAATGCCACAAGCACAGAGATACGCTACCTTTCCCGCATCTACCTTGCCACCGGCATAGAGAAATACAAAGACGCTGCCTTAGAAGGCATACGCTACCTACTGAAAGCGCAATACCCCAACGGCGGCTGGCCTCAGTTCTGGCCGCGCCCCAAAGGTTATTATACCCATATCACCTACAACGACAATGCAATGGTGAACGTCATGAACCTGTTGCGTGATGTGTACAGCAAGAAAGCCCCGTACACCTATGTACCGGATACCCTTTGCCAACGCGCCCGTACCGCATTCGACAAAGGTGTGGAGTGCATTCTTAACACTCAGGTAAAACAAAACGGCAAACTGACTGTGTGGTGCGCCCAGCACGATGAACACACCCTTGCCCCTGCCAAGCACGCGCCTACGAACTTCCCTCGCTCAGCGGCGCCGAATCGGACAATATCGTCCTGCTACTGATGTCCATCCCCGACCCCTCACCCCGGATTATCGCTTCTGTAGAAGCAGCCGTCAGTTGGTTCAAGGCAAACAAGATTACGGGCATCATGCGTAAGGACTTTACCAACAGTGAAGGCAAGAAAGACTACCGGATGGTTCCTTGCCCGCAGGATGACTATCCTTGCCCCGTATTTTGGGCACGTTTCTATACCCTTGAAGACAACCGCCCTTTCTTCTGCGACCGCGACGGAGTGAAGAAGTACGATATTTCCGAGATAGGGTATGAGCGCCGCAACGGCTATAGCTGGTATAACAATGCCGGATTGAAAGTGCTGAAAAAGTACGAACAGTGGAAAAAACAGATAAAAGATTAACGGCAACATTAAAAAGGAAATTCCATTACCTGCCTTATATTCCACCAGTCATCATACAAAAAGCCGCTCGAGGAGAGTTTCCTGAGCGGCTTTTATATCATATTCGGGATTGTCCGTTATTTACTGCAATTCCACGGTTTCAACTGTTTGAAGAAGTCATTACCCTTGTCATCCACCAGGATAAATGCCGGGAAATCTTCCACTTCAATCTTCCAGATAGCTTCCATACCGAGTTCGGGATATTCCACACATTCGATGCTCTTGATATTGTTTTGCGCCAAGATAGCGGCAGGACCGCCGATAGAGCCGAGATAGAAACCGCCGTACTTCTTGCAGGCATCCGTAACCTGCTGGCTGCGGTTACCTTTGGCAAGCATAATCATGCTTCCGCCGTGACTCTGGAAGAGGTCTACGTACGGGTCCATACGTCCGGCAGTTGTCGGGCCCATCGAACCGCAAGCCATTCCCTGCGGAGTTTTGGCAGGACCGGCATAGTAGATAGGATGGTCTTTGATATACTGCGGCAAATCCTCACCGCGATCCAAACGTTCTTTCAGCTTGGCATGAGCGATGTCACGACCCACGATGATAGTACCGTTCAGAGACAGGCGGGTGGAAACCGGATACTTAGTCAGCTCTTTCAGGATATTTTCCATCGGTTGGTTCAAATCAATCTTCACCACATCACCTCACCGGCTTTACGGAGTTCGGCAGGAATCAGTTCACCCGGATTGCTGTCGAGCTTTTCAATCCAGATACCGTCCTTGTTGATTTTACACTTAATGTTACGGTCGGCAGAGCAGGAAACGCCCAAGCCTACCGGACAGGAAGCACCGTGACGCGGCAGACGGATAATACGTATATCATGAGCCAGATACTTACCTCCGAACTGTGCACCAAGACCAATTCTGTGAGCTTCTTTCAGCACTTCTTTCTCCAGTTCTACATCACGGAATGCACGGCCGAATTCGTTACCCGTAGTCGGCAGGTTGTCATAGAAATGAGTGGAAGCCAGTTTCACAGTCAGCAGGTTTTTCTCGGCAGATGTACCGCCGATAACGAATGCGATATGATAAGGCGGACATGCAGCCGTACCCAACGTTTTGATTTTCTCAATAAGGAAAGGCACAAGTGTACCGGGATTCAGAATAGCTTTCGTTTCTTGATAGAGATAAGTCTTGTTGGCAGAACCGCCGCCTTTGGTCACACAAAGGAACTCGTACTCCATGCCCTCGGTAGCCTCGATATCAATCTGTGCCGGAAGGTTACACTTCGTATTTACCTCATCGTACATCGTAAGAGGAGCATTTTGAGAATAGCGCAGGTTCTCTTCGGTATAAGTCTTGTACACACCCAGTGAGAGAGCTTCTTCATCACAATAGCCCGTCCATACCTGCTGTCCTTTTTCACCGTGGATAATGGCAGTACCGTATCCTGGCAGAAAGGCAGCACGCCTTTCGAGGCAACTTCAGCATTACGCAGGAAAGTCAGTGCCACGTACTTATCATTGTCACTTGCCTCAGGGTCACTCAGAATTTTAGCCACCTGCTCGTTGTGCGAACGACGCAACATGAACGAAACGTCACGGAAAGCTGCATTGGCCATTGCAGTCAAGCCTTCTTTTTCAATCTTCAGGATAGGTTTTCCTTCAAACTCGCTTACAGACACATAGTCTTTGGTAAGCAGATAATACTCAGTCGTATCCTTACCCTTTTCGAACATGCTGATACTTGAACGGAGGTGTTGTTGCCATAATTACTTGTTCATTTAGTTTAAAAGTGATTTCGTAACAGCAAAGGTAAGAAGTAATCTTGAAATATTTCTTTAATTAGAAAGAAAAAAACGAGATTGAAACCTAATACTTCAACCCCGCTTTCTCTATTTTAATCATATAAAACGAATGGATTTGCCATCCCTCCGCCTCATCTTCATTGTACTTTTTGCATACGTCCTATCAGCTCATCGCCCAATGCAGTCTTCACTTCAATGTGTTTGAGAACGGCCGTTACGAACGGATTGTTTTCAAAGTCACCACGTACCTGCTCGAAATCAAGTTCTTTTTCAAGACGTGAACCATCCGCGCCAAAACCGGTCATGGAAGCCAGAGAAAATTCCTTTTTGGCATCCTCATAAACCATGCGGTCCAGACCAACAACAGCTTCTTTCCATTTCTCGACAATATGAATTATATCCTCTGCAGTCATATTTTCCGGAGCAATGCCATAGAATTCTTCCAACTTCTCATAAGCCCATGTCCACTCGTAGGTATAATAATTCCGGTGCATCCGTTCAAACTCGGCATTGATATGCTTCAAACGGTTAATCGCACCCGACTCTATGCCGTCTATCAAGGCATCAATCTCACTTTTGGGAGCTATCAGTCCGGAAATATCCACCCATTCGCCGCTACCGATAGGTGTATCGGGCTTCAACCGGGCGCGAATCTCTTCATTGGTATGAAAACCGATACCTTCCAAACGTTTGATAACCGAATTGCCAAGAAACTTGTGAATGGCTATCTCATAAAAACGGATACCTTTCACCAAAGCCGAGTTGCGTATCTTGGCACTGTGAAAAGAATAAATATCGGAAAGTTCGCCGGAGGCATAACGCAGATTCTTTAAAGTCTCCCGTCCCTTGAACATCTTCTGTACGGTATAGGGACTCAACAGATTGTAGTTAATGAAGTCCAGTTTGTTGGTATCGGTACGCTGGTCGCGCCGGGGCCATTTTTGCGCATCACGGATAGTACCACACTGCGCAGATTGACGCCGGGCACAAGATATGTCGTATTGTTCTGTTCTATCAGATAAGAGAACGGCAGATTGGAAGTATCGGAATGGTTGACGTGGCGTCCCATAACCAGAGAGAACGCCCCTACCCTTGCGGGCCACAGGATATAGGAATCGGAAGTGGTTTTGGCTCCACGCTCCAACGTACCCTGATGGATAGGACCGAGCTTATACATGTGATTACTTTGATTGGAACCGGAACCGGCATTCATAAAGGAAAACATACCGGCTATAAGCAAGGTGGATTTGTGATGTGTCACCGTATAAGGTCCGGCAAAAATAGCACACGCTTCACCGTTTCTCCCTGGCAGTTACTGAAAACAAAGAGTCTGAGGCAGAGTAGTTATGTCCCAGTTTGCAAGCCTGCCCTACAAAGCAACGGGTAAGCATGGCTCCATCATCCACATGCGAACCGGACGATATGATAAAATTATCGCAAATAACGCCGTGCCCGATATGTACAGGCGCGTTCTCGTTACTGTTGACACTTCCGTTGTACAGACGACACGTACCACAAATGTGGCAATAGTCGCCAATGCGGACATTCTTGATAGAGCCGGTATTGAGTATCATTACATGGCTGCCGATAGAACCGGTAGCGGAAGCATGCTTATTGGAATAGAAATCGGTAATTTCCTTCATCCGCGCAATCAGCTCCGGACGGTGACGGTACAGCGCCATGATATAGGCCTGATGAGCAGAAAGTTTGTCACTGATAAGCACTTCGCGCCGCCGTCTCGTTCAAGACAGACACTTCCACACTGTTACCGAACCTGGACAATCCGTCTACAAGAATAATGTCTACATTCTCGATAAAAGTATCATGCCCTATTTCATAATTGGCAATGTAGTTCTGGATATTCTCGATGCAGCAATTATCACCCACCGTTACATTGTGAAGCGTTACATGCCGCAAACCGGAATGCTTCTTTATTCCACCCGGCAAAGTAAATTCAGAATGGAATACCCCCAAACGCACCTCACCCGAAAAACGGGTATGATGTACGAATTCCGTTGAAAACTCTTCTGCAACGGTTACTTTCCCCCAATCATCTGCCAGACACGACTGGCTCTTCAACCGAAGAACTTCGTCTTCGGTCAAGTTTCTGTAAGTCATAATATTCAAATTAAAAATGAAGAATCAATCTTCATTGAATTAACTTCCTCTTCATCGTAAGTCTGATAAAGAAAGTCGTTATAGGGGTACTTCTGCACATGCAGCTCTTTTACACGCCGGTAAACCACACTCTTCAGTTCCTCTACATTGATACGTTCGCGGGCAGAGATGAAAAGGCAATTGTCTTCCAACTTCGCCATCCACGTCTTCATCAGTCTTCGAGTGTTAAGTTTTCTTTGGTTCTGGGGGTAAGGTCGTCGTCCGCTTTCGCCACATAGGTGTAAGCGTCTATTTTATTGAATACAAGTATCATGGGCTTACCGGACGCACCGATGTCCGCCAATGTCTTGTTCACCACTTCTATCTGCTCTTCAAATCAAGGGTGGGAATATCTACGATGTGCAACAACAGGTCGGCTTCGCGCACCTCGTCCAACGTAGATTTAAAAGAGTCTACCAAATCGGTGGGCAACTTGCGGATAAAGCCTACCGTGTCCGACAGCAGAAACGGCAGGTTCTCGATGATAACCTTGCGCACCGTAGTGTCCAACGTGGCAAACAGCTTATTCTCCGCAAACACTTCGCTCTTGGAAAGCAACGTCATCAGAGTAGATTTACCGACATTGGTATATCCTACCAATGCCACACGAATAAGGCGGCCGCGGTTCTTACGCTGGGTAGCTTTCTGCTTGTCAATCTCCGCCAGACGCTCTTTCAGCAATGACATACGGTTCAGGATGATACGGCGGTCCATTTCCAACTGCGTCTCACCCGGTCCGCGCAGACCCACGGAACCTTTACCGCCACCGGCTCCCGAACCGCCGCCCTGACGTTCCAAGTGTGTCCATAAAACGTTGCAGACGGGGAAGCATGTATTTGTACTGCGCCAATTCAACCTGAGTTTTCGCATTGGCAGTCTGTGCACGCATGGCAAAGATGTCGAGGATGAGTGAGGTACGGTCCAATTATCTTTATTTTCAGTTCAGCCTCGATATTGCGTATCTGCTTTGCCGAGACTCATCATCGAAAATCACCATACCGATTTCGCGCTCGGCTTCTTCTTCGCTGCGGATATATTCTTTTATTTCTTCCAGTTTACCCTTGCCGACGTATGTCACAGAGTTTGCCTGGTCTAACTTCTGAGTAAATCTTTCACTACTTCCGCCCCGCTGTCTCAGCCAAGAATGCCAGCTCGTCGAGGTATTCGTTCGTCTTACGCTCATCCTGAGTTTTTGTGATAAGACCTACCAATACTGCGGTTTCGACCTGCGCTTCGGAAATTACAAATTCTTTCATTCTACTTTATACCTTATTATATATATGTATCTTTATTATATGTGCCGGCAAATATAAGAAAAAACAAAACCATTCTCATAGTGTTCATTCCCATTTTTAATAATAAGGATAGGGATTCCTGTCGTAAACCACCGAGCGCCGCCAGATGCCACAAAACGGAAAGCGGATGTGCCAGCCATACCTTCCGGTCTTTCGGCCTTGCACACCCGCCTTAATTATTTACGGATTCCGTTTATTTCATTTCGATAGCACTGTTATAATCGCTTTCACGGTTCGGAAGAATCCATTTCCAGAACTCCGATACATAGTTGCCATCTTTAAATCCGAATGTTCCGCTAATATACGAACTGTAATTACCGCCTTCCTTAAAAGAGTTACGAACCACCGGATCGCCCCAACGTTTGCAGTCATACCAACTGAAACCTTCGCCCCATAACTCCAGACGACGGTATTTCTTAATCTCTTTCAGTAAATCCTCACCGGTAACCGTGCACGTATATTGAGGGTCACGACCGCTGTCTTTATTCAATTCAACCAAGCTGTTTTGTGCAGCAGTCGGGTCTGAACTCAGATAGTAATTAGCTTCCGCCTCAATCAACAACATCTCCGAAGCACGGAATATGGGCTGACAACCTACAGCAGGCTGTGCCGTAGCCTGGAATTTCAGGCTGGCATAAGCATATGCCTGTGACGTAGCAGATGCTACTGTCTCCTTTACATACTTATTGGCTTTCGTAGAAGCGGCCTGACCCTCCGCTGTGTTGTTAAATTTATTGGCATTACGGCTTTCAGTACCTACGACCTCCAAGAATGTTTTACTTCCATCTTCCGGCAAGAATGTAATACTCCGTCAAGAACAATCCTTTACGAATATCGCTGTCGGCAAAAGACTCAACCAAATCACGATTGATACATACATTGATATTTTGCTGCGCATAGTAACCGTTACAAGCCATGAAGAGCTGCCATCCATAATACCAGATAGTTTCGGAAGCATCATTGTACACACCCCAAATCCACTCACTGCTGGGAGTGCAGAAACCGCTATAATATGTATTCGTGTCCATCAAGGGGAAATTGGCACGCGCCAAAGCCGCATGTTCCTTGGCCACGGCATAATCCTGACGTGTTAAAGCAGCACGGGCATAAATGGCATGAGCCACCGGAGCATCCGGGAAACTGATATTAGAGGTAGCATCCCAGTAAATGTCATCACGGGTAAGTCCGGAAACCTCATATAATCTAAGGGCTTCATCAAGATCATCATAAACCTGCTTATAGGTTTCGGCCAATGTAGACAACTTCAGGTCTGTCTCTTCACCAGCTTCGGCCACTTCCTTAATGCGCAGTACCACACCATCGGTAGCACCATCATTACTACGTGCCCAAGGCTCACAATATAATTCAGCCAAACGGAAGAAAGAATAAGCACGGAATGTAAGCGCCTCGGCTTTCAAGAAGTCTTTCTCCTCTTGCGAACCTTCTGCTTTATCAATACGATTGATTACCGCATTGGCATTTCCGATAATCAGATAATAGTAATACCAGGGGTAAGAATCATAGATAGAACTGCTGCTTTGGGTTATAGTAGACTGGTTGTTCATCAGCGGAGACCATCCCGGTGCCATATAAGGGAAGTTGAAATCCTGACCGGGATATTCGCCATAAAGCAACTTCATAGTACCTTCGCCGTTGAAGTTTTGTCCATAATAGGCATGTTGCTGAACCATTGTCCTGCAAATACCGTTGATAACAAGTTTTGCATTATCCGTTGTAGAGAAAATCACATCTCCCTCCGCAGTCTGCGTAGAGTCTGTATTGAGCCAACTGTCCGAGCAAGAGGTAAATCCCAACAAACAGCCGAGTCCTAATATCATTACGTTCTTGAATGTATATTTCATAATCTGTTTCGTTTTAGAAGTTTAAATTAAGTCCGAGCGTAAACACACGTGCCGCAACGAATGTATTATCTTGAGAACCGGTGAAGCTATATTGAGGATTCATACCCTTACGCGCCGTAAAAGTAGCCGCATTTTCAATGGAGCCGTAAACGCTCAATCCACCCAATCCCCATTTCGTAACGACTTTCTTTGGGAAAGAATAGTTCAGATTGATATTTTTGATAACAAAATAAGAAGCATCCGTCAGCCAGCGTGAACTTGCACCATAAGAAGTAGAAGCCAAGCTTGAAAGGTCGAACTGAGGCGTACCGTTCGGATTCAAACGATTGGGAGAATCTTCGGTCATACCTTCCGGAACAGCTTGCCAGCCATTCAGCACATCCTTATGCAAGGCTCCCGGACCATTAGTCGTAGTATACATTAATCCTTGATAATTATAATCATATACTTTTCCGCCCAATGAATATGTACAGAGTACGGAAAGTGTCAGGTCTTTCCATGTCAAAGAGGTATTGATACTTCCATATACATCGGGCAGTGCACTGCCTTGCCATTCTTTTTCGGCATATGATGTATTGTACACGTAGTTTTACCGTTGATAGTAACATACTCATCTTGAGCTTTCAAAGCATTGATTGTACTTTCACCCAGCTGTGAGTTTGCATTATAAAGCGCACGTCCGTTCATTTGGTCTACTCCGGCATAAGTATAAGTATAGAATTCATAGATGCTGTGTCCTTCACTGTAATTCTGTGTTCCATGCAGAATGTCTTTACCGCCGGGCAATTTTGTAATTTCGTTATGGATAGTAGTCAGGTTCAAACCGATATTCCACTTCCAATCTTTAGTCCGGATGGCATCTACATCCATAGCAACTTCAAGACCGGTATTGCGAACACTACCTATGTTAGCAAAATATTGTGACATTCCGGACGGCGTCTCGTCAGAAGTGGCAAACCAGTCGGTTGCACCGGCAGAAAGCGGATTGTAAACCGTGAAAAGCAAATCTTTAGATGTTTTATTGAAGAAATCCAAAGAGAAATTGAAACGGTTGAACAAACGACCTTCCAACGCGATATCCAATGAACCGGAAGTTCCCATTTCAAGTTCTTATTAGGTATCTGAATTTTATAGAACGCACCGATACCGGCATTGACATCCGAATAGAACAGTTCCTTGTAAGCATAATAATCGGCACCGGCATCATTACCAACTTCACCGTAAGAAACACGGAACTTCAAATTATCAATCCATGTAAGGTCTTTCATGAACTTCTCCTGAGAAATAATCCAGCTTGCACCCAGCGACCAGAAATTACCCCACGGATCGGAGAAACGTGAAGAACGTCGCGACGGAATGAAGCATCCAGGAAGTATCTTTCCGCAAAATTATAGCGTGCACGGGAAAGATAGCTTTCCGTAGTGTATTCTTGGTTATAACCATCGATACTTGTCATTTTTGCAAAATTGCTCATCTCCGTATTTCCACTGACTTTCATCTGCTCCTTCATCATGAAATCATAATTATAGGAGTGCTTGAAAGATTCGTGAGCCAGCAATACATCGATATGGTGCTTATCAAAATCGTGAGCCCATGTCAGTTCCTGTGTAAAACGGTATTCGCGTGTACGGTCATGTACTTTTGAAAGACGGCCGTTGTTAGCAGCACCGTCACCGCAATAGGGGTTATTGAAGGCTTTTTCCGTGTTATTTACATTATAGAGGTCCCCCCTTACAGTAGCCGCAAAATCCTTCAAGAAAGAAATCGTACCATATATCTGACCTGATACGGCATTACGTTCCTTACGGCTGATATCATTCTGAATCTCATAAATAATATTACGACCACCCAAATAATCATAGTTACTTATATCATAAGAGTTACCGTTGCCATCTGTAGCCACGCTTCCGTCTTCATTATGCATCAAATAAGGATAGACCGGTGCCATCTGACCGGCTGTATAGAACGGATTAGCAAAATATGCATCATGAGCATTAGCCTGATAATTAGAGCCGGACATTGTTCCGCTCAGACTTACACCTGTTTTAAACCAGGAAGTCGGCTGATAGTTAGCTTCAAACGTGCAGTGAAACGGTCATAATCCGAGCCAATGATATATCCTTTCTCATTCAAATAGCCGAAAGAAGAGAAATATCATACTTTTCTCCCATAGCATCCGCACTGGCTGTGTATTCCTGACGATAACCTGTACGCTCCAATGCCTTCAACCAATCCAAATCATTGTAACCGGGTTTTACCTTTGCAACGAACTTTCCATTTTCATCGAACATGGCAGCACCGTTCTTATCAAAGATAGGAGACAAAACAATGTCATCATTGACTGTTTTAGATGCTTCGAATGCTTGTTGCGGAGTAACTCCACCGTCTTTTTCCCAATAGCTTTGCATACCGGAACGCATAGCTTCCATCCATTGGTTTACGCCCAATTTGTCATATTCCGGTATACCACGGTATACATACCCTGCTTCACACCAATCCGGAAGTTCAACTTATGACTTTTACCTTTTTTAGTGGTAATCATGATAACTCCATTAGCAGCCTTATTACCATAAAGAGCGGCAGATGAAGCATCTTTCAGAACAGAAATAGATTCAATATCCTGCGGATTGATATCATTCAAGCTTCCGCCATAAGGAGAGCCGTCTACGACAATCAGCGGGGCATTAGTTCCGTTTACAGAACCAAATCCGCGAATACGGATTTCGGATTTATCGCTACCCGCTCGCCATATGAGTTATTCACCTGAATACCGGGAGCAGCACCTTCCAAAGTTCCCGTTACTTCAGTAACAGGCGCATCTCCAGTTTCTTTGAGTCGATAGAAGCTACAGCACCTGTAATGGACTGGCGGCTGGCAGTACCGTAAGCAACAACGACAACTTCATCAAGCACCTCAGTATCAGGCTTCAATACCACTTTTAAGTTCGGTTGATAGCCACTTCCTGAGTCTGCATACCGATGTATGAAATCTGCAAAGTTTTCGCAGAACTGCATAAAAAGCAAATATCTGATTATTAATATATTATATCTTTAATAGAACTGATTATAATTAGTATAGTCTTCTTTAAAAGCTAATATAAGAGAGGTACGGGATTTGGAAGTATACCCATTATCTTATT
>ENA-OQHP01000275-OQHP01000275.1-human-gut-metagenome-genome-assembly--contig:-NODE-275-length-17187-cov-2.519871_pt1 | contig 17187 bp, 19 predicted proteins | sample MGYA00242563_ERZ504717 | MGnify/ENA primary metagenome ERZ504717 (study PRJEB26092, sample SAMD00036212) | human gut metagenome | host: Homo sapiens | study: EMG produced TPA metagenomics assembly of... | reverse complement strand
TCTTATTTCGGGGGAATACCTAAAGATACAAAAAGCCAACTAATTCGCAATACTTTGTGTATGAATTAGTTGCTGATTTTGTAATATTTAATGAATGTCCCTAAATGAAGACTGCCTCAAGAGGGATCGTGACGATTCCGGCTTGAGGCATTACTTTTGCACTATTATTTAATCTCAACTGGGCTACAACGTTTTTTCCTCCCATTCCTCCACCGTCATGGTTTCCGATGAAAAACTGACACCAATAGCCGTGACTTTGCGCGTGTCTGTCTGATAAGGTGTAGCATATCCTTTGTCCTCTATCTGCTGCAAGGCTTCAGCAGCCGTACCATCCAGTTTAAACTCAAATATATATACATAATCCTTTGTCTCCAATACACAGTCCACTCTTCCTCTTGACTGAGTTTCTCCACATGCAACAGGCAATATACCCCAAGCAAACGGAGAATCAGATAGAAAGTATATTGAAAATGTTTTTCTGTCGCTTCAACCGTCTTTATCGAGCCATGAGAATCATAAGGTATATCCGCAAGGAAAGAAGTTAAAGCTGAACAAAAAGCCGTAGTTTCCCCTTCCTCAAGTAAAATGACGGCATCTACAATCCAGTTGGAAACTTCAAACTCTTGGGGTTTGAAATAATTGGCTGCCACCATGGTCAGAAATCCCTTTTTCACCTCATTATTTGGAAAGTCCAACAGGTAACGGTTTCTCCGGGAGTCGTATTCCTTGATCGTCAGATAGCCGCTTTGATAAATCATAGGCAGCGGTTTTTCCACATCGGCCTTATAATCGACAAACATCGAAGGATCATAGTAACGCCCAGTCAATTCATCCATCTGCTCGTGGTTATGCCGCAGAAGTTGATCAAATAAGTAGGAGTACCTGATGCAAACCAATAGTCGCGGATATCGTTCATATCAAAAGCATTGAGCAGGCTGAAAGGATTATAGACACCAAGCAAGCCGCTGCCAAAATGATAGCCATCGTATTGCATTTTGAGTACGTCTTTCATTTCCTCCACTGTATAATTGAACTTTTCAGCCAAATTTGCAATAGGTTCTGCAAAATAATGTTCCAATTCCACCTGAGTCACACCACACAATGCTTCATAATGATTATCCATACTTATATCTTTAGGCTGGTTGAACCCGCTGAACACACTGACTTGCGAAAATTTTGTCACTCCCGTAAGCAACACAAACCTCAAGTATTCATCAGCCCCTTTGAAGGTGGAATAGAAAGCTTTCAAGATTTCGCGGTTGGCATCTTCCAGAGGAGTATCCAATGCATCGAGAATAGGCTTGTCATATTCATCTACCAGCACCACGGCACGACGCCCCGTTTGCTGATAGGCTAGAGAAAGTATTTGTTCGAACCGCTTCCCCATAGGAACCTCACGGGGAGTTTCTCCGTAGATTTTCTCCCAGTTGGCAAGATAATATTCTATGGTAGCTTCCAAGTTTCCTTTTTCCGTAAAGTTAACACCGTTGAAATCTATCTTGAACACAGGATACTGATGCCAGTCTTTCTCCAACTTCGCTATCATCAAGCCGTCAAAAAGTTCCTTGCGCCCCTTGAAATAGGCATCCAACGTGCTTACCAACAAGCTCTTCCCAAACGACGGGGACGGCTAAGAAAACAAGTTTTGGTCGTCGTTACCAAACGATAAACCAAATCGGTCTTATCCACATAGACCCAATTACCTTCTATTATTTGATCAAACTCTGTATGCCAATGGGATATTTCATCATTCTCTTTTTCTTAAATGGATTGTTAATGCGAAGATAACGACTTCTCTTCGCATTAACAATAAAAGTGGGAAAACAAATTCATTTCAAGTGAATTTTAAAGACAAGTCCTCCTGAAAAATATTTTCCGTTATTCAGTTCCGCCGATTCTTACAAGGCAGGGACAGTGGGGACAGCAGGGACAGCCCCTTTTTTTCTCACACACGTGCGCGCGATACAATAAGGTGGAAAATGAGTTTCCCAATGACACCAACGAGGAAGAACAACTCACCGAAGGCTCCGAACCTTATTTCCCCCTGCCTGCCTTTCCACAGGATGACATATGGCCGGAGCTGCTAGAGAAAATCATCTCTTACAGTAAAAAACCAAATAACACAACACACTGCTCCTGGGAGGCCCCCTGCATGCAGACCTTCGTATACGCACCGAGGTGAAAAAGGCGATGAAAACCTACTACCAGGAAAAGGCGGCCCAAACGGTTCACCAAGCAAGGGGTCCGATGAGTGTGGACGGTAGGGGGAACGTATCACAAGAGCTGACCCCGGCTTTATACGCGCGCACGTGTGTGTGAGAAAAAAGGGGCTGTCCCCACTGTCCCCGTGTCCCCGCTGCCAGTTGCAACTAGTCTGCCTCCACTTGGAGAGCCATGATTCCCCCGCAATCCGCCAAGGGGTCAAAAGGGGTCGGAAGGGGTCACGCCGCACGGACGTGAAGTTATCTTTGCAGTGTCAGAAGGAACCAGCCGCACCCCGGCACAAGATTACAAAAATCCTGGTACAAGATTCCGCGGATCTTGTACCAAGTTTCACCGGACGCCGCAGCAGTGTGCGCCTTGTTCCTTCCTGACACTTTTCTGATAATAACAACCCTTTAAAAACAAAAACGATGATCAATTATCACAACATTGTCTTCCCGTTCCTCCACCGTCATGGTTGCCGACAAGAGGCTGATTCCAACTTCCGTGACTTTGCGCGTACCAGCCAAATAAAGAGTAGCATTCGTCAAAGTCGTTCTCTTCGCATTAACAATAAAAGTTGGAAAACAAATTCATTTCAAGTGAATTTAATGCCCATACTGTCGGCTATCAAGTAGAGGTTGTGTCAAAACGTTGGCACAACCTCATATACTAACGTGAAATCATACAAGGCAAAATTAATTTCGCCAACGAGTTATATTATACAGCCCTTACAGCTGTCATTCCACAACACAAGAATATTTTTCTTTCAATCCCTCCAAACTCATCCCCGTAAAATAATCCTCTATAAACTCCCATCGCTGCTCATCGCTCAGTTTTGTATTGCCAAAGAACAGCCGGAACAACTCTATCTGTTCCTGGAATATTTTCTCATTATTCTCCAGCACATGGTTCTGATAGTCCCCCGAAGCAGCTTCCTTTTTCAATATCTCTGCATCACGGACACGTACTCCAACAGAAGGAACACCCCCCTCTACGGTAAGTCCACCACATTGAGCATAGACAACAAGTTGAGCAACATATTGAGATCGGAGAACGGAGTGACATAGAACAACAGCCGGTCTCCTTTCTTTCCTGTGATACGCTGGGCACACAACTTCTGGTAACGGGAAAGCAACAAATCAAAACCACGGGTAACGGTAAACATCAGTTTGTCTTCATCTTTCTTCTTGGCACTGGTGATGTAACTCACACTTCTGCCCTCCTCTACCCTGGACTCCAGTAACGAAGTGATAAAAACGCTTGGCAGAAGGAACATCCATATCATACGCCGCAAAAATACTACGCAAATCGTCCTCCTCGAACTTTCCTTTATTACCATACAGACTCACCGTCAACAAATCTTTCAAACTCTTCAAGAGACTTGCCAGCTTGGAGCAGATATCCGCCGCACTCTCTTTTAACAAGACATCATGCTTACCCACAGCTGCCGCACGAACTCCCTCAAAGAGATTTCCATTGTATAAATCGCGCTTAAACTCACGGTATCCCATCTCCGAGAAACAATTCTCCCACAAAGATTCAAAAGCCACCTTATAGACTCCTTCAACCCCTTTCACGGGAACCATGTACTGCTTGTATTTTTTACGGAAAGCGGCATCACCCCGTCTTTTCCTGCACATAGCCATCGGAAAACAACGTCTGTGAATTGATTTCAACAGGAGAACCGCCATGCCGGAAACTCAAATCCTCTTCTATCCATAACAAAGCCGTTTTGACGACTTGCTCCAAATCCGATTCATATTCCAGCTTGTTCTTTTTACGAGGCAACTTCACTGCAAATTCAAAATCGGATAAAGACATCTGCATTTCATCACTACAGCCTTTCATCAGATATATTTCCCAAACTTCTTCAGAATCATCCCCAACTGTTCCTGGGAGATGGCACCCGCAGAATGCAGGCGTTTCATATAATAAAGTCGCGCTCATTAAATCCGTCACCGCCACACCCGTAATGTTCTTATCACGGGCAGCACGGCCAATCTCCTGAATATAATCGACAAAGGTGCTGGATGGAGCCACATGATATACACGGTCAATATCGCTGATATCCACCCCCATACCGAAAGCTTTCGTAGCAACGATTATTTTTTTCTCACCCTCCTTAAAAGCTTGTATAATTTCGGCTTTTGCTCTTTATCCTTTTACCATAATAAGATGCCACCCAATGCCAGTTAGCCGGATACACCCAGGTCTTCAGTTTCATATCTATACCTCCGGCAAAAGGATAATAAATGATAGTCTTATGCCCGTCCAGAAAATCCTCCACCGGCGCAACAGTACGTTGCTTGGCCTTATCGTAGGTTTCCCCCTCCTCTATGGTCATGGCGGTAATGTCAAAGCCGATATTTTCACGCTTCACCGTGCCCACATACAAGGCACACGGAGCAAGATGCAACGACCGGATGGTATCAAAAATCATATCGTTCCCGCCTCGGGATTCCACACAGCAGTGGCCGTCAATGCAAAAACAGGGAATACATACCCCAACGCATTCTTTAAAGCTTCCAAATGACGCCCTAGAAACCAATAATCCACCCGGAACTCTTTACCCCAAGTGGTCACGGTATGAGCCTCGTCAACCACTACCAGTCCGATACGGCGTTCACCTACAAAATAACTGATATCATACGCCAACAATAATTCAGGGGAAAGATAAAAAAGATCAACCTCCCCTTCACGGACACGACGATATACTTCGTTCTTTTGTTCAGGTGAAAGATCGGACGAAGCATACGCCACACGTTCATACCCTAGTTCCCGCAACGCCTCAACCTGGTCCACTATCAATGCTTTCAGCGGAGAAACCACAAGAGTAAGAAGCTTATATTCATTACCCAGATAAATAGCAGGGAGCTGAAACAACAATGATTTTCCGGCTCCGGTCGGAGCTGTCAGGAGCAAATTATGAGCAGACGAGTCACCCTTGATCCCTTTTTCGGCTTCCATAATGACCTCCTCAATTAATTGTCCTTGAGACAATTGCAATTTTTCCTTACCTCTGAACAAGTCATCATAAACTTCTAAATTACGGAAATCTTCATATCCGTACACTTCCTGCAAAAGGACTTTTACCGCTTCACGGCATTTAGACGGCAATACTCTTGCCACAATCTGTGACTCTATCATAAAAAAGAACTCTTAAATAACGGTTGTACCAACCTTAAAACTAATATCAGCGCAAATATAATAAAAAAAGCGAGAAGAATGAAGATTTCTTCGTCCTTCTCGCTTTTCCGAGCCTCTTGTCGGATTCGAACCAACGACCCCGAGATTACAAATCACGTGCTCTGGCCAACTGAGCTAAAGAGGCGGGGGTGGGTAAGCTTACTATATCGCGCCGCTACAACCAACTACCTTTGCTGCGATCAAGCCCTGGAGGATTCATCAGGAGCTGGCCGTATAGGACTTACCCATTTTGTTTTGCGAGTGCAAAGGTAGACATTATTTTCAAAACTACAATACTTTCGAATACTTTTTTTTGATTTTAGCAGAAAAATACATTTTTCACCCATAACTATAGGACGGATTCCCGTAAAAGAAGTACTTTTGTGCACTTATTAATAAAGAATGACGAATTATAAACCGACTTTGCAGGAATGCGCCATGCGCTATGGTACGGGCATGGGTCTTTTATGGGCCTTCAATTCATGCTCTTCCCGTTAGGATTGAGAATACCTTTCCTACAATTACTTTTTATAGTCCTGACTATAGGAGTACCCTTTTTAGGATACATATTTGCCAAAAAGTTCAGAGAACGGCATTGTGACGGAAGCATCACTTTTTCACGTGCGTTTCTATTCACTACCTTTATGTATATGTTCGCCTCTCTATTTGTAGCGGTAGTGCATTACATCTACTTCCGCTATATAGATGGCGGATTCGTATTCGAGGCATACCGTTCCATCTTAAACCAGTTCAAAGAAACTGCCGGAACCGAACTGACAACCTCACTGAACCAATTCGAAGAAGCGATAGATTTACTGTCGGGACTTACCCCGCTGGAAATGACATTTCAACTGATATCACAAAATATGTTTTACGGGATGCTAATGGCTATCCCTACGGCATTGATCGTGATGCGTAAAAAGAAAAATGAATAAAAGATGGATATATCTGTAGTTATTCCTTTGTATAACGAAGAAGAATCTTTGCCGGAACTATTCGCATGGATTCAACGTGTAATGGATGCCAACCGTTTCAGCTATGAAGTAATTTTTGTCAATGACGGCAGCACCGACCACTCCTGGCAAGTGATAGAGAAACTACGCTCGGAGTCGGACAACGTAAAAGGTATCAAATTCCGCCGGAACTACGGCAAGTCCCCTGCCTTGTATTGTGGTTTTGAAAAGGCGCAAGGTGATGTGGTGATTACAATGGATGCCGACTTGCAGGACAGCCCGGACGAAATACCGGAATTATACAGAATGATTACAGAAGATGGCTACGACTTAGTATCGGGATACAAGCAAAAACGCTATGACCCGTTATCAAAAACCATTCCGACCAAACTATTCAACGCCACAGCACGTGCCGTTTCAGGCATCAAGAACCTGCACGACTTCAATTGCGGACTAAAAGCTTATCGTCGTGATGTCGTAAAGAACATCGAAGTATACGGTGAAATGCACCGCTATATCCCCTATCTGGCAAAGAATGCAGGTTTTCCTAAGATAGCCGAGAAGGTAGTACACCATCAGGCACGAAAATTCGGTAAAACAAAATTCGGCGGATTAAACCGTTTCTTCAATGGTTATCTAGACCTCATTACTCTGTGGTTTTTATCCAAATTCGGTATCAAGCCGATGCACTTCTTCGGGTTTATGGGATCATTGATGTTTATTCTTGGTTTCATTTCCGTCATTATCATCGGAGCGAACAAACTATATGCCTTGTCACATGGTTTACCTTATATATTAATTACTGATTCTCCTTACTTCTATCTGGCCCTAACTTTGATGATTTTGGGAACCCAACTGTTTCTGGCTGGATTCATAGGAGAATTGATAGCCCGGAATGCTCCTGAACGCAATAATTATAAAATAGAGAAAGAGTTTTAAAATGAAGAAAACTACCAGCCATTATCTTATTGCTCCTGATTACCGTAAGCACCTTGATGCAAAGCTGTGGGGAAAGCGATTGTCCGCTTACCACCAATTCCTTTGCCCATTTCGACTTCTGGATGCAGAGACACACCAAGCTGTAAAATTCAGTCCGGCTTTTGACGTCACTGGATTTATCACTACCGATGTGATTGTACGTGACACACTGGAAGATGGAACTATTAAGGAAACCGTAGTAAAAGACTCATTGATGAATGACACGATATTCAATAAAGCGGAAAGCAGTATGAGCCTGCCTTTGAGTTATACATCAAAAACTACCTACGTATTGCATTATACGGAAAAGATGCGTGACACTATCACACTCATTCACCAAAATATCCCCTACTTGCAGAATATAGAATGTGGCACCATGATGTTTTATAAAGTGGAAGACATTAAATACACCACCTATAACCTAAAATCTATCGAGATTGTAAATTCGGACATCAATAATGAAGAAAAAAAGAATTTCAACATATATTACGTTGTTAACGCTACTGAGTAGTATGCTGTTGTACAGCCCCACACTGGCGGCACAAGAAAAAAAACAACCATAGAGGAAGAAAAGGTACCTTCTATCAGGGAACTACTATCGGTGTAGATATATTTGGCCTGGGAAGCAAAATTTTTGGAGGTGACATTACAAGTACAGAAATCAGCGTGGAGGTCAATTTGAAAAACCGTTATGTCCCCGTAGCTGAAATTGGATATGGAACCACCGACACTACTGATGACGGTACCAATATACATTATAAAGCCTCAGCTCCTTATTTCCGCATAGGCATGAACTACAACTTCTTTTTCAAGAAGCCCTATCTGCCTGGTTTTCTATATGGAGGCATACGTTACGGATTCACCTCTTTTTCATACGATGTAGATGCTCCGACAATGAAGGATCCTACATGGGGATTTCCTGAAATTCCTTTCAGTTATGACGGAATTAAGACCACAGTAACCTGGGCAGAACTGCTGGCTGGAATAAAGGTAAATGTGTACAAGAATTTCTACATGGGATGGTCACTACGTTACCGTATACGCATGAACATAAAAAAGGCGGAACACACCGAACCTTGGTATATTCCCGGTTTTGGAAAAAACAACTCGACTAACTTAGGAGTAACATACAGTTTAATATACAAATTACCATTTTAACCAATGACAACTTTAGAAATATGGCTCCTTGCATCAGTCTTGCTATGGACTGTTTCACAGTTTCCATAACAAGCGGAATTATCATGCGTCGCATTTGCTGGCGCACTTTTTTTATTATGGCATTCTTCTTCGGCCTTTTCCAGGCTGTCATGCCGCTTATCGGCTGGTTTGCCGCCAGCCGATTCAGTCACCTGATAGAGGATTATGACCATTGGATCGCTTTTGGGTTATTGGCCTTTTTGGGAGGGCGTATGATAAAAGAGAGCTTCAGCAATGAAGACAAACGCTGCTTCGACCCCACTAAATTAAAAGTGGTTGTTACGCTGGCTATAGCAACCAGCATTGATGCTTTGGCCATCGGTATATCATTTGCTTTTGTAGGAATAAACTCTTTCACTTCTATTCTTTCTCCTATTGTCATCATCGGCTTTACCTCTTTTGTTATCTCAACATTAGGAAGTCTGATAGGTGTATTTTGCGGCAAGCGTTTCAACCTGCGCATGGAATTATGGGGAGGTTTGGTTTTGATTATTATCGGCGTTAAAATTTTAATAGAACATTTATTTCTTTCTTAACTAAAATACAGGTATGAATAAAAAAATTAGCATGGCAATTGCCGTTTCTAGCAATTCTGATAATAGGAACAATTATTATTCTAAAAAAGCAAGCCCCTTTCCGTACGGATGAAGGCTTTGTATTCGGTACAGTATACAAAATCACCTACCAGTCCGAAGATAATCTGAAAGAAGAAATAGAAACTGAACTGAAGAAAGTGGACAACTCCCTCTCTCCTTTCAATCCGAATTCCGTAATCACCCGCGTAAACCACAATGAAAAGACGGAAGTTGACAGTTTTTTCGTACATGTATTCCATCTCTCAAAGAAAATATCCGATGAAACCCATGGAGCCTTTGATATCACCGTCGCACCTTTGGTAAATGCATGGGGATTCGGATTCAAAAAATCTACAGGAGTGGATTCACTGATAGTGGACAGCTTACGCCAAATGATAGGATATCAAAAAATAGATTTACAGAACAACCGGATTATGAAAAAGACCCTCGTATAATGCTGGATTGCAGCGCTATAGCCAAGGGATTCGGAGTAGATGCAGTAGCAAGGCTATTGGAACGTAAAGGGATAAAAAACTATATGGTAGATATAGGCGGTGAAGTAGTGGTAAGAGGCAAAAATTCCAAAATGAACGCTTGGCGTATCGGCATAAACAAACCTGTAGATGACTCCTTGTCAGTAAACCAAGAGTTACAGACTGTACTTGCCATTAGTGACGTAGGCATGGCAACATCAGGGAATTATCGTAATTTCTATTACAAAGGTGGAAAGAAATATGCACATACCATAGACCCACGCACCGGATATCCAGTACAACATAGTATCCTGTCCTCCACTGTCATTGCAAAAGATTGCGCCAGTGCCGATGCATACGCCACTGCTTTCATGGTGATGGGACTGGACTCAGCCAAAGCATTTTGTGAAGCACATCCTGAACTGGATGCTTATTTTATTTGCTCAGGCGAAGGAGATAAATATGAAACTTATTTTACAGACGGAATGAAGAAATTCATCATCAACGAGAAATAGACACCAAAGGAGCGTATCAAAATATCAAACAGCTACCATTCAAATGGAATGATACCGGAACTCACCACAGATTAATATCCATTCAACACAAAGCAGTTGGTTTCCAATAAAATATCTATGGTGAGTTCCGACATTATTATCTGCAAAAAAACAGCATATTACTGAGCTTTCTGAAACTGCTCTATCAATAAAGTCAGATTAGCAGTAAATAAACGCGCTGATATTGCCAACAAAATGATTCCAAAAAACTTACGAATAACATAAATTCCACCTTTACCCAAGAAACGTTCGATGCGATCTGTCAACTTCAGCACCACATAAACCCAAACCATATTCAATATCAAGGCTATGACAATGTTGACAGGAGCATACTCCGAACGTAGGGAAAGCAACGTAGTAAACGCTCCCGCACCAGCCAATAACGGAAAAACCAAGGGGACTAAGTCGCTTCCTTGATAGGACCTTGATTCTTGAATATCTCGATATCCAGAATCATTTCCAAAGACATGAGAAAAATAACAAAAGCACCCGCCACGGCAAACGAAGCAATATCAACTTGAAATAACTTCAGCATCATATCCCCTGCATAAAAGAAACCTATCAATAAAGCAAAAGAAATGCCGGTAGCTTTATTAGCATTGACATTTCTCCCTTTCTGCTTAAGATTCAATATAATAGGAATAGATCCGATAATATCAATGACAGCAAAAAGCACAATAAACGCACTTAAAAATTCTTGAAAATCAAATGATCCAAACATAAACTCCTCCTTTTTTTGAATGCAAATATATTTATTTTTTATACAGTCCGCAAGTATTCTGCTTTTAAACATTAGGAGACGGTAAGAAACAATAAAAAAATAAAAGTTCTTCCACCTATAAATAATAAATCTCGTTTTATCGTTACCTTTGTATGTTAAACTATAACTTAACGAACAACAGAACTTATGGAAATTACAATGTATGATACACTTTTACAACTCCCTCTCTTCCAGGGATTATGTAAAAATGACTTCACCAATATCATAGGCAAGGTAAAGCTACATTTTCGTAAATACAACGCCGATGATATCATTGTGGAACAAGGTGCACCTTGCACTCAATTAATCTTTCTCTTAAATGGGGAGATAATCTCCCAAACAACCGATAACCGACATTCATACGCCTTATTTGAAACTTTTGGAAGTCCTTTCGTTATAGAGCCCTATTCATTATTCGGCATGCAAACCAACTATACAGCGACTTACAAAGCACGTACAGATATTAACATAGTTACCATAGACAAGTTATTTGTATTGAATGAACTGAACAACTACGAAATCTTCCGCCTTAACTATCTAAATATTCTGAGTAATAGAGCACAAGTGGCATACGAAAAATTATGGAACAGCCACATAGGTAATACAGAAGAAAAAATACTGAATTTTTTAGTGCTGCGCTCCATGAAGCCCGAAGGAAAAAAATCCTTAAAATCAAAATGGAGGATTTGGCGAGTTTGATTGATGAGACACGAATCAATGTGTCAAAAGTGCTGAATGATTTACAGGAACAGGGATTGGTACAACTCAGCAGAAAGGAAATCTCCATTCCGGCGTTGGAAAAACTGACTGAAAAGAATAAATAATCAGGTAAAACCCATAAAATGAAAGCATAGGCATTTCTGCTTGTGCTTTTTTATTTTTAACCTAACTATTTAATATACTTTGTTAAATAAGTAAATAGAATGAGGATAGTGATGCTTTTTTTAGCAAATTTGTAAGTCAAATAAAATAGTGCTATGACTGAAAATAAAAATCCATTTTTAAAACCCTATAACACCCCTCATGACACGGCTCCGTTCCATCTTATCAAGATAGAACATTATGAACCTGCCTTGTTGGAAGGAATGAAAGAACAAAATGAGGAAATTGATGCAATTGTCAATAATCCCGAAGCACCGACTTTCCAAAATACCATTGTTGCTTTGAAAAAATCAGGTGCGTTGCTAGACCGCGTAACTACTGTTTTCGGCAATTTGATGAGTGCCGAAACAGTGACGAGATGCAGGAATTGGCAGAAAAAATGATGCCCGTACTGTCCGAACACAGCAACAACATCAGTCTGAATGAAAAACTGTTTGCTCGTATAAAAGCCGTATACGAACAAAAAGACCAGTTACAACTGAAAGGTGAAGACGCCCAACTGCTGCAAAAGACATACGATGGTTTTGTAAGAAGCGGTGCCAACCTGACCGGTGAGGCAAAAGAAAAGTTCCGCCAACTGAATACCGAATTAAGCATATTGACCTTACGTTTTTCTCAGAATCTGTTGAAAGAAACAAATAACTACGAATTGGCTTTGACGGAAAAACAATTGGAAGGATTACCCGAAAGTTCATTGGAAAGTTATGCTCAAACAGCAAAGGATAAGGGAAAAGAAGGCAGCATCATTACATTGGATGCTCCCAGTTTTGTTCCTTTCATGAAATATTGTGATGACCGTTCACTGCGCAGAGAAGTCTATATGGCTTATAATACCCAATGTACACACAATAACGAATACAACAATGTGGACATCATCAAGCAATTGGTAAACATTCGCATGGAACTGGCTCATTTACTAGGCTTCTCCACTTTTGCCGAGTATAAACTGAAAAAGCGCATGGCCGAAACGAGTGATGCCGTATACAAACTGCTCAACCAATTACTGGATGCCTATACCCCTGTCGCCCTAAAGGAAGTGGCAGAAGTTGAAGCATTGGCACGCGAAATGGAAGGCAATGATTTCCAGCTGATGCCATGGGATTGGGCCTATTATTCAGAAAAGCTGAAAAATAAGAAATTCAATCTGAATGAAGAAGAGCTGCGTCCTTATTTTGAGCTGAGCCAAGTAGAGAAAGGTGTATTCGGTCTGGCTACCCGTCTGTATGGCATCACATTTAAAGAAAATAAAGAAATTCCGGTCTATCATCCCGATGTAAAAGCTTATGAAGTATTCGACAAAGACGGAAGTTTCCTGGCTGTACTTTATACAGATTTCCACCCCCGTGCCGGAAAACGTTCGGGCGCATGGATGACCAGCTATAAGGAGCAGTGGATAGAAAACGGAGTCAACAGCCGTCCCCACGTATCCGTTACCATGAACTTCACCAAGCCATCGGCTGGGAAACCGGCATTGCTGACTTTCTCAGAAGTAAACACTTTTCTACACGAATTCGGACACGCCTTGCACGGAATGTTTGCCAATACCACCTATTCAACCATGAGTGGTACCAGCGTATATTGGGATTTTGTGGAGCTTCCATCACAAATTATGGAAAATTTCGCCACAGAAAAAGAATTTCTCAATACATTCGCCAGACATTATCAGACGGGAGAACCCATTCCTGCCGAACTGATCCAAAAGATTGTAGATGCATCCAATTTCAATGTGGCCTATGCCTGCCTGCGTCAAGTAAGTTTCGGCTTGCTGGATATGGCATGGTACACCCGCCGGGAAACATTTGACGGAGATGTCCGCGCTTATGAAAAAGAAGCATGGAAAAAGCGCAAGTACTGCCCGGAGTGGAAGACACCTGCATGTCCGTACAGTTCTCACATATTATGGCGGGGGGATATTCTGCCGGATACTACAGTTATAAATGGGCGGAAGTACTGGATGCGGATGCCTTCTCCTTATTCAAGGAAAAAGGAATCTTCAACCAGGAAGTCGCCGCTTCTTTTCGGGAGAATATTCTCTCGAAAGGAGGAACGGAACATCCGATGACCCTTTACAAACGCTTCCGTGGACAAGAACCCAGTATCCATGCCTTGCTGAAAAGAAATGGAATCATCAACTAAAAAAACAAACAATATGAAACTAAAGTCTATTCTTTATATACTAATGCTACTCCCTTTCTTATGGAGTTGCAACAATGAAGACGATGTAGAGGAAATCTTTGCAAGCGGCACATGGCATGTAGTGGATTTCTATGGTAAAGCAAATTGGGACAAACGGAACGGAGAGCCCAAATACAATGCAATGGCACACAATCCGGATAAGACTATCGCAACCGAAGGAAGAAAAGCCTTGGATATCATTCATGGTTTCAACATCACTTTCAAAGCGGATGGTACTTTTACAGGAAGCATACAAAATGGAACCATTGAAGGCACATGGCAAGCGGACGGAAAAGACCGGACAGTAAACATAAACTTTACCAAGACTCCGCCTTCAACAAGCTATAACAACGAGTTCATAGAAGCATTGAATAATGCAATATTTTATCAAGGTGACAGCAATGTTTTATTGCTAGCTCCCGAAGGGAAAAAAACTTATATTCAATTTGCACATAATAAGCAAGACTGAAATAATGGAAACGAAAGAAGAGAAACAACTCAAACTCGACAAACGATACATCCGCATGGCTAGTATTTGGGCGGAAAATTCATACTGTGAACGCCGTCAAGTAGGAGCATTGATCGTAAAAGACAAGATGATCATCTCCGACGGATATAACGGAACTCCTGCAGGATTCGAAAATGTATGCGAAGATGACAACGGAGTCACCAAGCCTTACGTACTACACGCTGAAGCGAATGCTATCACCAAAATAGCACGAAGCAACAACAGCAGCGACGGAGCAACCATGTACGTCACCGCATCTCCTTGCATAGAATGTGCCAAACTCATCATCCAAGCAGGAATCAAACGTGTGGTTTACTCAGAAAAATACCGTTTGGAAGACGGGCTTGATTTATTGAAACGCGCAAATATTGAAGTAATCTATATCAATCCCAATGAATAATAGCAAATAAAGATATGAGCAAAAATCGAACATCCCGTTTTATGCCGGTAATCGTTGCAGTAAGCATCGTAACCGGAATATTGATTGGAACTTTTTACGCCAACCACTTTTCAGGAAACAAATTAGGTATCATTAATACTTCATCCAACAAACTGAATGCATTGTTGCGTATCATTGACGACCAATATGTAGATACAGTGAACATGGGTGAACTGGTGGAAGATGCTATGCCGCAAATTCTAGGTGAGCTGGACCCCCACTCTTCTTATATTCCGGCAAAAGACCTGGAAGCTGTAAATTCTGATTTAAAAGGAAGTTTCAGCGGAATCGGTATCCAGTTTACCATCCAGCAAGATACCATCCATGTAAACAATGTCATCCAAGGCGGACCATCAGAAAAAGTGGGTCTGATGGCAGGAGACCGCATCATAGAAGTGGATGACAGTGCCTTTGTAGGAAAAATTGTCACCAACTATGAATCCATGAAAAGACTGAAAGGTCCCAAAGGCAGTGAGGTAAAACTTGGCGTTTTTCGTCCGGGAGAAAAAGAAACTTTACATTTCACCATTGTTCGTGGTGACATACCGGTAAAGAGTGTAGATGCCGCCTATATGCTGAATGACAAATTCGGTTACATAAAAGTAAACAAATTCGGTGAAACGACTTATCCCGAATTATTGATTTCATTAGCCAAGCTAAATCAGGCAAACTGCGAAGGAGTGGTCATCGACTTACGCGGTAATACCGGTGGATATATGGGTGCAGCAATTCAGATGGTAAACGAATTCTTACCCAAAAACAGACTCATCGTTTATACACAGGGACGCAAGTCTCCACGCGAGAACTATACATCCAACGGAACCGGAAGCAGCCAGAAAATGCCCATTGTCGTATTGATGGACGAAGGTTCGGCTTCTGCCAGCGAAATTTTTGCCGGAGCTATCCAAGACAATGACCGGGGGACAATCATCGGGCGCCGCTCTTTCGGAAAAGGGCTGGTACAACAACCTATCGACTTCAGCGATGGTTCAGCCATCCGTCTGACAATTGCCCGTTACTATACTCCGTCAGGACGCTGCATACAGAAACCGTATGTAAAAGGTAATGACGCAAATTATGAAATGGATATCCTGACCCGTTACGAACATGGAGAATTTTTCTCACAAGACAGTATCAAACAGGATCAAAGCCAAATCTTTGAAACTTCTTTAGGCCGTCCTGTATATGGAGGTGGAGGTATTATGCCCGATATCTTTGTACCACAGGATACTACCGGCATGACTTCCTATTATCGCATGGCTGTTAATCGCGGACTGACCATCCAGTTTGCTTTCCAGTATACGGACAACCACCGTGCCGAAATGCAAAAATATGAAACAGAGGAAAGCCTGCTGCAATATTTGAAGCATCAGAATATTTTGGAACAATTCGCCCGTTTCGCTGAGAACAAAGGGCTAAAACGTCGCAACATATTGATGTATAAATCACAGAAACTGTTTGAAACAAATTTATACGGAAACATCATTTATAACATGCTGGGCATGGAAGCTTATATAGAATACTTGAACAAGAGCGACAAGACTGTCCTCAAAGCATTGGAAGTATTGGATAAAGGTGAATCATTTCCCAAAGCTCCCGAACAACCCATAGAACCGAAAGTAAGCGATGAAGGAAACTAAAAAACAACTGCGCAAGCAGATAGCGCAAGAAAAGCGCCGTCACGGCATCACCGAATTAATAACGAAGTCCGCTGCTTTGCTTGAGAAACTGGAACAGCATCCCAAGTTTGCATCGGCCCGTACCGTTTTGCTCTATTATTCATTGGATGATGAAGTACAGACACATGACTTCGTTGAAAAATGGCACCGGCAGAAAACAGTTTTGCTGCCGGTAGTCAAAGGAGATGAGTTGGAACTTCGTATTTATACAGGCAGGCAAAACCTGAAAACCGGTGAGGCTTATCACATAGAGGAACCGACGGGAGAAGCATTTACAGCGTATGAGAAGATAGACTTCGCCATTATACCGGGTGTTTCTTTTGATGCCCGAGGCAACCGGTTGGGAAGAGGAAAAGGATATTATGACAAATTACTGCCTCTTCTTCATTCCTATAATATAGGTATATGTTATAACTTTCAAGTAAACGAAAAGCTGCCTGTCGAACCTTTCGACCGGAGAATGGATGAAGTCTGGACTGAGAATGGAATATTGAAATAGGGACATTCATTAAATATTACAAAATCAGCCAACTAATTCATACACAAAGTATTGCGAATTAGTTGGCTTTTTGTATCTTTAGGTATTCCCCCGAAAATAAGATTTGACGGCCAAAACGGGGGAA
>ENA-OQHP01000274-OQHP01000274.1-human-gut-metagenome-genome-assembly--contig:-NODE-274-length-17287-cov-1.930420_pt1 | contig 17287 bp, 18 predicted proteins | sample MGYA00242563_ERZ504717 | MGnify/ENA primary metagenome ERZ504717 (study PRJEB26092, sample SAMD00036212) | human gut metagenome | host: Homo sapiens | study: EMG produced TPA metagenomics assembly of... | reverse complement strand
CACCCCGGCTGTCGCCCTTACGCGCATCCAGACGGCGCCAACCGCCGATCTGGGTTTTGCGCAGCTCGATCTTTCGCGCGGAGTGCGCCAGGGAGCCGGCGAGGTTGTCTACGGTGCCGGTAAAACCGCCGAGCAGATTGCCGCCATTATCGAAGCGCTGCACGATGCCGGTCAGGAGCGCATCCTGGTCACGCGCCTGGACAGCGAAAAAGCAGCCCGTACCTCGGAGCTCCTCGGCAACGGCATCGACCTGGGATATGTCCCGGACGCGCAGCTCGCCCTCGTGGGCGGCAAGCCCTCCCCCACCGGCAACGGACGCATCGTCGTCGCCTGCGCCGGCACGAGCGACCTGCCCGTCGCCGAAGAGGCGGCACTGACGGCCGAGTTCTACGGCAACGAGGTCGATCGTCTCTACGACGTAGGTGTCGCCGGCCTGCACCGCCTGCTCGCGCATGCCGAGGAACTTGCCCAGGCGCAGGTGGTCATCGCCATCGCCGGCATGGAAGGCGCCCTGGCGAGCGTTATCGGCGGCCTGGTGAGCTGTCCGGTCATCGCCGTCCCCACCAGCGTGGGCTATGGCGCGAGCTTTGGCGGCGTGGCCGCACTGCTCGCCATGCTCAACTCCTGCGCCAGCGGTGTTTCGGTCGTCAATATCGACAACGGCTTTGGTGCCGCCTACCAGGCAAGTCTTATCAATCATCTGAGCGCTGGTACGCCCTGCGCCCGTTAAGGAGCATTCCATGTCCAACCATCAGCACACGCTTATCATCGACGGCACCTCGGGCATCAGCGGTGACATGACCGTCGCGGCCCTGCTCGACCTGGGTGCCAGCGAAGAACATCTGCGCGAGCAGCTCGCCACGCTTCCGGTCGGCGGCTTTGAGATTGCGTCACACGTGTAAACAAGCATGGCATCGACGCCTGCGACTTTGACGTTCAGCTGGCAGAGGAGCTCGAGAACCACGACCACGACATGGCCTGGCTCTACGGCAACGAAGCAGCTGGCGAGCACACGCACGAGCATGAGCATCACCATCATGACCATGGTGAGCACGAGCACCGCCACGAGCATGACCATGAGGCCACGCCCATGAGCACGAGGATCATCACCACACCCACCACCATCATCACCGCTCTTTGGCAGACGTCACCGCCATCATCGATGGTTCGCAGCTGAGTGATGGTGCCAAGCGCCGCGCCCTCGCCATTTTTCCGTACTCGCTGCTGCCGAGGCCAAGGCTCACGGCAAACGCCCGAGACCGTCATGTTCCACGAGGTGGGCGCTGTCGACTCCATCGTTGACATCTGCTCGGTCGCCATCTGCTCGATGGCCTGGGCGTCGAGGATGTCGTGTCGAGTCGCTCTCCGAGGGTCACGGCACCATCCACTGTGCCCACGGCCTTATGCCCATCCCGGTACCCGCCGTCGTCAACCTATGCCAAGCAGGCAATATCGCCCTCACGCCCGCACCGGTCGCCGGCGAGCTCGTGACGCCCACTGGCGCCGCCATCGTCACTGCTCTGCGCACGTCCGACCAACTGCCCTCACGCTACCGCATCGAAGCCGTCGGCTACGGCGCCGGCAAACGCCCCTACGAGGCTGCTCCGGCACGCTCCGTTGCCTGCTTGTTCACGTGGATGCATAGCCATGGATGCCCGCAAAACCAAAAGCCGCGCCGCCATCGTCGCGGCGTTCTCCGAGCTGCTGCGTGAAGAGGACTACGGCAAGATCACCGTCGGCGACATCATCGCGCGCGCTCACGTAGGCCGCGCGACATTCTACGGCCTCTTTAAGAGCAAAGACGACCTACTGTCCGAGCTCGTGAGCGACATCTGCACCCACGCCCTCGACGATGACGGCACACCGCTCGACGACCCACTCGTGCAGGTCGAGCATATTCTCAACAACCTCTGGGAGCGCCGCCAGGCGTCCGAGCGCTGGTAGCCGGCGCCGGCTCACGCGTCTTCGCCGACTGCTTACGCAAGACCATCATGTCACGAGCAGCCGAAACCGTCCCTACCGACCCAAACGGCCCCGCCGCTACCATGGACCGAAGCTTCCTACTACACCACATAGCCTCAAGCTTCGTAGGAATGGTCCAATGGTGGGCCTGGCACAACTTCCAAGCAGATAAGGCCGAAGTAGCCAAAGACTACCTATCAGCATAAAACCCCTCTTCAACTAAGTTAGCCTCTCATTCCAAAGTCTCGCCCCCATCTCGGGGCACCAAAAAACAAAGCGCCCCTCCCATCCAAATTCAGATTTATATGTTGGGTTGCTTGTTCGAACACAGCCAAGAATGCCCAGGCTCGGCAAGGGTTTACTTTCCAACGCATTCCGCAGGCGCAAAAAGGCTCGCCGCACAAAGTGCGCAGCGAGCCTTTTTGCATGTCCGAGGACGCGTTGGAAAGTAAACCCTTGCCGAGCCCGAACCTTATAGAGCCGTCCTTCGACTAGAACATGCCCAAGAAGCCATGCACAAACAGCGCGGCGACAATAGCACCGACAAACGGCGCGATGCCAGGAACAAGCAGGCCATACTTCCAGTTGTTGTCAGCCTTGTTCTTGATCGGCAGCACCTGATAGGCCATGCGAGGACCAAGGTCACGAGCCTGGTTCATGGCGAAGCCAGTGATGCCGCCCATGCCCATGCCAACGGCCCAAACAATCAGGCCGACGCAGATGGCGAGCATCAAACGTCCTCACCAGCACGGCTAGCAGCAGCAAGGATGGCGCTAATGAACACAAAGGTGCAGATGGCCTCGCAGAAGAAGTTGCGGGCATAGTTCGTACCCTCGGTGGTGGGGTTGGTCGAGAAGATGTTGCGCTGGGCAATGGGGTCGACGACACCATCAGAAGCCTTGAACTCATCGGCATACATAAGCCAAGCGATTACGGCACCCGCAAAGCCGCCGAGCATATCGGCAATCATGAAGGGGATGCAGCTGCTCCACGGCACCAGGCCGACAATGCACTGGGCAAGCACCATGCGGGGTTCATGCACACGGCGCCGCCAAAGATAACAGGGCGACCGAGATGCCAAAAGACCAGGTGGTGATGGCAAACATATGGCCGGAGCCTGATACTTGGTGCCCTTGAGCACGGTATCGCAGTGCACGCCCACGCCAAAGATGATCATGAGGGCCGTTGCGCCGAATTCGCAGAGGAGTTTGGTAAGCATAAAACCTTATCTTTCTTGTCGGTTATAAACGATTCGTTTAAGCCGCACACTAGTGCTGCGCGACGACACGCCCAGGCCATCGGGAATGACGGCCACCTTGGCATCGACACCCTTCATCTCAAAGGCGAGCTTGAGCGCCTCCTCGATAGTGTTGACCGGCGTCATGTGCATATCCTTGAGCATCTGGTGATCGCACAGGTCGGTGACCATGATCACAGGGTGATGCGCCAGGATGCGGGCAAAGATCTGGCTCGTCCACTGGTCGGGCAGGGTCTCGTCCTTGGGACGGTCGATGCAGCGCGCTCAAACTCTGCCGGATCGTTGTCGGCGATGTTGTGATAGAAGCCTCGCCACCGTGACCGTCGGCACAACCGGCGACATCGATGATCACACCGCCTCGGGAAGCGTGGCCTCGGCAGCGCACATGCCCTCACGGCTGATAGATGTTCTGGTCGAGCGGGTAACCACCGTTGGTAGTGATGGCAATCTCGCACTCGGCGGGCTCAACGCCGGCAAGGCTCTTCACGAAGTCGCAGCCGGCCTCGTGCGCCTTGTGGATGTCGCCGGCAAAGGAGCCAATGACCTCGTGCTTGCCGTTGAGCACCACGTTGAGCACAAAGGCAAGGTGAGCCATCTCGCAGCGGCAAACATATCCTCGCTCACGTGGTTGTGGCACAGGTTGCCGGCACGCGAATGGGAATCGTTCACAAACTGACCGTTGTGGTTGTACATGATGGTCTTATAGCTGGCGATGCCGGGCAGGACGGACTTACGGCTGCCAGAGAAACCGGCAAAGAAGTGCGGCTCAATGAAGCCCTCGGCAAGCAGCAGGTCGCAATCGGCCGCAATCTTGTTGATGATGCACTCGCCGCCAGAAGCAGGGTGCCGATCTTTTTCATCATGCTGTCGTCAGTCGCGACGTGCATAACGATTTCCTCGTTGGCAACGATCTCCTCGCCGTACTTGTTGACGAGCTCCTCGTGCGTCGACGGACGGTGCATACCCGTAGCAACCAGAATGCGCACGCGAGCCTCGGGCGCAGCGGAATGGATGTGATGCAGCAGAATAGGCATCGTCACACGCGAGGGGACGGGACGCGTATGATCGGAGCTAATAATGACAATATCCTTCTTGCCAGCACAAAGCTCCTCGAGCGAAGGTGAGCCGTAAGGGTTGGCAAGCGACTCTTCTACCAGCTCTTCCTGCGATTTTGTAGTCTTAAACTCGTTTTGATGACCTTCCATCACACCCACGAAGTTCTTATCCTCGAGCTCTAGATGCAACGTCTTGTGGTCAAACGGTAGTCACATTCAAACAATGACGAGCGCCCTCTTCCTTTCAACTGACACACTAGATAAACCGTTGGAAGGATACGCCGCTCACCGAAAAACACCACCGTCCACCGAGTCATTAACACAACGTTCATATTTGACCCACAACAAAACGGCCGCGACCCCAAACGGGCCCGCGGCCGCAACAGTCGTAAGGCGAGAAGCGCCACATGCATCTCAATCCCAATCGATAAGGCGCGAGGCGCGAAGCGCCAAACGCGCCGCCGGGACAGACCCCATCCAAAACGCGCGAAGCGCGCCATTATTCCCCCAGCAAGTAATCCACCGAAGACCGGACATCGCAGGGCCCGCCATAAGTTTACTTTTAGGCACACTCCGCAGGACGCAAGAAGCCCTCGCCGCACGAAGTGCGCAGCGAGGCTTCTTGCATGTCCGAGGACGTGCCTAAAAGTAAACTAATGGCGGGCCCGGACGACTACAGGGCTATCGATTACCCCGTGTTCTGCAATCCTGCCGAGACGCCGGTCACAGTTGAAAGAATCAGGCTCATGTACTCGGCCTTCTTCTCCTCGGCCATCTCGTCCTGGTTCATACGCACCTCGCGAAGGGCGCGGACCTGGGCGATGGACAGGGCGTCGACATAGGGGTTACGCACGCGAACAGCGCAGCCGAGCACGCGGCGGCGCTGCAGCGGCCACTCGTCACCAACGATGGCAAGGACCCACTTACGCGTGAGCTGCATCTCGGTAAAGACCTTCTCGGACAGATCCTGGCGATCGCCCAGGTGCAGATACATCTTGGCGATGCGCTGGTCGGTCTTGGCGATCGACATCTCGATGTTGTCGATAAAGGTGCGGAAGAACGGCCACTCCTGGTAGGCAGCCTTAAGCTGGTCCAGATCGCCAAACTGCTCGCAGGCGGTACCCAGCCGTACCAAGCGGCCAGATTGATGCGCGCCTGGCTCCAGCTGAAGATCCACGGAATGGTACGCAGGTCGTCGAGCGACTTGGCACCAGGCCGCGCTTGGCAGGACGCGAGCCGATCGGCAGCAGACCGACCTCGGTCAGCGGCGTCACGGTCGAGAACCACGGCGTAAAGTCCTCGGTGTTCAGCAGGTCCAGATAGCGCTCGTGGCTTGCGGCGTTGAGCTTCTCGGCCATATCCCAGAACTTCTGCGTAGTCTCGGTGTTGGTCTTCTCGACACTCGGGGCCGACTGCAAAAGCGTTGCGGCGGCAACGGACTCAACATGGCGCTGAGCCAGCGTGCGGTTGCCGTAACGGGCAAAGATGACCTCGCCCTGCTCGGTGAGCTTAAAGAAGCAGTTGACCGAACCCTTGGGCTGAGCCAGCACGGCCTTATTGGCCGGGCCGCCGCCACGGCCCACGGCACCGCCGCGACCGTGCATGAGCACCAGGTCGATATCGTTCTTCTCTGCCCACTTGGCGATGCGCTCCTGCGCGGAGTGCAGCGCGAGCATGGCCGTGGTAGGACCGGCATCCTTGGAGGAGTCGGAGTAACCCAGCATAACCTCCATGCGGCGGTTGGTCTGAGCAAGGCGCTTCTGCACCACGGGCAGCGTGAGCATCTGGTCGAGCACGTCGACGCAGCCCTCGAGGTCCTCGAGCTGCTCGAACAGCGGGATCACATCGAGCTCGGGGACATCCTCCTCGTGTGCAAAGGACAGGTGGGCGAGCTCAAAGACGTCGGCCACATGCTGGGCGCTCTTGGTGAACGAGATGATATAGCGGTGCGCCATCTTCTTGCCGTAGCGCTTTTGGATGGAGCCGATGGCACGGAAGGTATCGATGACCTCGCGCGTCATGGGCTGCAGGTCGCCATGGATACCGTTCTCGTGGATATCCTTGAGGGCGCGGGCGTGCACCACGGAGTGCTGACGGAACTCCATCTCGACCATATGGAAGCCGAAGGACTCGACCTGCCAGATGATGGTCTGGACCGGGCCGTAGGCAGCACGGACGGCACCGCAGGCGGCCAGCGAACGCTGAACGACGCGCAGGTCATCCAGGAACTCATCGGCGCTGTGGTACATGGTGTCGGTGATGCGACGCACGGTGGCGTTCAGACGGTCGGCCATGACGAGCATGACGCGCGATGCGGCTCGTGCTCGGAGATCAGCTCGGCGCGGGCCGTGTACCGAGGGCTCATCTCGACCTGATGGTTCCACAGGTTAATGAGCTCGGCAGAAGGCTTGCTGTAGGTGGCCTCGAGCGTGAGGTTGCGGCCGATGTGGCGGCACTTGTCCTCGAGCTTGAGCACCATGTGCGTAAAGTACTTGGCGGCGACCTCACGGCTCACCTTGGCGGTGACGTTGGGGTTACCGTCGCGGTCGGAACCGATCCAGCTGCCGGGATGGAAGAACGCCGGGCACAGCGGCGGCACGGTACCGGCCTTGTCGCCCAGCACCCAATCGTCAAAACGACGATAGATAACGGGGATAACGTCGAACAGCGTGTTATCGAAGATGTCGATGATGGTATCGGCTTCCTCGACCGGCGTGGGCTTCTTGAGCGCGATGGGGCTCGTACGCACCAGGGCGTCGATCTCCTGCAGCATATGGCGCTCGTTCTCCACCAGGTCGGAGCCGCCCAGACGCGGACGCTCCTCCAGCAGGTTGGAGATACGGCGGATCTTGCCCTCGACGGCCTTACGACGGGCCTCGGTGGGATGTGCGGTAAAGACAGGGTGGAACTCGAGCTTGTCGAGCAGCTCGTTGGCACCCTCGACACCCAGCTCATTCACCAGCTGGTGATAGGCAACGGTAAGCTCGTTGGCAGGATCGACCTCGGTATCGGTCGACGCACCGGCCTCGCGCTCGCGCAGCTGCGCGACACGGTAGTTTCCTCCGACAGGTTTGCCAGATGGAAAAGCTCGTAAAGGCGCGGACAATGACCTGCTGCTTATCGAGCGGCAGGCTGTCGATCAAATCGACGACCTCACGAAATGCCACGGCAGTGGGCTCGTCGGCGGTGGGCACGCCCTGCTCGTCGACGGCTTCGTCGGCAGCGCAGGTACCGGGGTTGCCGGCATTGACCACAATCTCGGCTGTCAAATCTTGTCGAACAGGTCCGCGATCTCGGGATCATACTCGCTAAGCACACGGCGCTCCAGGCGCAAGAACAGCGCCAGATTGTCGCGCAGCTCCTCGGGGATCTCGATCTCGGCGAGACGCTCCCTGGACTCGGCATTCGAGCCGATTCGGTTAACGAGGCGGTTGACCACGGCAGCGACGCGCGCCGCGGCTTCGGGTACAGACTGGTTGCTTAGGTTCTCAGCCACGTTTCCTCCCATTCCTCCTTCTATGCACGTAACATGCGGTATTCATTATAGGCGCTTGAGAAATACTTTCGACACTGATTGCGCTTTACCACACAAAGTATTTTCTGCATTGCAAAGGTTTTTGCCCTAAATGGTCGTATTTCTCGGTGGGCGGCATACGTAAACGGGGGCATTCCGCATAAAAGCGAAACACCCCCGTAACAATCGCTCTCCATGAGCAGGGCACGTTAGCAGGCCCGCAGCTCAAAAAGATGCGCTACAGGCGCTCGCGAACCGCCTCGACCACGTTGGCAGATCGACCAGTACCTCGTCATGGCTCTCCATGTCGCGCACCTTGACCTTGCCAGCGGCAAGCTCGTCGCCGCCAGGACCAAAATGAGCTTAGCGCCCACCTTGTCGGCCTGCTTAAACTGGGCCTTGAGCGAACGGCCTGATAGTCGGCCTCGGTCACGATACCTGCGGCGCGAAGCTCCTGCGTGATGGCAAAACGTTCTGGCGCAGCTCCTTGCCGGCGTTGGCGACATAGACGCACGGGGCCTCATCGGCATCCAAATCGTTGCCAAAGGCCTGCAGGGCCAGCAGGGCGCGCTCAAAACCAACGGCAAAGCGACGCCGCCGTGGGCTTGCCACCCTCGAGCTCGACCAGGCCGTCGTAGCGGCCGCCGCCACCGATGGAGCCGACGCCGGCACCGGGAGCCTCGACCTCAAGACAGTACGGGTGTAGTAGTCCAGGCCACGCACCAAGGTGGGATCCTCGACATACTCGATACCCGCCGCATCCAAATAGCGCTTGACCTGCTCGTAGTGCTCGCGGCACTCATCGCACAGGTTGTCGCCCATCAGCGGGGCCTCGGCCATGATCTCGCGGCAGTGGTCGTTCTTGCAGTCGAAGGCACGCAGCGGGTTGAGCTCGGCGCGCTCGCGGCACTCATCGCACATCTCTTCGGCGTGATCGAGGATGAACTGCTTAACCTGCTCGCGGTAAGCCGGACGGCACTGGGCGTCACCCATCGAGTTGATGAGCAGACGGAGCTTGGAAAGGTCGAAGCCCAGGCGCTTGTAGAACTCCATGAGCATGATGATGCACTCGGCGTCTGCCGCCGGATCGGGAGCGCCGAGCCACTCGATGCCCACCTGATGGAACTGGCGCAGGCGGCCCTTCTGGGGACGCTCGCCGCGGAACATGGCCTCGGCGTAGTAACCTTAAACGGCGTGGAGCCCTGGGGCACCAGGTTGTTCTCCACGACGGCGCGCACCACACCGGCCGTGCCCTCGGGGCGAAGCGCAAGCGCTGCTTGGGCTTGAGCTTGGTATCGGTACCCTCGGTAAAGACGCGCTCCAGGTTGGCACCGCTAAACACGCGGAACATCTCCTTGCGAACGACGTCGGTCGACTGGCCGATACCGTGGACAAACACGTCCACCTGCTCGATCGCGGGCGTCTCGATGGGCTTAAAACCAAACGGCTCGAACACGCCGGCCGCAATCTGCTGCATCTTTTGCCAGGCGCGCATCTCGGCGCCGATAAGGTCGCGGGTTCCCTCCGCCTTCTGTGCCTGCATGGGCAAACACCTCTCTTTTGTATCGCGTCATAGGTAGTGGTCATTATACGGCACAAAAACAAAACGCGGCGGCGCGTCTGACCGAACGAGGGTATGGGGGCTCGTTCGGCCAGACGCACCGCCGCTGTTTGGGATCCGTTTTCCTCCGTCTCTTTCGAATCACGTGATCTGTTGAGGACGGAGAAAACGGATCATTTCGTAGGCCCGTGGCCGCCTTGGAAACCGAATGATGGTACGAGCATCCATTCGGCTTCCAGGGCGGCCACGGACAGAACGGGGCGAACAGAAAGAGCGACGGGCGTCTACTCCCCGCCACGCTCGTGCGCAGCTTGGCGGCGATGGCTCGGATGCCAGCAGGAACACGAGCATGACCACGGAGCACGCCAGGCACACAATCCAGGTGCTCGCAAAGGAGCCCGTGGCATCGAACAGCACGCCCGAGACGATGGCGCCGGTAGTGCCAAGATTGCCTTGAAAGACAAGGACATAGGCCTTATGGCCATGCCCGCAGGCTTGAAAGGCAAGGTTGGGTGCTACCCGGTGGTCGGCGATATAGCCAAAGCGACCGCCGTGTAAGCCGCGGCACCAAGGGGAAGCTCGGCATCGTTAAAGCGTGCCTTGGGATGGTGCTGAGCAAAATGCTCGTCCGTATCAGTCGCGGCAGCGCCGATCGTAAAGTACGCGCTCGGTATCTCGCTCGAGATAAGCGCAAAGTCCTCGCTCGCCATGGCATGGAACAGCGGCAAGAAAGCGGCCTGGGGCAGCGTCGCACCCACATAGCCAAGCGAAGCCTGGGTCATGTCGTCATCGAGTACGAGCGGGGGAACATCCGAGAGCGTCTCGATAGTCGCCGGCGTACGATAGGTCGTGGCAACACCTTGACGACCTCCGCGATGCGGGTCTGAGGTGCTCCATGAGCTCGACGTCGAAGCCGCGCAGCGTTCCCTCGAGCACACAAGTGTCGGGGATGACATTTGCGGCCTGACCGCCGGCGAACTTACCGACAGTCAGTGCGACCTCCTTGGCCGCCGGCACCTCGCGGGAGATGAGCTCCTGAAGCGCCAGATGCACATGGACGCCGGCCGTGATGGGTCGATGCAGATCTCGGGGCTCGAGCCATGACCACCCTTGCCCTGAAGCGTGATGCGAAAACCGTACACGCCCGAGAGCGCCGGGCTGCCGTAGAGCACCAGGCCAAGCGGCGACTGGCTATTGACATGCATGGCAAAGGCGGCCTGGGGACGCGGGTTCTGTAGCAGACCATCGGCGATGGCGGCGCGGGCACCCTCAAAGGTTTCCTCGCCCGGCTGGAACAGCAACTTAACCGTGGCATTGGCGTCGACAAGCTCCGCCTCGCGCGCCTTGAGCATACGGGCTGCACCAAGCAGCGCCGTCGCGTGCATATCGTGTCCGCATGCGTGCATGCAGCCGTTCGTAGAGGCGAAAGGCTCGCCTGACTCTTCGGCAACGGGCGAGGGCATCCGATGTCGCCACGCAGCATAACGACCGTACCGGCCTGTTCGTCCGTGCAGACGCCATTGCCCTGGCCGCGACGCACCGGCGCCGACAAGGCCCACAACACAGGAACCATCGACGAGCGTGGCAAATGGGATATCCATCTCGGTCAGGCGCGCTTGAATATACGCAGAGGTCTGCGGGAGGCTATTGCCCAGCTCGGGCATCTGGTGTAAATCGTGTCGCCACGCAGCGAGCTCGTCTGCAAAAGCCTGAGCTTCTGCAACAAGACCGTCACCGATAGCGGCCTGCGCCGCCGCGGTGGCCTTGGGCGCTGATTGCGGTTGAAGATCGGACAGTGCTGGTGCCATAGATGCCCTCCAGTAACGTTTTGCAGCGAGCACTTTGATAGCGTAAAGTGCAAGGTATTACTTTAAGGGTGACGCATAAAAAATGCCGCCCCGGGAGGGCGGCGCAACAAGTTGTTTACAATTGCGGGCGCGGCTTGCGCAAAAATCGAAGTGAGTCTCGCTCAAGATAATCGACAGGAAGATAAGCACGAAGCCGGCGAGCAGACGCGAGGTGAGCGCCTCCCCCATCAGCAGCACCGAAAACAACACGCCCGAAGGGGACTCCATCGAAAGGAGCAGCGAGCCCGTCGAAGCCGGGACATGCGCCAGGCCGACGTGTGATGAGCAGAGCACGCATGTGCAGCCCACCGAGAGAAACGCCATCGCAGTGATAAAGCTCGGCGTCCACACGGACAGAGGCGCTTGGGTCTCGAATAGCAGCGACGTTGCCAGGCTCAGCACGCCGTTGCCCACAAACATCCAAAACGTGATGACGTTGATGTCCATTTTGCGACCGTACTTGGCGGTCACCGCCATCTGGATGGCGAAAAAGACCGCACCCGCCAGCGTAATGACGTCACCGATGTTGAATTCAACGCTATCGAGCGCCACCAAACCAATGCCCGCCAAGCACAGCAGTGCCGCGCCCAGGTTATAGCGGGTGAGTTTTTCGCCGCTCAGAAAATAGCTCGCGAACGGCACAAGGATGCAGTACGTGCCCGTCAAAAAAGCATTCTTGCCCGCCGTAGTATGTGCCAGACCGACCGTCTGCAACGCATAGGCCGCCCACATGAGCACGCCCATACTCAGGCCAATGATCAGGTTGCGAGCGTTGAAATGTGCAATGATGCGCTTGTGGAAGACGGCAAACATGACCAACGCTGCGGGCAGAAAGCGTACATAGAGCAGCGCGAACACCGGAATGGTGCCGAGTGCGTCCTTCATAGTGGTAAAGGAGTAGCCCCAGATGACCGCCACCGAAAGGAGCAGAACCTTCCAGAACAGCGGAGAGCGTGCGCCGGCGCCGCGGAAGGTGCCGCCCGCGCCCAGGTCTTCACGGGCTACAGGGCTATCGGGCAAGTTTCGATTTCGTTGGCAGCGTATTGGGCCATGGAACATCCTCGCACTCAATCTGGGCGTGGTGTCCGCACGCGTATGGCTGCGTGCCGCCTCATGGTCAAATAAAAACGGGGCGCACCGGACCCCCGGCACGCCCCGCTACTGTAACAACAACCAAGCAACCCGTGCAATTCACTACGCTAAAGCATCGGGTTGGAAGGCCTCGATGTTCCGACGGCGTTTACGTCGCTGCATTAAATCAATTTGGTTGACTCCAGCTTTTCGATGATCCAGTCGTTGGCTTTGATAACCGGGCGGCGGAAGACGACGCCCAGGGCCAGCGACGGAATCAGATAGCTCGCCAGAATGCCCAACTCAACCCAGTACTCCATATGGTAGGCACCGGCCATGGCGGCGTGCATGGCGTTGATGCCGTGGGTAAACGGCAGGAACGGATAGATCGCCTGGAACACGGGACCGGTCATCTCGATGGGGAACGTACCGCCCGAACCGCCGACCTGCATGACCAGCAGCACGACGGCGAGGGGCCTTGCCGATATCTCCAAACGATACCGTGAGCGTGTAGACGATATTGGAGAACACGAGGCTCGCGACCCAGCCGGCAAGCACAAACTGCAGGGGGTTGTCGCACTGGATGCCAAAGAACAGAATGTCGCCCGCGCACACGAGCGTGCCTGCAGCAAGGCCAGACCGCCAAAGAACAGATAACGGCCCAGGTAGATCTCGTGCAAGCGCACGGGAATGAGTTCGTTGATGAGCTCATCGTCAACCGAGACCTTCATCATGGCCGCCAGAACAATCGAGCCCACCCACAGCGACAAAATCGTGTAGAACGGCGCCATGGCCGAGCCGTAGTTGCGGATCGGATAGACCGGCTTGCGATCGAGCGCGACGGGCCGGAAAGCGACACGGCGAGCCATCGGGGTCGTTGCCGATCATCGTCTTGATCGTGGCCAGATCGTCCGACATAAGGGCACCGTCGAGCTCGTCCTTGAACGCGCTAATCTTGTCCGATGCCTCACCCAGCTGATCGGAAGCCTTGTTGACGAGCCTTGCAGCCTTGGAGAGACCCTTCGCGAGCGAACCAGAGGCGTCGGTCAGACCGCTCACGGCGCTATCTAGGTCACCCGAGATACCGTTCAGGGAATCCAGAACGCCCGAAATGGTCTTCTTGAGCTCTTTGGCCTTAACCGAGAACGTAGAATCGTAGTCGGACTTGGCACCCGAGATACCCGCCTTGCATCGGCGATGGCCTGGTCGACCTCGGCACGCGAGCTGTTGACCTCGGCCATGCTCTTCGTGAGCGACGTCGCGATGTTCGTCAGCTCATTGGCATTGTTGCAGTACTCCGTCGCGGTTTTGTCAAGCTCAGCAGCCGCGTCCTCAAGCCCTGCCTTGAGCTTATCGTTACTCACCTGGCCAGCAAGACTACGGAGCTCATTCGCCGTGGCATCAATCTCGTCGGCACGGTTCTTGAGTGACGCTGCACCATCGTTGAGCTGAGACACCGTAAGATTGACATGCTTGTTTGCAGCGTCGAATGCCTTTGCGAGCTCGGTAGAAACGTTATCGAACGAACCTGCGCTCCCATCAATAGCGGCATCGATCGCATCGCTGGCAGACTTGAGCGCTTGCTCGGAATCGGCAATACCGCTCTCGGCATGCTGCATGAGCTGCTTCACCGACTCCTCGGTCGATCCGGACTGTTTGAGCATGCCGCCCGCCGATGTCAGTGAATCGGACGTAGAACTCAAAATGCCCGCAAGCGACGTTGCACTGGCCTGAACGTCCTGCAGGTCCTGGACCGAATCGCCCAGCGTCGAGGACAGATTGGCGATAAAGTTGCTCACCTGGTCGGTGCTCATATAGTCGAGCAGGCTGGACACGGTCTTAAGGCCGATGGTCGTGATGGTCTTGGTAAAGGTCTCGTTGACCTGACTCTGAACGGCGCTCGAACCCTTTTCAGTCACGATCTGTGCGATGGCGTTGGCCTTCTGGTTCTCATAGAACTCGATATCGGCGTGCTTCACCTCGGTCGAGAAAAGCGTCATCATGTCGGCGCTAAACGTTTTAGGGATAACGACGGCAGCGTAGTACGCGCCCGACTTAACGCCTCAATCGCCTTATCGCGGTCGTTGAGGACGACCCAATCGAAGTTCTCGTTGCCGCGCAGGGTGGAGGTTACGTTTTCGCCCACGTTGACCTCGACGGGAATCAGATCGCTCTCGTAGCCCTCGTCGGTGTTGACCACGGCGATCTTGAGATTGCCGGTGTTGCCATACGGATCCCAGCTTCCGGCGATGTTAAACCACGCGTACAGGCACGGCACGATAATGAGACCCATCACGACAATCAAGCCAATCACGGAGCGAGACACGTTTTGGACATCGCGCTTAAACAGGTGCAGGATGTTTTTCATTTATGCCTCACCTCCTTTGGAGTGCTTGCCAAGCGGGGTGGTGTCCCCGTCGTTTCCGTTTACGTTGTCAACGCCGTCGGCATCATGAGCTTTACGATGCGCACCGGTATGCGGCAGACGGCTCGTGGGCTGTTCGCTGTCCTTGGTGCCCCGCTCGCTGGCGTTGAGACCAAACATGCGACGGGCAGCAGGAATGGCGGCCGTGTGCTCGCGCATCTCGCGACGCAGGTCCTCATCCGAAAGCGCCGAGATGCGCATCTGGGTATTGAGGCTCGCGCGGATGTACTCGATGTTGATGAGCCAGCCACAGATGGCGATAACCGAAATGATCCAGATAACGAGCAGGATGATCTTGCCGTATGTCGATATCGAGCACCGTCGAAGTACAAAGAGCAGAACCTGCACGCCTACCACGGCGGCAAAACCGCCCTTGATGTAGTACGGGTAGCGATGCTCAAACGCCACGGCATGATCGAGCAGCTCGCGACGGTACGAATCCGAATCGAGCATGACGCGCATGGCCGTGCGCAGCGAATAGCGCTGGCGCGGCAGGTCGTTGGACTCGCAGATCATGAGGCCCGTCGTGGAAAGCTGCTTATCAAAGAGCAGGTTGAGGTTGAGCAGCAACGGGCGCAGCTGCAGACCGATAAAGAGCGCCACGATCAGGAACACGCCCAGGATGCACAGGTTGAACAGGTAGTTGAACGAATACATGCCACCGACGGTCTCGCGCAGCAGGTTGATGCCATAGGTGAAGGGCAGCAGCGGATGCAGCCATTGGAAGAAGCCGGGCATCATCTCGATGGGATACATGCCCGACGAGCCGGGGATCTGCACAATGACGAGGATGACGCCAATGGCTTTACCGATATGCTTAAAGGTGGTGGACAGCGCATAGATGATGTTGACGTAAGTGAACGAGATAGCGATGCCGCCCAGCACAAAGAGCAGCGGATTGACGCACTGAACGCCAATGACCAGGTCGCCCACCGTAACGATAATGGCCTGGAACGCACCCAGGATCACCATCAGCAGCCAGCGGCCAAAGTAGCCCTGACGCGCCGTAAAGCTACCGATGCCCTCGCGGTCGACCTCGAGCTTGTAGATAGCGATGAGCACATAGCCGCCTACCCACAGCGCCAGATTGGTGTAGAAGGGCGCGATGCCCGAGCCAAAGCTCTTGACCGGATAGATTGACTTGGACGTCAGCTCAACCGGAGATGCCATGAAATCTGCCACGTCATTGACGTCGACGTCCATGAGGTCGGCTAACTCGCCCATAGACTCAGAGGTCTGCAGCGCCGCAATGTCATTAGCGGCGGTCGCGAGCTTGTCCTGAACCTTGGCAAGGGAGGCATCGGTTTGGGACAGCGTGGTCTTTGCCTGCTTGAGCGTGGCGTCGAGCTGCGCCAGCGTGCCGCGCGCGCTCGCTATCGTGGGGGTCATACCCGATACAATGCCGGTCAAATCGCCCGAAACGGCGGCAAAGGAGTCAAGCGCGCTCGAAGCCTTCGGCAGCGCGTTCTGCCCCAGATCGGTCTGAGCCTGACCGAGGTTAGCCGTACCGGTCTGAATTGCCGTGTTGAGTGCGTTACTCGCGTTCGAGATTGCCTTAGCGTCGTTTGCCATGGCCCTCGACTGTGCAGAAAGGCCATCCTTAATGCTCTGCAGCTTCTGGTTTTGCTCGCGAAGCGAATTGATGGTCGACGCGATGAGCGCATCGGCGCTCTCCGATCCCGTCGACGTATCGTTAACGAGAATCTGCAGGCGCTCGATGACAGCGCTGTTGTGGTCAATCGTCGCTTGAAGGGATTCGAGCGAGTTGTCGATTCGAGTGGTCGTGGACGTAACCGTACCGGTAAGCCTGCCAATCGCGGCGTTCGCAGAAGCCGATGTCTTACTCAGCACGATGCTGCCCTCCGAAAGTGCCTTGGAGAGCGAGGTGATGGACTTGCCAGCCGTGGTGCGAGCTTCGCCCAGCAGATCATTACCCTGTGCGATTGCCTGCGTTAGCGAAGGCGCCTGCCCCTGCAGGCCCGCCAGCGCAGCATCGGCCGAAGCAATCGAGTTGCTCGTCTTGTCGATGGCGGTGTTCATGTCGCCGATGGAATCGCGTACTTCGCCCAGGGTATCAGACGCCTCGGACACCGAGCCCGCCAGCGAATCCTGGGTCTGGGTTGCCTTGTCTTTAAGGTCGATGCCAGCATCTTTGGCAATGCCCGCGACGGTCTCGCCCACCGTGGAGACAAACTCCGAGTTGATCTGCTCCTCGATGGTGTTGGCACCGGTATCGGTGACCTTGGGCGCAATGGCGCTCTTTTCGTTGACGTAATAGGTGAGCTTGGCTGATGGTAATTGCGTCGAGCATCGAGACGAGATTGTCGGAGAAGTTCTTGGGAATCACGATGGCAGCATAGTATTCGCCACTTTCGACGCCTCTTTGGCATCTGCCGCCGAGTCGACGAAGGTCCAGCCAAGCTGGTCGTTCTCCTTGAGCTGGTCGACCACCTTATCGCCTGCGTTAAGCTCGCCCACTAGGTCGTTCTGGGTGCCCTGATCGTTGTTGGCGATGGCGATTTAATGCCCTGGGTATTTCCGTACGATCCCAGTTGGCAACGATGTTGTACCAGGCATACAGCGAGGGAATGACG